>Ga0326758_100139_pt1 | contig 22529 bp, 20 predicted proteins | sample GCRJH_S_FD_207221 | JGI IMG/M metagenome (GOLD analysis project Ga0326758, IMG submission 207221) | Hot spring sediment microbial communities from Geyser Creek Basin, Yellowstone National Park, WY, United States - GCR.JH_S | ecosystem: Environmental > Aquatic > Thermal springs > Near-boiling... | reverse complement strand
CCACGCTCAAAGTTCCTGAGGGTTAGATGTAACAACTGTGGTAATGAACAGGTGGTTTTCGATAGACCAGCCATGGTTGTTAGGTGCCTAGTCTGCGGTAACGTATTGATAGAGCCCACCGGAGGTAGGGGTAGGATCGTTGGCGCCACAATCGTGGCGACATACGACTAGGCCCTCTTAATATCTATCTAATTAGTAAGTAACGTTTGAGGACATAGTTTTGTTACTAGGTAGGTGCAGCCTGCGTCCTGGGTGTCATGCATCGATTCTATGATCAATTAAACAATGTCGAGGTTAATTAACGAAAAAGGTATAAATTCTGTCCATAATCACCATAGGCAATGAGCAAGAGGGAGGATAGGGTGGATGAGATTAGGAAGAACGTCCTATCTGTCAGAATTTCTAGGAAGGAGCTGCCGGACATAGGTGACCTCGTGATAGGCACTGTGTACAGGATCCTGGAGCATGGAGCCTACGTACTCCTTGATGAATATGGTGGTTTAGAAGCCTATGCGCCAATCAATGAGGTGGTTCAATCCTGGTTCCACGACATAAAGGACTACCTAAGATTGGGGCAGAAGACCGTTTTTAGGGTTATTAGGGTCGATGCGCGTAGGAGGCTTATTGACGTCTCGCTTAGGAAGGTTAGGGAGGAGGAGAAGAGGGAGAAGTTAGCCAAGTGGAAGAGGACATTGAAGGGCGTGAAGCTCCTCGAGTTAGTTGCTAAGAAACTGAATATGCCCCTCGATAAGGCATTACAGGATTTTGGTTGGAAGCTCGAGGATTACTACGGTGATTTCCTATCGATATTCGAGAATGCGGCTAAGCATGGAGCAGGTGACTTAAGGAAGTTGGGGCTTAGTGATGATGTCATAAACGCGATTAACGAAGTTGCCAAGGAGAGGATTGAGGTCGAGTCAACAGAAATTTCGGGCGTTATTAGGATAATAAGCATTAAACCAGACGGTGTTAGGCACGTTAGGGAGGTCTTATTGAAGGCTATGGATTTGGCTAGGAAGGAGGGTGTTGATGGCGTTAGAATATACACAATAGGCCCACCTAGGTATAGGATAGATATTGTTGGTAAGGATCCCAAGAAGCTTGAATCAGTGTTGAAGGATGTTGTTAATCTCATAACCACGGAGATTAAGAAGAGGGGTGGTGAGGCTAGCTTCACGAGGATAGGTGAGTAATCAATGGATTCGATATTGAGGAGGTGCAAAAATTGCGGTAGATACACAATGAGGAAGGATAGGTGTCCATACTGCGGCGGCGAACTCGAAATCCCACACCCACCGAAGTTCTCTCCAGACGATAAGTATGGCAGGTATAGATTATTAATGAAGATAATGAGTGGCGAAATCAGGCTAAGCCAGGACATTATTAACGCAATACTCGTAAGTCACAAACAAAGCGCAAGTCAGGGCTCAGGAACTAGGTAGGGTCTGGTTTTCAGCCAGGGCTCTTAACAAGCTGTAATTAATCTTGTAAATAATCACCCAACCATAGGGCCTGGAGACGTACACTAACTGAGCCCATGGTGGCGGGTAAACCAGGTAGTACCAGGGAGTCACGGGTCCCTCATACCCAGGTAAACCAATGTAGGCTAGCTTAAAGGACGCCCCACCAGCCCCCGGCATAATTGTTGGTATTCCCTCGAATATCCAATACGCAGGTATACCATTCCTTAGGCAGGTTGCCCATACCGTGTATGATGAACTAACCACTTCGGAATTAAACATTAGGCTGTACAGTGTTACGTTATAGGCTGCGTAGAATGTGTTGTTTGCGTAGGGTACATAGATCGTTGATCCACCTATTTGCGCCGGTGATATGAATGTGTTGGCTATGTAATTGGTTGAATACCCAGCTATCCTAGCCATCCAGTAGCTCTTCGCGAAATCGCCACCGGCTGGGTACTCAGGAATAAGCACGCACATTGGGCCGGTGCCTGTGGCATTTATGGGTCCATAGACGTAGTATGGCTCGAATATCAATATGTACTGCGGGTCGTGTAGCTCATTTAATTTATCTAAAACGCCCGTGTAATTGTAGGGGTTGGACATGAAGAAATTCCCTATAAGGGCTATCTGCGTACTATTTACTGTGGAGTTATCCGCGAGGCTCGTTCTATTACCAATTATTGCTGTCCAATAACCATAATCCCACCATGAAAGTACAGTAGCATTTGGCGGAGTATTGTAGGCAAGCCACTGGAGTGCATCAAGCCAGTCAGGTGTTGGGAATGGTGGTGTAACTGTACTAACTATTTGCTGGGGCATTATTGACATGGATAACGCGGGTTGTATGTTGATTACTAGGGCTATCGCTAAAACAACACCAAGCAATGCCGTTATTGACAAGCCAATCATGGCGCGCCTACTTAATGCAAGCTCTGTTAGTTTAACGAATCCATAGGCTGCCGCAGGCACCCAGAACAGCCCTAATACCATGAATAACCAGACCTCTGATGATGCGAAGTAGGCGGCGGCTAAGGATCCGAGGCTTATCAGTACTGCGGGTAGTGATAATGACATTATGGATAACAATATGGTATATATTACGAAGGGCAGGGTTATTGATATGTTATAAATACTTTGCTGTAATGTTGATGGGGAATGCTCAGCAACACTTTGAACAATGGCGCTCCTGGCAAAGGGTGCTAGGGCCCCTAGGAATTTACCACCAATTGCGGTAAAGCTTAACCCTACAACCGCAACCACGGCTATTACAAGCACTACCAAGAAGTACCTAACTGCCATGGTCATGATTCTTGGGTATCTCGGATATAACCTGATGAATATGTAAGCTAATATTGAGAATAATAATGCCGCGTTAGCCACACCACCCATGCCAGACACCAATGTATGGAATCCATACCTGGGTGTTATTGCAACGAAGGCCGAAAAGCCCAGGTCGGTAAATACATAGGTTATTACAAGCCTATCCACTGCAAATGGTAAGGTCTGCCTCCTAGCTATCTTGATGAGTAGGTATAGTAATATGACTATTGTGAATAGTCCGTAAAAGTTCCATAGGAATACGTAGGAACCCCAAACCCACGTGGTTATACCATTAAACAATGCCGATAAAACAGCAAACAATAACCAATAATTATCCTTCCTAACCAGGGACTCTATATAAAAGGCAATGCCTAATGTCGCTATGAACTGAAACAATGGCTCAGCCGCAAACCAACCCGCCGTACCCCTCTGGAGAAACATGGTAGTGAACACAGACCATAGGGCAGCCAGTAACCCGACATACTTACCACCAAGCCTATAACCCAGGTAAAACATGGCTGGAACCACGGCGGCATTGGCAATGGCAGGCAATAATATAACTGATTGTAATAGATCAAAACCCAGGTGGGAGAGCACCTTGTAGGCTAAGACACCTAGCCAGGAAACACCTGGCGATAGTATGACCGTCCAATTAGCACCCCAGGGATACCAGAAATGCGTGAATAGAACCCCATAACCCTTATGCAACCACCAAAGCAAACCCTTGATTGTACCATACTTAAGCATCTGCTCGGTCATGAAGAACCTTATATATGGGTCAAACTCGTTTATGTACCAGCCATATAGGAGTACTGGGTAAAGCCTTAGGTAATAGGCTAATGCCGTGAAGGAGACAATCGCCGAGAGCATGGCAACCCACTGCGTAATTCTCACATCGATAGGAATGCCCAATGGTGTAGGGGTAACCACCTTAGTCTCAATCTTACTCACAGTTTTTGCTTTACTCATCACATCACGCCATAATGCTTAATTTAAAAGCATTTTTCACAGGAACGACTATGGGGCAGGAAGCCTCATAATTGCCCAGCAGCCAATCTATAAACAGGGTCGCTTATGACATACTCACCGTCCCTCTCCTCAATGATTCCCAATTTAACCAATGTACTTAATAATTGCGACACCGTGGCCGGGTTTATACTCCTTCCCTCATAATCCTCAAGCCTATGCTTGATCACTCTCCATGGTGCTGGTCCTTGGGCAAGTGTTCTAAGGATGATGGCATACCTAGTGCTCTTAAATGTTGATACAAGGTTTTTCAATTCGTCAAGAGCCAATAACGAGGCAGCCCTTAGGATCTCATCGAAATCCCTCAGGTTATTCACTGAGTATGAATAACCGAAGTAGGTTAACCAACCAATTATTCCGTCGAACGCGTCAACAGCCCTCTTCATTAAATTACTTGGGCATTTAATCCCAACCTCATTAAACCCCCTTTCAAGGAACTCAAGCGCCTCATCAGGGCTTAGTCTCCTTGTCCTTACCTCGAAATAAGCCCTACCAAATAGGGGTGCGCTTGGGTTGTTTATGCCCAGGAAGTCGTATAAGAGACCAACCTGTGATCCAGATAGTAGGAGTTTTATGTTTAGTAAATTATCATATACATAAGCAAAGAGCCTATCGAACCTCAACCAATTGACCTTCCTCAACTCCTGCGCCTCATCAAATGCCACGACCACCGGCTCACCGACCTCGTTAAGCTTAACGAATAAGTCACCAATGTTCAACCTTTCCCTACCCCTAAACTTGACCCTAACACTGGGTGGTTTCAGCGTAATCTCAATCCCACTAAGTCCTTTGAAGACGTTACGTATTTTATCGAAAATCGATAGCTCCCTGCTTACGAAGTCATTAAGGGACTTTATTATTAAGTTCATTAAGTCCCAGTAATTCGCATAAACACTCAACCTAACATCAATGTATAGGTAATGAACACCAGACTCATTAAGGGCAACCCTCATTAACGAAGTCTTCCCAGTCCTCCTCAAGCCAGTAACCACAATCAACCTATCAACACCTCTCAACGCATTAACCAAATTACTTAATTCATACTTAAAGTCAAATAAATCCTCCCTCCTAGACTTGGGCTCAGGACTAAACAACATTTAGGGCACCCCAATTATTTAGAGTTCCCTAAATAATAAGCATTTAGCCATGGAAGCATGAAACATTGAGGATGATAACGAGAAAAGCATAAAAATCGTAGTTAAGACTAGAGTATTGGCCCCGTAGCTCAGCATGGACAGAGCGGCGGCCTTCTAGGCTCACGAGGGCGAAGTAAGCCGTAGGTCGTGGGTTCAAATCCCACCGGGGCCGCCAGTGGTGCTCAATTCTCCTTCCCAAACCCACAATGCGCTATAGGACCGGGTAACTATTCAAAACAGAATCTGGTTCTTCACAACATGAGTAATTTTGGCGGGTTAAACACGAAGTGTTTTGTGCATTATCAATTCCTGGTCTTATTGTTGGTGTACGCCGTAGGTCATAGGCTAGAGGATTCTGCCGTAATCGTTAAATCCCCTTTCTAATATCGTGGTAGATTAATTAAGGTCGCAATTCAACCATGGTTTTGCAAGCGTCGGCGTGAGCCTTAGGTATTTGCAGATAAACTTATTAAAGTCGTTAAATCAAACATTATTGTATGGAAAGTATGTCGTATCAACATATCACGTCATTCTCCATTGGGAATATAGACGGCACATCAATATCCGGGCTTATACCAGGGTTTGGGCTTAACGTGATAATCGAGGTTGATCACGAATTCGGAAACATACTCATAAAGGTAAACAATAGGGTGCCCCGAAGGTCTGGGGAGGGCTTGGCTTTCGTGACTGTTGGCGTCGATGAGAACGGTGAATTAACCTACATAAGCATAGAGCCCGAGGACAAGGAGTTGGCTAAGTTTATACAAAAAATTAAAATTAGTTACAATTACTAAGATTAATTCAAGTTGTGATATGGATGTACGATTACGTAGACGTTAATTACGAGATAGTTTCATGTAACCCATTAGTAGTGAAGGTTATTACTGATGAGGAGGAGTTAACCATAACGGCCTACCCAGTGGTCCTCAGGGTAATGAAGCTGGATAACGAATACTCAGTATAGATCAATGTCATACTCACAACGAGGACAAATAAACCAAGGTCAGGTTCCCTTTGTACACCCACGATAGTTGATTCCAAACCCGCAAATATTAAGGAGGTTAGTGTGGTCAGAGATGGATCATTAACGCTAAAGCTCAGTACGGGGGACACTAAATTCACATTATGATTTTCTAATGATAAAACGAATGGCAAACTTCGCCACTCAGGGCAGAGAGGAGTCAGTAAGGCTTACGGTGATCCCAAGACCCTGGAAACAATTTTTAATAATTCACTCAGCTGGCATGGTTTATGGGTGTTATTCGCTAATGTATTTACGTATTGCCATTAGTACTGCAAGACTTATTGCTAACACTAGGAGTGCCGTTATATTAACGACAATGCTAGGCATCACGATTATGTGTCCTTTTATAAGCCCTGACAACAGCATCCTGTAGGCTAGGAATGAGAATATTGCTAAGAGTAACGCCTTTATCGTCGAGCCCCTAACCCTCGGCAGAATGTGTGTGGACACGTTAGCTCCAATGGCAATACCGATTATGGATGCCATGGCCATGAACGGTTGTATAAACCCAAAGAGCCAATAAAGCGAGCCGCTGGTTGCTGCCGTGACGCCAACTATTAAGTTACTCGTTGCCGACGCAACCTTTATTGGCAGTCCGGCAGCCCAATACAGGGCTAGCATGTTGATGGGTCCGCCCCCAATGCCGAGGAGTCCCGACATTAATCCTCCGAAGAGCATGATAAACCATGCAGTTATTATGTTCTTTAAATTCACACGGTAAGTTACAAAGACCTTAAAGCCTTGGTCAAAGTATGAACCAACTATGAATGCATTATCCAATCCCTCTGGACGCAATGGGCTTATTGCTTGCTCACTCCTTCTCATGCCTGTCAATACCATTGCCATGTACATCACGGCACTGAATAATATATACAGCACCCAACTATAGCCTGTCCTTATAACGTGGTAGGTGATTAGGGAGCCTATTATGGCGCCAAGCGTTCCCGCGGTACACAGTATTAGGTAAGTCCTAACGTTAGGAAGCCCCATTCTTAGGAATCGTGAGCTGGCTATGACAGACGTAGTCACAGCAGACACGAGGCTTATACCCGCGGCATACTGTATTGGGAGGTTCAGTAGTATCGTTAATAGCGGCGTCAATATTACGGCACCGCCAAGGCCCAGTAATGCGCCCAATAGTCCCGATGCAATGCCACACCCCATTATTAAAGCCATAATTATTACCGCCTGGATTATGTACGCTGGGTACATAATTAATCACCGTGTGATTAATGCAGTATAATCATTGGTAGCACAAATATCGCTATTAATAGGTTTATGAGCGTTATGAGTGACATGGCTATGTATAGTTTATCCTTCTCGAGGACGAATCTTACGAGGTTTAGGGAGACCATGGCTACGGGTATTGCTATTAGAACCATGAGACCGAAGAGCATTAGGCTTAACCCATCCAGTCTCATAACCCCAGTTACCACAGCCATAATGGTTATTTTCGACGTATCCACATGCCCTGATGGGTCTACTATTTTGCTTAGTGGTATGCCCATGCCGCCATTGTGTATGAAGAGCATGATGATCCCCAGCATCAGTAGGGCTATGCTTATGAATACGCCGTACTTAAGTAGGTTGCTTGTTATGTTTATGAATAGGTTTTCTACCCTACCCGGATTCTCAGGCTGTGCCCTGTAAAGCTGTATTGTGTAATCAACAGTCTCCTCATACCTCTTCTCGAAGGCGAAATAGAGTGATGCTATAATTACTGAGGCAAACACGATAGCGACAATGTTCCTCTCAATCGAGGTTATGGGCAATATACCCTCCCTACCAAGTCCTCTGAGGATCATCCTAAAGCCAAAATACGCGAGTATTGCCACGAAGACCCACCTAATTTGCCTATTGGTTACGTGCATGAGGATCCTTGTACCTATTCTCGAGCCTAATAGCACGCCTATTGCTGTGCATGTTGCTATGAAGGGGCTTATGTAACCAAAGAACCAGTAGAGCGAGCCACTTGTTGCTGCTGTCACTCCTATCATGAAGTTGCTTGTTGTTGTGCTAACCTTCATTGGCAGGTTCATACCCCAATCCATGGCTAAGACCTTTAGGGCGCCACTACCAATACCGAGCAAACCACTAATAAAACCAGCAAATAGCATCAATAACCAACCTAACCACCAACGAACACCCCAATACCTATACCAAATCTTGAGCGCTGGATCATAACAAACACCAAAGAGTCTAAATATCCTCGTTGTTCTATCTGGATCCTTTGGTGGTGGTAATTCACACGTGCTTCTCTGCACGGTGGGTATTATCGATGTCACCAGTATTAGGCCGAATATTACGTATATTATCCACGTGAGGTGATGCGTGTACACGTAATTGGCGGTTAGTGAACCAATTATTGCACCGGTTGTTGTGGCAGTAACTAGGCTAATACCTATCCTATCATTGGCAAGCCTTTTCCTAACATAAACGCTGGCGGAGCCTGCCGACGTGGATATCGTTGAGACTAGGGATGAACCTGTGGCATATATTATTGGGATGCCGAGGAATAACGTGAGGACGGGGGTAAGTACAACACCACCACCCAAACCAGCCAGTGCGCCAAGGATACCTGCCATGATGCCCGCAAGTATTAACTCAATCATCCTTGCAAAGTCCATCAATATTGGTATTAGCATAACGGTCAGTCAAAAGTATGACTATCATGGCTTATAAACCTTATTCCACATATTTCACGATTAATTTAAAAATAATTTAATATAAGTACATTAATTCTAATAAATATGTTTCAATAGAAAATTGAAGATATATAATCATATGCATGAATTAATTGCATATAGTATTAAATTTAATGGATATTATTGTTTTAAATTGAATTAAATTACCTAGAGATACCGAGGGCTCCAAGCCCCCTCTTTGCTAGGTCATTGATTGCGAAGTTTACAAAGAGGCAGTAAGCCGTTATTACGCCCCACTCAGTTGGTGTTATTGGTGTTAATAAGTGAGTCCCGTTAGGCAGCGGCAGACCTGTCATTGCGAGGAATGCCACAACAGCGATGTCGGCAATTGATGCTATTAATAACCATTTACCAGGTCTTGAGATCCAGAATGGTCCTCTTTCCCTGACTATGAATGGTGTTAACAGCCCCATGTACATTATTGCCGTGAAGAAGTATGTGTGTAATTGGTGTATGTTGGTTATGTGGAGTACGTTCCAGGCCATGTATAATAGGCCGAACATCTCCGCAGTTGTGAAGACACCGAGTCCCACACCTAACTTCACAAGTTTAGGTACATCCCACTTCTCCGGTATTGGTGAGCCCTTGGCATTGTCTGTGGATAGCGATATGGTTACGAAGTCTATTAGGAATAGGAATAGGGTTATGTCAAGGGCAGAGACCACCAAGGCCTGGCTTGGTGGTAAGTGGAACGCCAATGTACCTATTAGGAAGGCCAATGTTACGAATACTGCTATTTCGAAGGTCTTAACAATCTTATTGAGTATCCAAGTAACGATCCTCTGGAACGTAGACCTACCAATCCTAACCAACTCAACTATCCCAGAGAGACCCTCAACCGTTAGGACAACACTTGCGGCAGCCTTTGCAACATCAGTGGCATTGCTAACCGCTATACCAACCTCGGCTTGCTTAAGGGCTGGGCTATCATTAACACCATCCCCAGTCATACCAATTATTTCCTTCTTAACCTGCAGACTCTTCACGATGAAGTACTTATCCTCTGGGTATATTTCGGCAAATACATCAGCCTCCTCAGCCAACTTACCAGCCCTCTCAGGATCCCTCTCCAGTAATTCCTTCAACTCCTTACCACTAACCACGTTCTCACCCAACCCAACCATCTTAGCAATCTCCCTAGCAATGGGCTTAGCATCGCCAGTCAGCATCTTAACCCTAACACCTAGGTTCCTCAACTCCTGTATCAACTTGGGCGTATCCTCCCTCGGTATATCGTATAAAGCCACCAACCCAACCATCTCCCAATTATCCCCATCAATCGACCTGGCGACACCAAGCGTTCTGTAACCACTGGCCGCAAATGAATCCATAATCCTCTCAACATCCTCACTAAGCTTCGTTTTGCACAACACCTCGGCCAAGGTCCTAACCGCACCCTTAGCCACCTTAAGTACGCGGCCTCCGTTATTTCTATCTACCACCAAGGCCTCCGTACGCCTGGTGGACGGGTCAAAGGGCTTAAACTCCTTAACCTCGAATGCCCCAAGATCCAACCTCCTCTCCCTGGCAGCCCTGATGAAGGCTAGGTCTATTGGGTCTTGATTGGCCTCCTGTGATGCCAGGGCACCGTAGAGCAGCACATCATCTTCCGTGAACCCCTTCATTGGGACTACGTGTGTTACGGTTAACCTATTGTATGTCAATGTACCAGTCTTGTCTGCACATAATGTGGTCATTGATGCAGCATCCTCCACCGCACTTAGTCTCGTTATTAGGGCACCCTTCCTAGCCATTTCCGTGGCCCCCACAGCCATTGTTACAGTGAACATGGCGGGTAGCGCAACAGGTACTGCGAAAACCACGAGCATTATTGCCAGCGGTAACACGTCGGATATTAGGAATATCGGATTGTGGGTGAATATGTAGGCCACTGGGAACATGACAATAACGAGTATTGCAACCATCATTAGTAATGCCGTGACGACCTTCTGAATTATCTCTTCCATGTGTAATTTAGGCTTGGCAACCTGCACCAACTGTACGGTCTTCCCGAAGTATGTATTTAACCCAGTCCTAACAACAACTGCTGTGGCCTCGCCCCTCCTAACAATCGAACCTGAGTACATAACATCACCCCTCCTCTTACCAACGGGCATGCTCTCCCCGGTCAATGCCGATTGATCAACCTCAACCTCCTCATTACTGATGATTTTCGCATCCGCTGGCACGACATCGCCAGCCCTAACCCTAATTATATCGCCAGGCACTAACTCCCTGGCTGGTAACGCCCTCCAGGCACCACTCCTAAGGACCCTGGCCGTGACCTGCAACCTCTGCTTCAACAATTCCACGGCTCTTGCGGCGCTCTCCTCATGTACAAACCCGATTACGGCGTTAACAACAAGCAGTGCAGCTATTATGTAGGCATCGGTGAGACGGGCCTCGGCAGTGCTTAGGGGTAGTGGTATTACGTGATGTACAGCTAATACGTAAAGTAGCACACATACCACTACCGCAGCCTCAAGCATCCAGGCGGTGAAGCCCCAGAACTTCTTGGCAAACTTCCTTAATGGGTGCTCCTTCTTCTCAGGAACCTCATTATATCCATATCTCCTAATCCTCTCAGCAACCTCAGAATCGTTCAGGCCAGTGCTTGGGTTTACCCTCAACTCACCTAGCACTTCTTCCACGGACATAGTCTCATAATTACGAGATTTCTCGCTCGACATAATAATGTCAGATCCTTGACTATCGAGGTTTTATAAACTTTATTTCACCTATTTAAGGATTAAACTGTATAATATTCAATAATTAATGATGTGTATGTAGTCGATTAAATAGTAAGATATGAAAGATAGAATAAATTAATAGAGATGTTTAAGGCATGATTAGATGATACCAGGTTTCAATCCCTTAATTATACCAAGGTAATAATAATCCTCGTTTGCCTCTATTGTAACTAGGTTCTCATCATTCCTTAAGGACTCAAGTACTGTGTTTATAACGAGATATTGCGTATATGAAGGCTTTCGTAAATCACCATGTTGCACCCACCTCCTCAACCCATTATAGAAATCCACAACCTCGGTAACTAGGAACTTCGATGCCTCATTTAATGCCTTATCTATCGTCCTATCATCACGGAACACAGCCCTAAACCTATTAATCATGGCGTTTTCGCCCACAATCTCATCGTAAGCCCATACTATGTGGTCAAGTACGTGCCTGCATATGAGGTAACCCTGGAAGGTCCTTAGCACATTTATTAGGAGTGCTATGTAATCAATAATTAGTTTTGGATCCTTATCCAGCGTCTTATCCATTAATTTGCCGATACGTATCTTCCCAAACTCATGATTGTTTAAGTACTCCCTAATTTTAACGACGCTATTTCCAATCACGTATGTATCTAGTATGTACGCTGTTGGTTCAATTTTACCACCACTTACCCTTATTAATTGTTCCGTGGGCACCACATGGATTCTCACGAAGACGTCAGCCCTCTCCCTAATCAGTGAATTAGGCTCGTAGGCTCTAACCTTCATTATCGCATTGTCGATGACATTACTTAACAAGTCCTTATTCATCAAATTAATACATGTAAAGATTATTAAAAACATTATTACACATTGATTATGTAATTACCATCAATAACACCTAGATATGTACAATCCTCACCAACCATGAGCATTATAATCACCTTACCGCCTAACTTCTCGGTTAAATCTAACAATACCCTATGGGTGAGGCTTCCATATGCATCGTTACGATAGGTAACGCAGCAAAGTATGGTATTTAATAATTGATTAAGTAACTTTATGCATTTACCGAGGTCGCACCTGAGGTGCTTTAATAATGAACCATTATGGAGTGTTTCATGTGATAGGATTAGGTAATTAAGTACCTGGCCGCATATGAAATATCCATAGAATTGATTGAGTATTCCTACTGCTGTACTCATGTAATCGGTAATATACATATGATCCCCACGTGCATCCTTAAGATACTTTTTACAATTTATAAATTGGGCATTGGGGTATTTAATAATGATTCCATCCCTGGTTATGGCGGCAATATTTAGGGCATTTATTGAAACGCTCACTGATTGCTCATTAATCTTAAGTACCGTATTTACGGGCACGATATGGAACTTAACGAATAAATCGGCGTTTTCACGTACCCTACTGTTCTCATCAAATTGCCTCACGAGCTCAACTGCCCTATTCACTAGGACCTCAAGGTGGTTGGGTAATTCGAGGTTTACGCATTGCCTTTTCATTGATTTCTCATAATTATGAGAAAATATAAACGTAATTCCACGTGTAACAAACATTTTAATAATGAAAATAATCATAATCTGAGTAAATAATGATAGCGCCAGGCGCGAGCTTGGACTTAGTGCATCTATTAATTCTTAAGCTCGTACTTCATAGTATCCGTGAGGTATCTAGGGATGAGGATCCATCAAGGTCTCTATGGCCGTTACTCTCTAATTATGTTAGTAGGGCTACATTTTATAGAAAGTTCTCAGAGCTCGAACTACTTGGTCTAGTGGGCAGGGTTAGTAAAGGTAAATACGTGATAAGCGCTGGTGGATGCTTGCTCCTCCTATTTGCCTATTTAATGGGTATTACGGCTATTGATGGGGATACGGCAATGGAGGCATTAAGGGTTCTCAAGGGTTATTGGGGTTTACAGGGTTTTAGTAATGACGAGGTCATGAGCTATATTAAACTTCTTCATCTAAGTCTTGGTAGGAATAATGGCCTTATCGTGATCAGTCAGGAATTCCCGAGGAACATACTCATGTTATTGCCCAGCGAGTTGAAGTTGGGCTATGGCGAATCGCTCTTGGAATTATTGATGAGGCACCTCAGGAATGAGGATGACGTCATTAGGGCGAAGAGGGTTATCGCGAAGGCACTTATTGATTACTTCCCAACGACCGAGGTCAATGGATGTGAGGCAGTGGTTATGATGGTCAATAATATGAGGAAAGTTTTAGCTGAACATTGCGGTGATCATTACGAACTTTATTAAATTTATCTACCTCATATTTATTCTCCTTCCTACGGCTTTAAGACTGGCTTTAACTTTGTACTAGTGCTGCATGATTTTTAATAAATCCTCAGGTGTTACGTTAGCCTTACCTGCCTCGACCATAGCCCTTATCGCCCAATAATACGCCGGTATTTGGTATGCGTAGTCCTTGCCGATCCAGGGCTCGCTCGGTAGCTCGGATAAGTGCCAAACACCTGGTGGGCTTACGTCAATCATTATGTTGTTTTCCAGGAGCTCAAGGACCCCCTCAACCGCGTCCGGCTGGCCCGTGAACTCCCCGAGCCCGTAATCCCTCGCGGCAACCCTACCCTTTTTAATTAACCACGCCAACGCCTTCTCGACACTACCGAATCCGCTTGATTCCGCATGTCTCTTGAATGTCTCCTTAATGCGATTAATTGCTATATCCTGGAGCCACGCTTTCACGTTCCAATTATAACCCGTGATAATTATGCCGAGCTCTCTAACGTTTCCGCCCAATAGGTTCCATAGTAGGTCGAAGTCCACGTCTTTAATCCCTGTCTTCATTACAACCTCATCCACAACCTCCCTAAACGCCCTCTTCGGCAGGTTCCAGAGTAAGTACGGGGTGTAGCCGCCCTTTGAGCCTAACCTATCGAGTTCTCTTGACGCCGCATTATCGCTGACTGCGAAGATGACCTTTACCCATAGTCTACGTGGTATGTATTCATGAACTATTTTATCCGCTATTGCGTTAGCCGCTGCCATTAGTGCGTCTTGGTCGTGCTTACCCACGTATTTGTCAATGTCGTCATAAATGACAACTACCTTCTTATCACGAAGGTTATACCTCTCAATTATCTTTATAATGGAAGTAATGATATCCCTCAGGGCAATGGTTATGCCGAGGTACGTCGTGCCTATGGTTAGGTTATTTAGTGACTTAGATAGTTCATTAGCGATTTCACCGATCACGCCTTCATTAAGCTTAGGTATGCCTAATTGTAAGTCGCTGAGTATTTTTTCACTAAATTCGTAACGGATAAATACGAAGTTTTCGAATCCCCCTACTTCCTTAGCCCTCTCAACTAGTAGCTTTAGAAGCGTAGTTTTACCTGCACCGCGTGGACCGTATATGGCTGCTATGCCTGGGTATCCCAATACCCTTTTAATGAACATGGAAGTTTCCTGCTCCCTATCGCTAAAGTGGACCATGATTTCCGTACCCTCCACGGCGACCTCCACTGAGTGTAGTTTATCAACGAGCTCCTTAATTTCCTCATCATCTATGTCGAGAGTTGCCATAGCGTTTTAACTATAAAGCCGAGGATATTTAAAACAATATACTCATTACATAAAGGGCTTTTTAAGTGCATCACGCCAATAAAGGCAGATCATTATTAATTTCCATTTCTATGCATATAACTCAATATGTGGCTTAATACGTCATACGTCTCCGGATGGATGTGCAAGTAATGTGCGTAGGCGTTGTTTACCAGGATTCCGTCCAACCCATTGATGCCGGCGCCCCTCTCGTACCTAATTGCCATTTCGTACCTACCCCTGAGTATTATCGATGAGTAGTGAAACTCGTGACCCTTCAATATAGTCCCTGAATCACCTATTGGTGTGTTCCTTATGATCTTAGCCGTAGCGTAGCCATACCACACGGGTTTCCTATGCATTATAGTGACAGCGTCTATGGCGCCCACCATCTCGTACTCCTCATTATTATACACTATCGAGCTCGTTAGATACATCAAACCACCGCATTCCGCATAGACGTAACCACCTCTATCAATGAATCGCCTCAAATCGCTCCTAAAGGCCCTGTTCTTCTCTAGGTATTGCCCATAAATCTCGGGAAAGCCGCCGCCAATAATTACCAGGTCTAGGTTACCAATTTCCTGATCGATCTCGGGATCTAGGAATTTAACATAACCAATTTCCTGGGCCTTCTCTATGGTCTCGGGATAATAGAATGTGAATGCCCTACCTAGGACAACACCGATCTTAATGCTCCTTGAATACGTATTATCTGAATCTACGTTATCCTGCTCAAAAGCAATTGGTTCGCTTTCCTTAGCTATACTCACCAATTTATTGACATCAATGTATTTAGAGACTTCATTAATTACCGAGATTATCCTAGCCCTATCCATCTCCTGGGCATGAACAAGACCCAAATGCCTATACTGCATTAATTCCTCGACATCATCACTCCTCGGTATGAAACCCACGAATTCAAGACCCTCATCCTCCACAGCCCTGCTCAACTTATCAACCTGCCTCTGATTAATGTTAGTGAGTACAGCACCCATTATCTTGACCTCAGGATCGAAATCCCTCAACCCCCTTATTAATGCCCTAACCGTCCTATTAATCCTCTCACCATTAATAACGAGTATAACAGGGGCCCTCAACAACTTGGCAACCTGGGCTGTGCTGCCATCCTCGGTAATCCCATCAACACTATCATAGAGACCCGAAACCCCCTCAATGACTGCTATGTTTGAGTCCCTTGAGTACCTATAAAATCTCCTAATAATACCTTCACTACCCATCAATATATAGTCCAGGTTCCTACTTGGCTCACCAGTTAAGGCTGTGTGATAACTGGGGTCTATGAAGTCGGGGCCCACCTTAAACATGGACACCTTATAACCAGCCTTAATTAATGCCATGGCTATTGCTAACGTAGCAGTTGTCTTACCCGCCTTACCCTTATACGACGCAATAATCAATCGCGGTTTCTCACTCACCACCTTCATACCCACCACGGCGCCTAATGATTACTAGCGCTGGTGGTTTGACATCGATGTTAGGGTCGTGGTCCTTACTTAGGGTGACCACCTCCTCATCAGGATACGTCAACCTACTCACTATTACGGCCTCCTCATCATTTCTTAACTTAGTAATTAACTCATTAATGATTTTAGTACCCATGAAGATGACCTTGGTATCAGCACTAATATTGTAGTCAATGTTTGGATAAGCCATGAGAGCCACAACCCCCTTTAAATCAATTAAGTATTTAGCAACAGCTGCTGTGAAACTACTAACCCCTGGAACCACCTCACAGGGTATTCCATTAGAGATCGCCTCCTTACATATTTCAATGCCCCTACCAAATATTGCCGGGTCACCATTCTTTAGAAAAACCACGTTCAAACCCTCCCTAGCCAGCTCTAGGGCTTGCTTAACGAACTTATTATGATCCTCACCGCGGACATGCCCCATGTATATTTTCTGAGCCCTCGGTGCATACATTTTTATTATTTCCTCGTTAACCAATGAGCCGTAATAAACAATATCGGCGTTTCTTAGGATCTTAATAGCCTTTAGGGTAATAAGCTCCGGATCCCATGGACCGGCGCCAACCACGTAAATAGGCATTATGATCACTCACAATAATTCTAGGGCACGATTATTCTAATAGTTATTTCACATTGCATGTGAAACACCATGTGTTAATTGCGCAATCTTAATGTAATGTGCCCCACCCAATCTTTTTAATCTCATGTAAAAGGGTACATTGGCTATTTATCGCTAAGTTGGTGGCGGTGCATTGTTTGCTGCATAGTTTACACATGTATACGTAGGCATCGCCATCAAGGCTTACATTAACTACGAATTTCTCGTTACCTAATAATAATGAAGATTTCGTGACGATTTGACCATCTAGGAATAATCTACTCACTAGGTAGTGCGTGGCAGTGTTTATAGTCTCCCTAAATAAGTCCTCATTCACTAACCCTCTTAGTTTTTCCGCATTATTGAGTATCATAACCATTAAAGCCCTTGGTTCCTCAATGACCCTCATGTTATTGGAATCAATCTCAAGGAGCGCAGGTAGTACATACAACGTCTTAAGTAGTCTCTGGCAGCAATAACTTCTCATCTGCCATTTATGGCATAGTCTATTTAATACCACCTCATCATCAACACATTTATAGGCCAAGCAGAGAAGTAAGCCCGTAACTGTGGTCTCATAAATTGTTTTCTCACGGTCACAATCCTCAACATCGTATGCGTACGGTCTTATTAACCCGTAGTACATCATCCTCTTTGCCTTCTTATATACCGTGGATATCGCATACTTCGTATTTTTAGAAATCCTATACAGTGTTATTGGTTCGTGAAGAACTATGTAAGCCAACAAATCAATCATTGAATCATCAACCTCAACATGAATAATACGTCTTAATCTCAGTCTCAACTTATCATCAACCAATACCGGATTTAGCGCCAGGGATTTCATCAAAGCCATGTATATTCAACTGAATAAAAAACACTTGATTTAGTGCATAAAATGCATAGAATACAATAGTTTATATTTTCCTAAATAATGTCGTAAAGCAATTAGCCGCTGATTATGCACGTCACCACATCCACAGAGACATTGACATCTTCGTTGTAGTAATTATGTACCTCGACTAGGTATAGACCGGGGCTTAGTCTCTGGTTCCAGGTGGCTGTGTTTGTATCGAAGTAGCCAACCAGGATGATATCCTCGGCATAATAGGCATTTTTATCTATGGGCTCACCAATCCTCTTTATGAAGAGGGATATGTTACCAGGCGTTGATGAGACGCCAATCATGGAGATGGCTGTGAAACCTGCAGGGACCATTATTGGGCAGTAGATTGATTCGTTCCTACGCAGTTGGTAACCAATTAGTCTGCATGAACTAATCATTGATAGAAAACCCTCAAGCCCACTACTGGGTATTTGTCCGTACGGTTTCTCAGCAATTACCTGGGCTATTATCCTAGCAATATCACGAAACCTATCTGGAGGTATATTTCTTCTTTTTAATTCGTCAATGCAAACCCTAATCCTCTCGAGAATATCATCGCTAGGAGCGATACCTTGGTTTGTTAATTCGTTCTTAATAATTCTCATCAACTCCTCGGATCTATGAAACATAACTATTACCCCTAATTTTTAAGAAAGAGTCGTTATGGCATAAAATCACTTCTTCTCCTCAGGCAATGCAGGTGGCGGTAAATACTCCTCCTCTTTAGCGGCCAACTCCTTAATCTTACTCAACCTCTCAGGCTTCAACAGCTCCTCAAAAACCTCCCTACCAACACTCCTTAACTGAGCAATAACCTCAAATAACTCCCTCTTAAACACCACAGGAGTCTCCTCAATAAAGCCCCTAGCATCAATCCTAGCCCTTGGAAACTCCTTAAGAATCCTCTGTGCCACATCATCAGGCACATCAAGCTCCAAAACCTTCAGGTAACCGCCATATAGATCCTTAACCATTTTCTCCAATTGCGTGCCCCTAATCCTATCAAGCCTTGCCCTATCTAGGATAACTGCCATCTTGTAGGGCATACCCATCACCCCTTGATCGGGATTTCCATTTTAGGAAGATCAACCTCCAACTCCCTCTCCTTTAACTCAAGGTATTTCTTATTCACGAATGGGTAGCCATAAACACGCCACCACTTAACAATCACCCTATAAACCTCAGGCCTAAATATTATTGGCGGTGGTTCGATACCCTCCGCGATTAACCCCCTTATGAAGCTGCCACTAAACCTCTGGGCAACGTCGGTGTGGGCGCACGTATCGCTGTAGGCAATTTCACCACACTTGGGGCAGTACCAGAACTCCTTGATATTGACGGGCCTTATCTTAAGCCCCTTATCCAGGTCATATGGTGGGGCGGATAGGCCGAAACTCGGTACCCCCTTCTCCCAAAGTATTTGGGTTGCGTATGGGTCGTAGTAATCACCGACAGCTGCGTGATCCCTACCGAACATGTGGTGCGTACAACCCATGTTCTGCCTAATTATGCCGTGCAGCAGAGATTCCAGTGGGTTCCCATACCTCATGTCCCACAGTGTCATTGTGACGATGTGCCTCTTCGGACTTATGTAACCATACTTATTAACTGCCTCGTGACCCTCAAGTATGGCCTCATCCACAAAATCCCCAAGTCTCTTGGCGCCAATTATTGCATTCACAAGGATTCCATGACATGGCTCGATATCGCCCAAGTATGCTGCATTTTTCATAAGGTGCTCATGGCCTGTGTGCGGTACATTCCTTGTTTGGTGGGCAATCACGGTTCTCCAGCCCCTCCTCTGGATCTCCTCACGGGACTTGGCTGGTGGGTACCAGAACCTGGTGTATGGATCCTTGAATATGGGCTCATTTACCACATAGACCTTACCCGCCAAGGCAACTCCTGTCATGCTTCTATAGATCAACCAACCTGGGTGCTTCTCGTCGAACCTCCTCTTAACGACCTCAGGGTTTTTCTCCGGCGTTCCGAAGGTCCTGTCTGCAAGGTCCTTTGGGTCGAACTTCCAAACTTCCTCTATGTCTAGTATGGCGAAGGGCTGCCCCTTAAGCCTCAGCAGTAACCTATCGCCCTCCTTAACACCCAACTTCCTAAGATCCTCCTCAGGAATATCAAATATTATTGGGAATGGGAACAACCAACCATCAAGGAGCCTCCTCTCCTTAAGTACGCTCTCAACCTCATTCCTCGTCATGAATCTATCGAGTGGACTGAAGAAGCCATATGTTATCGACATTATCTCCCTATAGACATTCCTAATAGGACTACCATCAACAATACTCCTCGTGGGCTTGATATCGTAAGCCACGGCACCAGCAGCCATATTCACTGCCTTATCCCTATCCCTAATCACGGCATCCACCAACTTACCACCGTGTGGTGGGGGCATGTATACCTTGAGACTCATCGCTATCACCTTGATGTTAGTTCTACGTATTTATAAACTTTATTTCACAATTATCAAGAAAATAATTAAATTATTTTAAATAATTATGAATAAAACGAAATATATTCCAAATTGATTTTAATAGGAATTTGTATTAAATCATGGAAATTCAATTATGTGTATCACAGGCACTTTCCACAACTCCCACTGCCCAGTCTTTGCGTCATATCTTGAGTTTACGAATACGTGCCAATTATCATCGTCAAGCGCTGGATAATCCGCCCTAACATAATAACCGGGCCACCTCGTTTCCTTCCTAAACAGCATGTGCCTAATAACGGCTTCGGCAGCGAGTATCCTGTGCCAAAGCTCCCAAATCCTCATTAACTCATGCCAGTCCTGGGCTGCGGCGTACTTTACGAAGTCCTCCTTAAGGAATTGAAGCAGCTCCAATCCCCTATTGAGCATCCACTCGTTGGTTACGTACATGGTGGACCAACCGCCAGCATACTCATCCATAATCTTCTGGAGCCTAAACAAGCCCTGCTTCCAATACATCTTGTTCGGATCCACCGGGTGCATGTAGCTTGGCCCAGTTACCACATCATACCTACCCCTCTCCCAACGCTCCAGTGGTTCGACTAACCTACTCACTAGGGAATCCACCTGGGCCTTATCAACCTCCACCTTCTCATCACTATGATCCATTAAGTAAAGCACGGCAGACTTCGCGGCAAGCCTACCCTCCGTGAACGAACCACTGCTGAACTTATGCGGATTTGCACCGCACGCATCACCAGCACAGAATAAGCCGTCGAGTGTGGTCATCCTGTTGTATCCCCAGTAATACTGATACCTCCTGTCGTCAGGCAGGCCCTCGATCTTCTTTGGCGATAAGTCCTCAGGACCACTGGCCCATGCACCGCACTCTGTAGCGTGGCTGCCCATTATGTAAGGCTCCGTTGTGATAATCTCATAAGGTCTCTCTGACGGTTCATGGTTCTGACCAGCCCATATTACTACCTGGCTTATTGTCATGTCTAGGAAGTCCTCATAAGCGATTGCCTCACTTTCTGTACCCTTCTTCACGGTTTCGTCGGTCCTCATTAAGCTTGGTCCCCTACCAGCCATCCACTCAAGGCGTTGGGCGTAGACCCTAAGGGTCGTTGGTGTTATTGGTAAGTCGACATAATTGCCCTTACCACCATATAGCCTCCTTATCTCATCAAGGTGCGGCTTCCAGAAGTCCTGACCATAAACATTGCTTATTCTCGTCTTTAGCAGTAATTGATATGCCCCAACTGGCCCGTATCCATCCTTAAACCTTGGAACCACGAACCTAGCCTCCATCATCGTCATGACTGCTCCTGCCTCAATCAACATACCGTATGATGACGCTGATGACCATGGCGGGTACCAAGACCTGCCAAGCCCCTCACCCTGCGACCTAGGTCTATAGACCTGGGAACCACCGCCGGCAGCCAATATCGTGGCCTTAGCCCTGAAAACATATATTGTACCGTCATTCACGTTAAAACCTATGGCACCAACAACCCTATTCGGATTAGACGGACTCTTCAGTAGGTGGGTCACCATTACCCTATTGAAGATGTTCTCATCGCCAAGGGCCTTCCTAGCGGCCTCAGCCACTATTGCCTTGTAGGATTCTCCATGAATCATTATTTGCCACTTACCCTCACGCACATAGCACCCAGTCTTTGGCTCGGGCCATATGGGTAATCCCCACTCATCGAATAGGTGCACGGTTGAATCAACATGTCTAGCGTAATCATAGACTAGGTCCTCCCTAACAACACCCATCAGGTCGCCTCTTACGTATTTAACGTAGTCCTCAACAGTGTTCTCCTTGCACTTAAGTCCTAGGTATGTGTTTATTGCCGATAACCCCATCGCCACAGCGCCACTCCTATTTATATTGGCCTTCTCGGCTAGTATTATTCTGCAGTTCCTACACCAATACCTAGCCTCCCAAGCCGCGCCCGTTCCTGCCATTCCTCCACCAATTATTAGGATGTCCGCATCCACGTACCTAACCCTAGTCCTCACCATGATCTCACCCCCTCACCTCAACCTTCACTACCTCGGGAACCTTGGTCTTTGGAAGTTCAACACCCAGTTTATTACCGCCAAGCTTCTCATGCTCA
>Ga0326758_100138_pt1 | contig 22798 bp, 14 predicted proteins | sample GCRJH_S_FD_207221 | JGI IMG/M metagenome (GOLD analysis project Ga0326758, IMG submission 207221) | Hot spring sediment microbial communities from Geyser Creek Basin, Yellowstone National Park, WY, United States - GCR.JH_S | ecosystem: Environmental > Aquatic > Thermal springs > Near-boiling... | reverse complement strand
CCGCACCGCTCTCATAGCTGAAGTCAGCGAGGGCCCGCTTGGGCCAGCTGCCTGAGCCTCTCAGGCGGTAAGTAGATGAGGTCCTCGGGGCGCCTGGTCACGCCAGGGACGTCGCCGCGAGGACGCTAGCCGAAGAGGAGGCCATGAGCTACCTCTCAACGGCCTCTGCAAGGCCCTCAGCCGCGGCCCCGCGCAGCTGGCTCAAGCCCGACCTGCCCTTGGCGTCGGGGGCTGGCGCCCGCTTCGAGGAGCATCCTAACTACCCCCTCATGGCCTCCGGCAGCAGCCCGGTCAAGCGGAGTAAGGCCACAGTTGTCCCTGACTTTGGGGTCTGCCCCCCTCTGGAGGAGCAGCCATACTACCTCAGCGTGGCCCCTCTCGGCCGCCCAGTGAAGGGGCGTGACGCCGTGGTAGTCCCTTGCATTTATGTCAGCCCCCTCCCTGAGGAGCACCTTGACTACCTCCGCGTGGCCCTTGTCGGCCGCCCAGTGGAGCGGGGTCCTGCCTTCCCTGTCCCTCGCGTTGGGGTCAGCGCCGTTCTCTATGAGGAGCCATGCGACCTCAGCGTGGCCCCTGTCAGCGGCCCTGTGCAGCGGCGTGAAGCCGTTGTCGTCCCTGGCGTTAGGGTCCGCCCCTGCCTTAAGTAGCGCCCTGACGTTATCTGCGCGGCCGCCCCAGGCCGCCCAGTGAAGGGGCGTCACGCCACTGCTGTTCCTGACGTTTGGGTCCGCCCTCATGTCAAGGAGCGATTTGACGAGCTCTTCGGGGCCGTAGGCCGCCGCCCAGTGGAGCGGCGTGTTGCCGAACCGGTCCCTGGAGCTTGGGTCGACGGACTTCAGCAGGGCCAGGGCCTTAGCCGCGTCGCCCCTCCTTATGGCCTCAACTAAGGCTTCGACGTCTGCCCCCAAAGTTGCTCTAGTAGAGTTTGCCAATGGGACGCCGTTAAAACGGTTTCAAGCCGGCCTGTAACGGCCTCCAGGACGCCCCCATCATTAGATACCGTAAGGCCCTGATCTCGTCTCAGGAGGGCTACATGAGGGCCTCTTGCTGCCTTGCCTTTAGAGCCTTGAGGCCGCCAGCCTGTAGACTGGGTCGGCTATTGCGTACTCGCCGTTCACCTCCTCAACTACCCCAAGCTTGACGAGGGTCCCTATGAGCTGGGACACCGTGGCTGGGTTCAGGCCCCTGCCCTCATAATCCTCAAGCCTCCTCCTTATGGCCGCCCAGGGGGCCCTGCCCCCCGCGAGGGCCCTCAGGATCACCGCGTACCTCGGGCTCCTGAGCGACGATATGAGGTCCCTGAGCTCCTCCAGGGCGAGCGAGGAGGCCGCCCTAATAACGTCATCGAGGTCCCTCAGGCCGCCGGTTACGTAGAGGTGCCCGAAGTAGGTCAGCCAGCCTATTATGCCGTCAAAGGCGTCAACCGCTTTCTCCATGAGGTCCTCTGGGCACCTCACGCCTGACTCGCTGAAGCCCCTCTCAAGGAAGTCGAGGGCCTCGTCGGGGCTCAGCCTCCTCGTCCTGACCTCCCGGAACGCCCTGCCGAAGAGAGGGGCCCGCGGGTCCTCGAGGCCAAGGAAGTCGTAGAGGAGGCCGAACTGGGAGCCCGTGAGGACGAGCCTCACGTTAGGCAGGCTGTCATAGGCGTAGGCGAACAGCCTGTCGAACCTAAGCCAGTTCGCCTTCCTGAGCCCCTGGGCCTCGTCAACTGCTACAACTATGGGCTCCCCCAGGTCGTTCAGCCTGGTGAAGAGGTCCGGGAGGCTCAGCCTCCCCTACCCCTGAAGGTCACCCTGACGCCCGGCGGGCCAGGGAGACCTCGAGGCCGCCCAGGCCCCTGAGGGCCTCCCTCAGCCTGTCAGCAAGGCCAAATGCACGCCTGTTAAAGCCAGGCATCTTAACCGGACACGCGTAGAAACAGCAACACCCCCAACCCTTCTTCGAAATCCTCTAATGACATTTTAATGCATGATTTATCGTTCTTGAGTTTATTTTGAGTTGATAGGTGTTCATGAGGTGTCCAGGTTTAAATATAACCAATAGGTGCTGTGCTTAATGGGTGGTTCTGGATCGATCTATTTGGGAAATTTAATGAGGGTGAGGTTGATGAGGCTCTTCGCAGGTGCTCTGGTTGTGGCAGGTTCGTTCTCATTGGGCCGCCGAGGAGCGGCAAGACATTCCTCATAGAGAACCACCTAAGGGGTAAACTAGGCAAGAGCGTCGCCATTGAAGAGCTCGTACCAGGCATCACCATAACCGCCAAGGCCGAGAGTGAAGAAGCCAGAGGCGGGCAGGGGCTTCGTGAGAAGGTTATGAAGTATCTTGAGGGGATGATGCCCTGGATTAAGAGGTTGAGGGATAGTGCGAAGGTTGACGTTGAGGAGCTGAGGAAGGTCCTTGGCGACAGGGCCCCAAGGCCTGTCGTTGAGGGGGCTAGGATGATTATTGGGGACTCGTCATACATGGCCTACTACATACCGTGGAGGTGCGCTGAGAAGCCAAACGAGTGCACATCAGATGCGGACGTCATTAGGGCGTTGGGGCTGATCAGGGAGGCTTTTGGGGATAGGAGTATTAGGTGGTTCAAGGCTGAGTACGTACCGCCGGGCCTCGTCAAGGAGGTCATCAACTTAATCAAGGAGAGGGGCGAGGATGGGGCTAAGGAGGTGTTGAAGGGCTGGGTTGAAGCCTACGCCAAAGCCGATGAGTCTCTGCGTAATGTTCTGGGCTTGGGGGAGGACTTGCTTGAGTGGGATGAGAACTCTGCGGCGTTCCTGAGCAGCTTCGTGAATAAGCTAGCCAGCTACGTGATTGGCGGCTTAGCCGCAATCCCAATCACCGCGGCTGCCCTAGCCCTCGTCTCTGTGGTCACGTACATGGCATTCAAGAGGGAGAAGGAGAACTACGTCAGTGGGATCATTGAGTTAAGGGGGAGCCTTGAGAGGCTGAGGAGGCCTGATGGCGAGTTTAACGAGCTGGGTAAGTTGTTGGTCTATAGGGTTGCCTACGCAATGGGGATGAGCTATGAGGAAGCCAAGGAGGCTCTAATGAACATAACGGGCTTAAGCATAGATGAGCTGAAGAGGACTGTTGAGGAGATCGGGGAGAGGGTTGAGAAGCTTGAGAAGAAGTTTGAGTTGTTCAGGCAGGAGGTGCCTGCTGGCATTGTCACGGCCGATGTCGGCGAGTTCGCGAAAGGCAGGATCTACCCAAACATCAAGGTTGAAAACGGCAAGCTGAGGGTTAGGGTTGAGGATGAGTACCACAACATAGTTAAGGCTAGCAAGTTCAATGAGTTGATCAGTGATGTTAAGAGTAAGCTTACGAGTGATGGTCTCGTTGTGGTTGTCGGGCCTAAGGGCATTGGTAAGTCGACACTGGCTGCAGCCGTGATTTGGGAGCTGTTCATAGACAGCGATATTGGGCTAGTTGTACGTGTAGATAGGCTTGGCAAGGAGAACTACTCGAAATTTGCAACGTTCGTTGAGAATTACGGTGAGGAATTCAGCGAGCACTTCGGCAGGTTGCTCATACTCTATGACCCAGTGTCATCCGAAGTCTACGAGAAGGTGGGCATCGACGCGGAGGCTCTCATACAAACCGACGTCGAGAGGACGGTAAATAACCTAATTGATGTTGTAAACTCAAGAAGCCTTGAAGCTTTGAGACCGCTCATGCTCATTGTGCTACCGAGCGACATCTATAACGCACTAAGCAATGACATGAGAGCTAAATTGGAGAGCCACAGTCTCGATGCCGCGAAGGAGCTCATCAACACTGAGTTCCTAGCAGAGCTGGTTAGGGAGTACACGAAGACGAGGGATAAACCCAATGGGTGTGAATCAAGTAATGGCACGCTCGGCAAGTTAGCAGGTGATGTAGTCAAGTTTGACTCTGGCCACGCGCTAATAGCCAGGCTCATCGGCGAGGAGCTGGCGAGGAACAACTGCGACGTGGGCAAGGTTGAGGAGCTGGTCAACAAAGCCAAGGGTAAAGCCGAGGCGTTCATAATACTACACATAAACGGACTGTTCAAGGTCCACGAAAACCCCAACACAGCCAAGGCCCTGGTCGAGGTCTTTGCGTTGAGGAGGCCGTTCGTTGATTTAGCGAGCTCTGGTGATCCAATATTGTCGCCTGGTGTTGTCAAGCTAATGGGTGTTTCTGAGTTGAGTGGTTGGTTGGCTATTAGGCAGCACGACTTAATTGAGGAGGCGATTAAGAAACTACTCGACTGCATTGTGAGCGAGAATGAGGAGTGTAGGGACCTCGGTGATGCGTTGGAGCCCTGGATGCCTGCAACCGTTGGGTTATTGAGGGAGGTCTCGGAGAAGGTGAGCGACATAGATAGTGCCGTCAAGTACTTCGTAGATAACTACAGCAAGGAATTCACAACCACACTAGGGAGTTTTAGCAGTAAGTGCTGGAGGAGGGCCGCATTAATAATCGGGTATGCCTTAACTGGACAAGTTCTAGTGCCTGGACCCGAGGGCTTACCTAATGATGTTGTTGACTCTCTTGGTGATGCTTTGAATGGGTGTGGTGTTGATTATTACCTACTCGTTGGTTGCAAAATCCCACTATTAGTATTGTACCTAATCGAGGATCACGCGCGTGCCTTGGCTGAAGCATTCGTCGATAAGTACAATAAGGCTGTTGCCGAGGTGAGGAGAGTCCTTAACATCGCCACGGGTAGGGGCGGTATTTATGATGCCGAGAGGTTCTATGGTCTTGGGCTGGCCTCGATAATCGCCAAGGCTGTTGAGACAGGCAAGCCCGTCAAGCCTAGTGATACTGATGCGGATGTAGCAGCGGACGTAGCATTGGAAATAGCATCATCCGTCATACAGGACGTTGTATTGGCAGATCACATTATACCAATACTGGATGTCTTAAGACCATTGCGTGGTAAGGCGCCACCTAGGTACATCGAACTACTAGCCTCCGCATCAAGTATGGCGAACCTTGACCGCGACACAGTTAGGTACATATTTGATGAGTTGAATGAGATTTTAGGCAATTACGGTTATGCGGTTAGGGGGAATGCCTGGTCCCTCGCGGATGCAATAGGTGCCTACGCCGACCTGCTTAGTGTACACCGTAGCTATTTCGATGACGAGGTTGGGAGTATGGCTGGTAGGGTTGTTGATTTACTCAATGAGTTGGACAAGCTCAGCCCCAGCCTAGGTGTCATAGCATGGGCGTATGCGTTAGCCCCAGCGTTAATGTATGAATATGTTAGGGGGTTTATGGAGGGGATACTAGACATCAATGTAGTTGATATGGCTAGCGAGGTCCTTGAGGAACTAGGCAAGATGAGGGGATTGATTCAGGAGTTAATGAGCAATGAGGAATTCATGGGTTACGTCGAGTCCAGGTTCATAAAGGCTGATGAGGAGGCAGTTAAGAAAGTAATCCTTGATGCAATATCGCATCTCAAGTCCGCATTAGCGCAATATAGGTTTAATAATGACGAGCTTGATAAGGCGGAGGAATTATTTAACGAGGCAGCTGAGGAGGATAGAGAAATCGGTAGCTATGAAAACTACCTAGTTGATCGTGGTTGGGTATTGCGTGTTGAGGCAATTAAGGGCCCGTTAATTGGCGATGAGTTGACTAAGTTATGTAATGAGTTTCAGCAGTTGTACGAGGAGACATTCAATAAGAAGCATTTCAGGTTCACGGCTCAGTACCTCGGTATTACATCAGATACACTTGGTAATTACCTCGTGTCCCTAGCCCTAACGGGTGACGATAAAAAGATTGGCAAGTTACTTGAGGAGCATTGGTGGGTGCTGAACGCCGATAAGAAAGCCTCGGTCCTGACTAGGCTTATGCTCAACGCCCTACTCGGCCATAGGGTTGAGTTAAGCGGCGGGCTTAAGGGTAAGCTTAGTGTCAAACCTGAGGAGCTGATTGATGTCTTCGGATCTGAGATGTATAGCGAGTTCCTGCCCGCGTTAAGGGTCGCCCTTGGTATTGTGAAGCCTGAGGATGGGCGTGAGGAGTGCGATTCGGTCAAGGATTCAACGAAAGGAAGGGACTGTGGAGATGCCGTCTCAGCTGTCATGAACGACAGCGGCGCTGTTGGGCGGTTAAGAGAGAAGTTAATTAACAGTTTTCATGAAAAAATTTCAAGGAATGAGAAGTCGGGTTGGCTTAGGGAGCTTGGTTTTGATGCCAATGCGTTGGTCAGTGAATTTGAGAACTTGGTGGGTGAGCTTGATGGCAAGTCCCTAGTCCAACTAATAGCCCCTCGTTATTCAACGGCTCGGTTAGCCCTAATGCTCCATGCATTGGTTAATGGTGATGAGAAGCTGGCCAAGGCGCAGGCACTCCTGGGAGCTGTATACTATACCGGAAGGCTACCCACGAGGTTGTTCCTTGAGGTCTATGAGGCCTGGCGCGATCAAAATAAGGAGTCGTTCGGACGCGCTGTTGCTAAGCTCTTTTTCTATCACGTTTAACCCTTGGTCGGCCAGCTGAGGAGCTGAAAGGCCCTATGTGAGAACGAGGCTTTCATGTTTTGTGGGGAAATTCGTGATGGCTAGAAACGCCCTTGTTGATGATTTCCCGCTCTCGGTTATTGATGAGGAGTTTTGACCGTCTAGCCACTGACGTACTTGGCCGCGTTCCTAGGGCGCCATTAATAGGAGGGACGTCTTGCCTATCCTCCTGAGGCCGGTGACCAGGGTCAGCCTCTCGGCCCTCAGGGCGGTTACCAGCGCTGAGAGCTCGCGATTGAAGTCGTAGAGGTCCTGCCTCCTCGTCTTCGGCTCGGGGCTGAATAACATTAGGGTACCCCAAACATTTTGGGGTACCCTAACCGTGATAGGCTTTCGCCTCCTCTATGTGTAAGGCCAGCTAACGTTAACGCGTAGATCGCTCAGCTCTAGGAAGGACCTAACCTAGGGCTCAGGCGCTGGGGAAGGCAATGAAGGCCCTCACCTTAAAGTCCTTTGGGCTCCAGGCCGACGCCTCAGGTCTTCCACGCAAGTTTGCGTAGAAATCCTTGACAAGGCTGGCGGTGACAGGCACGCAGAGAGGGCTAAGGCTCTGACAGGCTGCTAGGCTCTGTATAGGCTACGCCTCTAGGGCGCTCGGGCCTCATCAGTTAGATCCTGCAAACCCTCTCGTTAACTCCTCAGTTTACAACGACTTAGGCCTCCGGCAGCTCGAGGCCCGTAGGACCTTGAGGCTGAGAGGCGCGATGACTAGATAGTCGTTGTATGGCAGGCTTAACGGTCATGAGTCCGACGCGCTGGCAGCTACGAAGCTCCTGGCCTGCCCTTAGGGGACCCATAAGCTTACCTCCACAGAGGGGCGATAGAGGTCGCGACGACACGCCTTGAAGCGGGTTTTTAGGGTCGCTGAAGCAGTTACATGTCCTTGTACTTTAACGCGTTCTCCCTGATCGACTGAGATAAAGCCCTGCCCAGGGCCGTCGTAATACGCCCTCGGAGGGCAGTGACCTCAAGGCCCCTCAGGCCCGGCTGAAATCGTTTTAGGGCTAGGCTCACAGCAGTGAAAGGGGCACGGCTTGGTCAAGTGCCCTTACTGCGGCTACGAGGGCGAGTTCAGGGTCCTCAAGACGTGGCGCTTCAGGTTCTACAGCGTTAGCAGGATGGAGTGCCCGAGGTGCCACGGGGTCTTCAACTACTACCAGGGCGTGAGCCCCAAGGGGAAGAGGTCGGAGTTCGTGATAAGGGTCAGGCCGAGGCCGAAGGCCAAGGCCCCTCAGCCCTGACGCCTGCCTAAACCTTTGACGTAGGTTGCTCCGTTGCCCTCAGCGGGCTGGTTGAGCCCTACAGCCTCTGCACGTTTCCACGCAAATTTGTGTAGAAAAGTGCTTAAGGCGCAAGGGCCTGCAGGCCCTCGCCCGAAGCGGCGTCAGCGCTTCCCCAGTGCCCCCTGCTCCGCGTAGCGTCCCTCTATGGAAGGACTTATTGAAACAGGAAAAGGAACACGGAAGAAGCGCCCTAGCTGTTGTCGCTGCCCTCGCTGAGGTTGATGAGGTGAGCCGGTGAGGCCAGGGTGACGCAGGGTGGGGCGTGTCCTCGCGGCTGGGGCAGGTCGAGCGCAGCTGGACCCCGCGTCATAGTGTGGCCCAGCCTGTAGCCTCCAGCACCCTGCTGCGGCCAGCGCCTCTGTCCCGGGGACACGTGACGACCGGCCGGCCCACGTAATAGGGCCTGTCGTGTCAGCTGCGGCCAACTGGGAGGGGCGCAGAGCCAATAGGGCCCTTGGCCGCTGGGGACAGCGAGCAAAATAGTTGTGCGTCCCCAGGGACACATAGTTCAACGGTTTGGTGCCCCTAGGGACCTCAAGCTATTGAGCTGTGTGTCTATGGAACTAATGATTAGCGTCGCTGGGGGCACCTACATATCTTCTTAGCCTGTATAGCTGAAGGACGAGGCGAGGGACAGGGCGACTCGAGGGGTTGACGCCTGGGGGCCCTCAGGCTTTAGCTCACGGACAGCACAGCTGTATAGCTTCGTCAAACGCTTAACAGCCTTCACGTACCAGTCATGTAACGGGGCCTCACCTCAATAGGGCAGGACGTCAGGCCTGGGCCCTTGGGGGCCCTGCCCTACCTCTAAGCCTCTTGACGAGCCTGGCGAGCCTCTCGGAGAGCTGAGTCACGAATATTGTGAGGTTATGAAGAGACGTCCCAGGTTGAAACTTTAGTGATGAAGACTCGCGAGTGGCGCGGGAGGTTAAAGAGAAAGCATAAGCATAGTCAACACTCCACGATTATCAGTGGTGCTATTTTAGCCAGCCTGCTTTCAGGTCCGTGCCCCAAGTAGTATTTATCGGGAGGGCTGTAGTAGGCGTCATAGCCGTGATCCGATATTATGAAGGCCCTCTTAATCCTCGCGGCATCTTCAGCTAACTTCCCTGCTATGTTTTTAAGTGTCCGCTCAGCCGAGCTTAATAGGCTATCGAGAACCATGGCCTCTCCAAGCTCCTCGTGAACTGCCTTGTCAGTGCTCCTCCTGTAGAGGCTTGTCCCTAAAGCCTTCGCTAGATCACGCATTGTTGGACTTCCATAGGCCCTCTTGAACTCGGAGGTGAGGGCCAATGCGTTTATGTAGGGCTCGACAGATACCGCCAGCGTCCCACACTTTTCCCTTATTTTGGCGTAGACCTCATAGACCTCTGGTAAACCGAAGCAATCGACCAAGAGGGGCTTATAGCCATTCCTCATCAAGTCCTCTGCCCTTTGCCTCATTAGGGGCAGGCTATCGGGAGCTTTGACAACTTCGTCAGAGAGCCCCTTAATCTTCGCTAAAATATCATGAAAATTTATAGAGTCGAGCTCGCTTGGACGTGGATAAGTAGCGAGGAGACGTAGGAAGTCTTTATAAGAGAGCCCTTTTCTTACCGCCGCCTCTAAGAGCTCTTCTAGGTGACTCCTAAGCCCCTTGTCCACCATAGTTTCAAGGCCCCTTAGCCTGCTCTGTCGCTTCTTTACTCTCTTTGATATAATCCTTAAGCAGAGAAAGATACTTCTTAATTCTCTCAGCAGACTCTTTACTCACTTCTATCTTGACCCAGATCATTCCGCCCTTTTCAGCTAAAGAATCGATCAATCCATTCAAAGCCTCCCAGGGACTCGGAGAAGGTGACGGTTGAGGTTGTGGTTGAGGTGGTGGAAATGTTTCTATTGATTGTTGCGTTTGTTGTGTTATAGGTACTACCGTGATCTTGTATTTCTTTCCCTTTTCCTCTACTTCCTTACTCACTTTATACTTATCTTTGAAGGCGTTCTCCACTCGTTCAATTACGTTTCCAGATATTTGCTCCATAACCTTTGCTGGAATGTAAATCCATCTGTCCTCTGTGAATTTCTCTATTCTAGGCTCGTCTACGCGGAAAGACGCGCTCCGATATTTCTTTAGATCCTCCTCGATGGCTTTATAGACGGCTTCTACGGCTGTAGCTGAGCTTGGGAGGACCATTCGCCCTTGCTTTGCCCTATCTGCTAACGCCTTAGAGGCATCTGCAATTACATCTCTTAAACCCCTCCTAAAGGTGTCACTAGCTTCTTGTATTTCATAAATTTTGACTTCCTTCCTCCCGGCGTCGATTGTTATGGGCTCTGACATGACGCCTTTTGGTGTATAATAGAGGGCCTCTGCAAAGACAGACCTCAGAGAGGAGGTGAAGGCTGCTAGAGCGTCGTTCAATCTCCTCCCCATCTCCGCCTTCAAGTCACCAAGCTCTATCTCCAACAGCTTTCGTGCTATTTCCTCTTGACTTCCTCCCTTTTCTAGAGGAGCTATGTATTCGTTAATCACGTACGATGCGGCGCTATCAACGGCAAGAGAGTATGCCTTCCCCTCTAATGCTTCCTTAGTTATCCTAGGCAGCACTATAACTAAGTTGTGTGCTCCTTTGCTCTCCAAGAATCTCTTCGCATCCATCTTCATAGTGTTGAAGGAATCGTCTTTCGTCCGCTTCTCCTCCGATAACTGAGTGAGAAGGCCTCCATTCACGTAGACATACACGTAAAACTTGTCACGGGAGTGGGGCTTTTTCTCAAGCTCTTGTAAGCTCTCGATAGCTTTAAGCTCTAAGAAGTCATCGCTGTACTCAAGCCTCAGGAGGTCTTCTTTGCATATTCTCTCTGCAAGCTTGATGGGGTCTCCCATAAGCTCTTTGTACTCGTCACTTATCATCTTCCTGAAGATGGCGAGAACGCTTGCAATTGGGACAACGAAGTAACCGTAATCCTCACCTGCCAGCGAGACTCTGTGGATATTGGGGTGGACCGTGTCTAAGGCTTCAACAACCTCATTAATTATAGGATCCGAGAGTCTATGAACCTTCAATATCTCGCGTAGCTCTACCTCCCTAACGACCGGTATGTCTTGAGGTGGAGTTCTCGTCTTCGCCACCCTCACCATCTCCACGAGCTTTTCGGGGGCCCCGGTAATAGTTAATGAGAATATCGAATTGACGGCCAACAATACCTCCTCGCGATGAGCTGAGCTCTCCAACGAGCCCGTGATTGCACCGTAAATGGACTTGTATCCGTTAGCCAGCTCGCTGCCAGGCAATAACACGTCGATCACGTCCTCGGTGAAGTGTGCTGGAGACACTATACCATCGCTGAGCCTGTATGCTTCTAACGCGTAGATAGCCATAGCCTTTATGAGCGACCTCAGGTGGTGGGCTTGCGGGACGTCGCTGTCGGCCTTCACGACCCTCTCGATGAATTTGTCAAACGACTTGTGAAAGACCTTCTCGAATTCCCCCTTCCTAAGACCCAACCTCTTCTCTAGAACCCTTTTGGTCTCATCTAAGCTGAGCCACCTCGTCTGGGCTGTGCTCTCAATCCTCTGCATTTGATCGATAAAGCCCTCTATTGAGGCTCTAAAAACGGGGTCGAGCAAGTCCCTAATCTCAAGCCACCTGTTAAAGTCTCTCCTCGAAGAGGCCACGACGATCGCTATTCCAGAAGCGTCTCTATACAAGGTCCTCCTGTAGTTCACGAGGTCTAAGATGAATTTCACTACCTCTGCTACTATTCTTTTATCCTCTTCATCACCAAGTGTAGCCGCGTAGTGTAGCTCGTCTATCAAGATCAAGAGGTTGAGTTCTTTATCTATCCTCTTCGCCAACTCGTTAGCGTCTGGTAGTTTATCATGATCGTAGGCGCTCTTAACGAGCTCGGCAGCCCCGTCGCTTCCCAGCTTACGTAAAAGTCTTTCCGTCAACGTCAAGTACCTAGTAGCCAGTCTTGGAGTCCTTAAGTCGAAGGCGAAGACCACAGTCTTTCTGGCTAAATTCTCATCATAGCCTGTTTTAGACTTGTAGTCATCTAGATAGTCCGAGAGCTGCTCAGGTGCTAGGGTGTAGGAAGCGAAGAGGTGTAGTAATAGGGTCAGCAAGTGGGTCTTGCCGGAGCCCATGTCGAGGTTCAAGAATATTGAGGCGACCCCCCTATTCCTCAAAGCCTCGACTACGTTCTTCAGCACGCTTATGAAGTTGTCTGAGGGGTACGTGAGCTCGAAGAAGACACTTGGCTTATAGTAGGGGGTCTCTCCCTCCTCTACTCTGCCTTCACCTATAGCTAAGATCACTGCTCCTAGCGAAGGCGCTAGTTCATCAGGCTTCACTCTCACGATCTCGTCAAGCAAGCCTTCCTCGAAGAAGTTCCTCACGCTCAAGGAGAGCCACCTACAGCCAAGACTTTTAATAAAGTGTCCTTTTCATCGTCGCTAAGGCCAAGCTTGCTCCAAGCAGTGGCCACTAAGAGCTTCGCCAACGAGACCTCGTCCCTCTCCGCTTTCATCACAACATCCTCCGCAGCCCTAAGCCCGTGCCTCGCAAAGACCTCCTTAATATTTATCACCAATTTAATAGCTCTTTTCCCCATGTTATATTCATATTTCTCAAAGACCTTTAAAAACTCTATCGGGCTTAAAAGTCTTATAGAGCCCTTCTCTTGGCTAGCCCTCAGCGAGTTCAAGAACGGGGCTTGGAGGATCTGCGCTATCCTATTGGCAAAGTCGTAGGAGACCCTGAGATCCTCGCTCGACGCTAGCAAGAGGAAGGTGTAGAGCTTAGTGATAGGGTCGAGCCTCTCCAACTCCAAGAGCCCGACTCTAGCTACATTCTTCGCCAAGTAGTCGAGTACGGAGAAGATGGAGATCTTTAGCGCTTTATCGGACAAACCTACATAGCTTCCTAGGCCAACGACTAGGGAGTAGAAGGTCGCCTTAGCAAAGCCGTCTGCCAGCGAGACGGTCAAGGCCTCCTTTAGGGCATTGAGCCCATAGGTTTCTAGTAGATAATCTATTGACGACTCGACGGTCCTCCTTACGTCCTCTGAGAAGATCTTAGAGAGCGTGGGGTCTTCCAAGCTCATCATCACTGTCCTTTTGACCCTCGGCCTCGCAACTATCACCATGCTAGTGAAGAAGGCCGTCTTCTCTAAGGCGATCCTCCTCTGCCCCATCTCGCTCCAGACCTGCCACGTTTTAGTCACCCCATATCCCTTATCGTAGAGCATTCTGAAGAGCTCGTCCCAGCCTTCAAGCTTACCATAAGCATACCAGACGACGAGAAGGCCGTCGTCCTTCAGAACTCTTGAAGCGGCTTCTAGAAATTCCTTAAAACCCTTCTCGAAGTCCCGCGAGCCCTTCTTTGGGGGCTCGCCCCTTATCTCGATGCCCCTCGGAACCTTCGGATCCTCGGGAGCCCAATTGGTGATCCTCACCCTATCGCGGGGGAAAAGCTCTCCCAGGACAGACCAGAGGGCTTGCTGCACTATCGCCCAGAAGAACTCCGTTATCCCAGCGTAGTCGTGTTGCTCGTAGTAGGGAGGATCGACTTCTATGATGTCCACTGACTTCTCCGGCAAATAGTCGTGAAGCTTTCTAGCGTCCCACAAGTAGATCGCGTCTAACCCCTCCTTCCACAGGCCCTCAAGCCTATTACACAACAACCTCACGAGCGGAAGCAGGCCTCCTCTTGTTGTTTCTACCTCCTCGCTCTCCTCGCTCTCTTCAGTCTCTTCTTCCTCAGCTTCGAGAGCCCAAGGTAGTGTTAAATATGGTATGTTCCCTTCACAGTAATCGTAACCTAGGTCAACTCTTTTGCCCAAAGCGTATTGAGAGCCCGCGAGGTCTCTAATAGATTCACTGCCTGGATCCCATTGTGTAAGAATGTTGTCATAGTTGAATTCTTTAGCCACAGACAATGCCAAGTATAATGCTGTCACAACTCCAAGCTCGCCATATTGTTTACTCAATGCCTCAGCTCTAGCCCTGACGTACTTGACTAACTTGTAGAGGGCAAGCAGTTGGCGTGGAGTGTAGAGCTGATACCAGTACTTGAGGCCATAGCTTCTGAGTTTCTTGAAGACTTTGTTGTCCTCAGGTATCTCGGCTAGAGGGAGGTAGTCCTCTATGCTCTTACCTTCTTCTCGCTCCCTCAGAGCACTTCTGGCGAGCTCTTCAGAGGCCTCGACGAGCAATTGGACGTCTCTCTCGTCAGGTGCTCTGTACCTTCCCTTGGCTAATTGAACAGCTGCAAGTACATAGACCTTAGGGGCATCTTTTGCCCTCTCAATTTTCCCTTCAAGTAGGTCTTCTAAGAGCTTTAAGTGCTCCTCAACCCACTTCTCCCTGATGTCGCTTTCACTAACAGACCTGCCGCAATAGGGGCATATGGCGGGCGAGAAAGCTGGGCTCTCTTGGGAAACTTGGAACATCAGCTTTTTATTCTCCTTGTCGAAGACGGGCTTCACGTAAAGACCCTTACTCCTGCTTAGTAAAGTATGTCTAGCGAGCGGTATTATGCCGCCACACTCGTGCTCTGCGCTTATGAAGAAGAGGTACCTCTTCACATTCTTATCGTAGAACTTACCCAAGGCCTCTTCAGCGTACCTCACGAGGTCTCTGGCTTCGCGCTCTAAGAGCTCTAACAACCTCTTACCATACTTCGCCGGAAACTCTATTGTAGCCCTCAAGATAAGGTAAGCGAGAGGGTTGTAATCGCCAGCTATTGTCCTAAAGCCCAGCCTGAGGGCTTCTAGAGGTATCGAGCCACCGCCCGCCATGGGGTCCACAACCGTGATCTCCTTCGGGTCCCTGCCCAGCAGCTTCTTGACGAGCTCTCTATCGGGATCAGCCATGTAGAGGGTTACTAGCGCTCCGCTCTCACGGGCGAGCTTCCTAGCGTTCTCCAACCCTACTGCTTTGAGGAAGACCTCCTTAGAGATGTCGGGGCTGTACTCGAGGGCTGAGGCTAGGGTGACAGCCCTTGCGGCAGAAGGGGGTCTTCTAGCGGGATAATACATGAGGTTATGTATTTTTGGTAGTCCTCTGAATTTCAACTCAGAGGCATTCAGCAATCTTTCGATACTCTCTCTAAATTCTCTTTTCATGTATTTAAAAGTCATGTCATACCCCGCGAAAATGTTCACCTCTTGTAGTGGAAACTCCTTCTCTATGAGCTTCAAGGCCCTACTCACCACCTCACTTTGTAGAGCTCCAAGATGGCTCTGACAACTTTAGAGGCTTTAAGAGCTATCCTGTGGTCTATAAACGGCTTGCCTCCTTTTCTCTCGTAAGAGCTCTGGGAGAGCTCTACCAAATCCCAGAAAAGGTCGGCGATAACTTTTGGCGTTCGACTCAGTAACTCATTGAGGAGCTCTTCAGAGGGCTTGTCGGTGTATGACGCTAGGAGCCAGACGCTCACCGCTGGGAGGGCTGTCAGAGGTATTAGCACTTCCGAACAACCATCTCCTCCCCTTGTCAAGAACCTCTTAGTTAGGATAGCGTAAACCTCCATAGCCTTCTTACCACTAATTCTCAGGAGAGGTCTCTCCAGCTTCTCATCCATTACTAACTCTATAGAACTCCTCTTGAGCCTAATCACCGGTGTAACCTTGCTCGTCGAGAAACTTAAGAGGGCAGGCGCCAAGGCTCTTCCCCACGGCCTCTCGTACTCACACTTTTCATATCTCCAGCGCTCACTCTTAATAGTATTAGCCCCTGTACCTATTGCTTGAGCCTATCTGCCGTCTGAATATTTTATTATACTTTGAACACTCGTAGAAGTATACATCCCGCCACCTATACCTCCTTGTAGTCTACGTTATCGGGTATTCTCCTTACTCCATTTAGGTAGTTGTGTAGCGAACCCCCCATGTATTCACTCATGGGTCACACTCTCCATGTAAAACTTAAATCATCACAGGTCCTAGCAAGCTTGCCTTTAATCAGCATACACAAGGGAGAGTGCGGCGGCTGGGATTGAACAGGGATTTCTGGCGTGGCTGGCACCCATGGACGTAATGAAGAAGGCGGCCTCATAGCTGGACGTCGAGATAGATTACCTCCTCCCCCTCGGACATAGGAACAACTACCTGATAATATTCGATGACGTTTTCGTCCCAAGTGTAAGCAGAAGCCTCTCGCTTGCGGCCTTCATAGAAACGGCTTCTCGCTCTATCGTATTTGTGACAGAGCCGCTGAGACATTCAGGGTAGCGTTTCCCTGCAAGGTGAGAGCCTGAGCGTTAGAGTAAGGGGCTAAAACTTAAGAGATCTGTAGCTGACCCTAAGGCTCTTGCCCTTTCCACTTAAATTTGTGTAGAAATAGTTAACGTGTAGCTAGCTATGCAATAGAGTCTAAGGCTTGTGCGTCAACGTCTTTATTAGCTCGAATCCGCCTTCATAGCCGCACTACGAGCACTTGGACATTAATAAGCTGTTCTGTTGCCGTTAATTTAGGTATTTCGGTTACAATGAACCCCACCTCCCCCTTAACCCCTTAACATCAATAACTACTCCGTCTCATCCCTGTATTTTGCCAACGCCTCTCTAACCTCCTTAACCTTCTAGAGGATGGTTAATGTCCTGTTAGGATAGTTAGCTGGGGACAATGCGGGCCACTTAGTTATTGGCCTTAGCATCGCTTCTATATCTGTTCTTTAGTTCCTTACCCACTTCATCTATTCTTTTTAATGTCTCTTCGATTTTAGCCTTAGCCTTCTCAAGCTCCTCACTGCTCATGCTCTTTGTTACTACTCCCCACGCGTAGATTAGCATGTCCATGGATAACCTAGTGAATAATAACTCCGAGTGAATTACGTCGAGTAATACTAGGTCGTTCTCATCACACTCAACTGGCATCACGATCGTCCGCATTGGTGGGAAGCCGTCTTTTGAAAGCAGGTAATCAGCCGCGATTATTCCCAAGGCTCCAAGCACATCCTTGCCATCAATCATCGCCACAGCGTGGATGAGCTTTGACAGTGAGTTATAGGTCTCATATATGACGTCCATGGGCTCGGTACCAGTGCCAAAGAAGTTGCTTAACTGACCCCTCAACCAGCCCAACGCCTCATTAACCCTATTACTCAAGCTCTCATATCGGATGCAGAGCGCAAAATCCTCACCCCTGCCCTCCCCACACCTCCTGAACATGCCCATCTCAAAGCTCCTAGCCGAACTTAGCCTCTCTTCAAGCCGAACATTGCCGAACCATCTATCGGCGTAGAGGCCTGCCGCCAAGGACTCTATGATGAGCCTCATTGAAAATATAGTGGAGTATGGCGCACAGTCAAGCACCGAGTGCAGCGCGTAGTTGGCTAGTGGCTGGACGAGGTTCATCAACGCGAACGTGAAGAGCGAGTTAGGGCCAGACGCAGCGGTGGCTGGCGTTAAATAGTACGTGTCACTAATTAAGTCACTAATGTCCTTGAGGAGGTCAGGTCTGTTACCGGATATAAACCTCAGGTTTGACTCGCAGTAGTTACACGCTATCTTACACAACGGCTTAAATGCGTCAGCACCCATCATCCTTCCCTCCTATTTTCATCGGGAGCCACCGATGCTTTAAGCTCATCAGCACCCATGCAAACCCTTAGGTAAACCCCTTTAAAACAACGCACTCCAAGCAAAGCTACTTATGGCTCCTATGCATTAGTCTATGGTAGTACTCCGGTACAACATTCCCTCAAACTAACTTGCTGAGTATTATTAAATAGCATCCCCATTAAGAGCGCAGTAACGTGGTGCATGTCCCTGCAGGATGTCAACTACAGGCTCTGGCATGATGTATAATGTTTAGCAAAGTTTATTAAGTTATGGCTTTATAATAGTCATAGATAATAGATATGTCTGTTCAAATCGAGGCTAAGTATTTGAAGTATGAACCTGGGGCTGATGTACTATATCTGTATTTTAATCTAAATCTAAGAGTTATGTCAGAGTCAGAAGTCAACGTTCCACAGACTCTGAGGGTTGAAGCCGCCGCTCCACTGTCTCTGTCTCCGAGGCTTATTGTAATTCCTAAACTCCACTATGATGTGTACCTCCAAGAGTGCGGTATTGAAACACCTTGTAGTCAAGTTAGTCAGAACAGTATTTACCACGGTGAGTTTAACTGGTTAGAGGCGTCTTGTCCCTCCAGTTCGTGCGACCAAGAAGTAAAACTTCCGATAAACCTCAATAAGGAGCTCATTAGTAGGCTCGTAAGCATTGTGAAGGATAATAAGAGACCAGCCTTGCAGGTAGTACTCAGTACAGATCCATATGCATTTGAAATACCTTATGTACCGGCACTAGCGTCGCTGCCCACTGCTAATGTGGCGAAAATACTGTACTTAAACATGCCTGTACGCATCAAGGGTAACCTAGGTAACTTAATTGTATTGTACAGCGACGACGTTAAACGCGTCCTGGACAAAATTAAGTACGTTGAGAGGGTTAAAATAGAGGTTGGGGTTAAGCTACCCGAGACCACGGAGGGATTACCGGAGCCCCTGATCGATGCCATTAAGGCACTTAAGGCAGCCTTTGATGACATTAAGAACCTGGACTTCGCAAATGCTATAATTAAATGTAGAAGCGCTATGGAGTATATTACGACGCATGAGAAGAGGGGCGACAAAAATGTTAAGGTGATTAGGAATGAGGTTAAGAAGACAATACTCAGTAGATATAAGGGCGCCGCAGAGAATGCTTACACGGAGGTTCTGAATACCCTTGATGAAACCATCCGTGACATTTATACGATGATGAGCCGCTTCGTACACCTCGATAGCAATGAGATTGAGTTCAATCCACGCATGGCTGATGCGATTTACATCTGTAGGCAGACCTTAGGCATCATAGACTACTTAGTGGAGCTCTCACGGGCATAGTTACTGGGTTAACGCCTGTGCCTCCGCAGCTTAGGTACTCACGTCTTTACAACTGAAAGCCTCGCCCTTCAGGGCGGGGAGGAGGCCAATGTGGCTACGAGAGTTGGTTTGAGGTCCTCAAGATGTGGCGCCTCTGGTTCTACGAGGTTAAGATGATGAGGCCCAAGGTGCCACGGGGTCTTCAACTACTACCAGGGCGTGAGCCCCAAGGGGAAGAGGTCAGAGTTCGTGATAATGATTAATCCGGGTTGAGGACCTCTAGGCCCTGAGGCCTGCATTCTCTTCTTACCAACTTGAAGATGCCCACGGCTGCCAGGGTAGCCATCGCGACCCCTACAGGCGTCACCACCAGGCCGTCCGTCAGCCCACAGCCTCCGTACACCAGGTAGGTTGGCCAGGGAAGGAGCCCCCTGAGCTCGGCCACGCAAGAGAGCACTACGGCGAAGGTGTCGGCGAGGAGCGAGAGGGCCAGGGCCGTGATATACGCCTCCGCGGCCAGCCAGGGCCCTGCCCTCTCTGCCAGCGAGTGAAGGGGCCGGCCCCTCGGCCTCATAACCTGCATAACAGCGGCCACGACTGGCACCGCGTAGACGAGGCAGAGGGCCAGGACGGCCGCTATGGTGGCTGAGCCCCTGACTGCCAGGAGGGCTGCTGACGGCGAAACCAGCGGGAGCATGGCGCCTATGGCCAGGAGGGCAACGGCAGCGTAGGTCAGGAGCCTGGCGACGCTTATGCCCTTTGTGGCGAAGGGTAAGAGGGCCCCAAGGCCCCTCGCCCTCAGGGCAATAGCCAGCAGGGCCGCGGCTGCCATAGGGACCAGGGAGCCGAAGACGTCAAGGCCGACGTTGAGGCCCCCGCACCTCAGCCAGATCACGTACTGCGCAAGGGAATGGCCGAGGAGGCGCTGAAGGGGCGACGGCCATATGACCGGCATGAAGGCCACGAGCGCGAGGGAGAACGCGAGGAGAAAGGCCAGGGGGAGGGCCTGGCTGTGGCCTTCGCCTTCGCGCCCTTCCCCTATAGCCCCGTCATGGGCCTCCCTGGGCCCCTCAGGACCCGTCAAGCCCTCCCTCCTTGGGGCCTCGGCACTCAGGGCTTAAGGGGTTGCCTTGCAGGGCGCGCGGACTCCGCTGGTTCCCTATCTAACCCGCGTCCGATGTCAGCATTTTAACGCCGCAAGGGGGCTCCTCGCGGGCCCCGAGTTGAGGTGGAGTGACGAGGACGAGGGGGCTGAGGGAACGCCGACGCTCTGCGACGAGCTTGACGACCTCTGCAGGCTCAACGAGAGGGCCATCATGGCCCTCAGGCCTGGGCTCCTGGACGCTCTTGACGCCATGATGGAGGACCTCCTCGGCTTCCCTGACGTTAAGGGCTACGCTATGAGCGACGTGGTGAGCGCCGTGGTCTCGACCTATGCGTATGAGTCCGTTCGCTCAGCGCTCAGGTGCTCACTCCCCTCCCTTTACCTGGGCCTTAGGCTAACCCTGGGCTCCCTGCTCGTCGGCCTGGTGGCCGACCTGGCTTTGAGGGGGCCAGCCGAGGCAAGGCTCAGGAGGGCCCTTGAGGAGGGGGTCAGCCTCAGGGACCTCGTCAGGGGAGAGGCGTACAGGGGCCTCAGGAGAAGGGTAGGCGAGGCCCTTGGCTGGCTGAGGGGTGAGCTTGGGGCCGAGCCAGTTGACTTCATCTACAGGGCCTACGTCACCCTTTCTAGGCTAATCCAGGTCGCCCCTGGGAGGGGGAAGGGGGCCCTTGCGGAGGCCATGGATGACGTGGTTGGCCTCCCCCCGTCGATTGGCTCATGCCTTGACTACGGGGAGGGCGAGGAGGGGGCCCTGAGGGGGCTCCTGAGGAGGATGCACATAGCCGTGGACCTTGCGAGGCTCTCCAACGGCATGGTCCTCTACGCCTGGGGCTACCTGACTAAGGCCGTTGACGAGGAGGCGCTGGAGGACCTGAGGGAGTCAATTGAGGAGGCCCTGAACGACCTGAGGGACGCCAGGAGGGACGAGGAGGGCGAGGACTAGCGGCCAGGCCTTTCCTTAGGCCCTCAGCCGGCCTGCTGGAGGCGCGTGGTGACCCCACTTACGGCGTCATGGTCATCCCCAACTGTGGAGCCTAAGCCTCAGCCTGAAATCAGGTACCCGAGCACCCTCGAGCGCCGCTGCCTGGCGTTAACGTTAACCAGCAGGTACCTCTCAAGGGCCGGCAGGGGCCTCGAGAGGGCCACCTCCGCGACCCCGTCCCTCAGCGTCAGCGACGCTGGCACGGGGGCGCCCGCCCCCACCACGTGAACTCCCCCGGACTGGGGCACGTCAGACCAGGGGTATATGACGGCCCTCACGCTGAGCCTCTGGGCCGCCCGGGACGGCTCCGTCACAAGCGCGTAGGACTCCTTGAGCTCCTCCACCTCAGCCCCCTTAATGGCGAAGCCCACCCTCACGCCGGGGCCAACCGAGTCCTGCTCCTCGTCGAGTACCTCTATGCTCCTGACCTCGACCTGCCTCATCGAGGGCAGGGCGTAGAGCCTGTCGTGGACGTAGACCTTGGTCTTCGTGTAGCCCAGCACGACGGGGCCCACGCCCTTGACGTTGAACGCCCTGTCAACGTAGACGTAGCCCTCGTCGCGCGAGGTTATGTTCATCGCCCCCTCAAGGAGCGCCCTGGCGAGCTCCCCCTCGTCAATGGCCTTCAGCCTGAGCCCGCTCCTCCTTATGATACTATCTGCGGCCCCGTTGGCTGAGGCCACGAGCCCCAGCTGGGCGGGGGAGGCGTCAACTGCGCTTATGAGCTCCCCGTCCCGCCAGTCCAGCTCATGGCCCGTGGCCACGACCCCTACGTCAGCTATGGAAAAGGCTGCGGCCACGTCCATCACGCTGGCCGGGTAACCCGTTGGCACGACTATGGACAGCAGCCTCCCCTCTGAGACCTTCCTGTAGTACATTAGCATCGGCTCCCTGTCCGTGAGCTTAGCCACCGAGGCCGCCAGGGCCTGGGCCCTGCTCAGCTCTGCTGAAGCCAGCGATACTATAGTGCCGGTCAGCACGTTATGCCCTCGGCAGTGCCGTTAGCCCAGGAGCTAATATAATTTGGCCTCAGCGCTGCTGACGCATGTTCTCAAGTTTCGTTAAGCGTTAGCTTGCGCCATAAGGGCCTTCCATGGCGTTTCGTCAGGCCGGCCTCCCCTTCAGGCCTTCAAGTCCCTGGCGGCCGCCGGAGGCCCTGCTGCTCGCAAGGGAAATTTAAAGGAAATTCAAATAAGGCCTCATCACAACACGCGGCGTAGGTGCGGTCCTGTGAAGGTACCGCGGGTGAGGACGTACGTGCCTGGCCTTGACGAGATACTATACGGCGGCATACCGGAGAGGAGCGCCGTGCTGATCTCAGGCGGCCCCGGCACGGGGAAGTCGATACTGGGCAAGCAGTTCCTCTACAACGGGCTCACCAGGGGCGAGCCCTGCGTCTTCGTGGCCCTGGAGGAGCACCCCGCTGCTACAAGGAGGAGCTTCAGGCACTTCGGCTGGGACATAGACAAGTACGAGAGGGATGGCAGGTGCGCCATAGTTGACGCCTTCACCGCCGGCGTGGGGGCGGCGGCCCAGAGGGAGAAGTACCTGGTGAAGGACGTTGACAACGTCCACGAGCTGATAGACGTCCTGAGGCAGGCCATAAGGGACACAGGAGCGCAGAGGATAACGATTGACTCGGTGAGCACCCTCTACTTAACTAAGCCGGCGGTGGCCAGGTCAATAGTCATGCTGCTCAAGAGGGTCATAGCAGGCCTCGGGGCCACGGCCATGTTCGTAAGCCAGGTCTCTGTGGGCGAGAGGGGCTTCGGGGGGCCGGGGGTTGAACACGCTGTTGATGGAATAATAAGGCTCGACCTGGACGAGGTTGAGGGGAAGCTCTACAGGTCCATAGTGGTCTGGAAGATGAGGGACACCAAGACAAGCATGGTGAGGCACCCCATGGACATAACGGACGAGGGGGTCGTGGTCCAGTGGGACAAGTACCTCAGGGTCACGGGCGCCTCGGTTAGCGTGCAGCCGCTGCCGAAGGAGGAGGTCGAGGAGATGAGGAGAGCCGTGGAGGAGGCAGAGAAAGAGGTCAGGAGGGCCGGGGCGGCCGAGGAGGA
>Ga0326758_100137_pt1 | contig 22832 bp, 23 predicted proteins | sample GCRJH_S_FD_207221 | JGI IMG/M metagenome (GOLD analysis project Ga0326758, IMG submission 207221) | Hot spring sediment microbial communities from Geyser Creek Basin, Yellowstone National Park, WY, United States - GCR.JH_S | ecosystem: Environmental > Aquatic > Thermal springs > Near-boiling... | reverse complement strand
AATGATGCACTTATTGGTTGTGGTACTATTACTGTTCCATTTACATATAAATTGTATGTATATGTTTGTGATATTCCATTATAATTAAATACAAATTGTATTGGATAATATCCTGCTGTTAAGTTTTCTGGAATATATATTACTACTGGTATTTGTGTTACTTGATTTGGTGATAATGTTACTGTTGATAATTGTTGGAATATATTTAATTGTTGTGATTCTACTATTGGTTGTACTTGTATTTCCATTGGTAAGTTAGATTCTAAATTTGCATATAATTCTATAAATTGTCCTGGTTTTACATTAAATGTATTCGTATATACACTTAATACATTTACTGGTTGTATATTTTGTGCATTTACTGTTACTGTATAACTATATTGATCTACTTCTACTCCATTTTGATATACATATAATATTATTGTATAATATCCTGGCTGTAATCCTATTGTATTTAATGGTAATACTACTTCTCCCTGAGAACCTGGAGATATTATTTGTGAACTTTGTAAATTATATATTAAATCTCCATATTGATCATATAATAACATTTGAACTGTTGCATTTACTGCCTGATAACCTGGATTATTCATTAATATTTCTACATTATATATAGAATTTGCTAAATTATTCAATGAATTAAAGTTTGGTGATACTGAAATTACTTGTATATTTTGTCCATTTTGATTATTTGATATATAGAATGATTCTTCTGCTTGTTGTGTCAATGCTTGTCCATTAGATAGTACAACATTCAATTGTTCTAATACATACATTTCTCCTTGTACATTTTCTAAATAATAGTTTGGTATATTTACAGTTAATAAATTTTCTCCTGGTTGTAAATTTACATTTTCTTGTGTTTGATATATAATATTTCCTTGTGAATTATATAATGTTAATGTTAATGTAGAAGATTGTATATTTGTTTCAACATTCTGTAAATATATTACTGATTGTACATTTATTCCATATTGTTCTGCTTGTTGTTGTGAAATTACTTCTGGTAATTGTACTAATGATAATGTTAAATTATATGGTACGAATGTTAAATTATATGTTTGATTTGCTGTTACATATTCTAAACCTGATGGATATAATAATGTTACATTTGCTTGTACTGTGAAATTATAATATTGCTGTTCTGAACATGTATAAGATGAACAGGAACTTACTGAACTATACTGTTGTACTAAATTTTCTAATTCTATAGGATTTACTGATACCTGATATATGTTTAATCCTGTACATACTGATATTGGTTCATAATATTGATATATTAATTGTCCATTTGGTGCATATATATTAAAGTACAAATCTGCCTCTTCAGGTATTTGTTCTACTCCATATAACTTTACTATAAATGTTAAATTATTTGCTGCATTTGCTAATATTGTTTGTGTTTGTGGTTCTATTATTATTTGTTGTGAATGTATTCCCAATCCTAATAATACTAACCCTATTAAAAAACTAAACAATCTTCTTATTGTTACTACTACTTTGTTATCCATAATTTAATTTATGATGGAAAAATTTATAAATGTTATTACTTGATAGATAATATATCACTATCACCGGGAAGATATCCTAATATAATATTATAATCAACTTTAAAAATATTTTCCAACTGTTTTGCAATATCTATTGGTTTTTTATTTCCCGGAATTAATATAACATATCTTTTATATTTATCCTTTATACTTTCAGGTACTCCTGGAATAATATTATAATCTTCAAAAGCCAATGCAATTTCTAAATTCACTTTTATATAATTTTTCTCTCCATATATCATAAAAGATCCTTTTTTTAAATACATTCCAGAAGGTGCTTTTTTTGATACCTGATCAGGATATACATAATATACATCTATAGAGGATAATTTATTTTTCCATGCTCTAGAATATGATCCAACAAATTTTGCAGCTTCATATATATCTATTTCACTTGCATTTTTTCCATTTTTTAATATACCAAAGGGAGATCCTATAATATCTGCATGAAATACTAAATCATTTTTTTCTAAATATTTATTTATAATAATTTCATTTGTAATAGAATCTTTCCCAGCAATTAATAGAAAATTATTTGTTGTAAACATCCATCTAAATTTCTCATACCATTTTTTATTTCTTTTGATTTCTTCTTTTCTTTTTTCAATAATTATTTTTTCCTCAATATTATTTAATTTTTCTTCCAATTCTTTTATCAAATTCTCTATCTTTTGCTTTTTATTCTTTAATTCTTTTATTTTTTCATATATTTCATTTATATTTTCATATATACTTTTTCTAGTATCAATTTTTATTTCCATTTTTCCAACAAATATTATAAAATGCACATTTTTTGCATTTTTCAGAAAATTTCTTTCCAGGATCTTCTTTTTTATCGATCATATCAATTATTTTATCTTTTATATCAAGTATTTTCTTTATTTCATTATTATTTCTAAACTCAATTTCTATTTTATGATTATCTCTTGCATATAATAATATACCTTTCTTTATATTATAATTTGGAAATTCATCCTTTAATAATAAATAATATGAATATAATTGTGTAATATGTTCTCTTCTAAAAAATCCAGATTTTATTTCATAAGGTATTATATGATTTTTATATATTTCTAATCTATCTATCCTCCCAACTATATTATATTTTAAAGATGTAACATCAAGTTCTGTCTTTATTTTTGGTTCTAAGAATTCCCATAATTCTATTCCATATAAATCATTTTCTTTCATAAAATTATATACATTTTTTGCCCTATCTTCTATATCTTTTATTACATAACTATACGCCCTTATTTTTATATCGTTTTTATCTAAATTTAAATTTTTTATTTGTTCCTCAAATTCTTTTATAGATTCATCTAACAATTTTATTAAAAAACTATTATATAAATTTAATATTTTTTCATATTCTACAAACTCTTTTATATTAAATATTATTTCTTTCTCTTTTTCATTTATTTTATCAAATAAAGAATGAACAATTGATCCAAATATTTTTTGTTCAGTATCTTCTTCAGAATATCCTAAAACTCTTTTTAGATAAACTTTTCTAGGACAAAAAATATAATCTGTTATATCTGTCACTCTAACAAAAATATCATTTAATTCCACGCTCTATTTAATGTTTTAAATATTTATAAAATATAACATTGATATATTTTAGATGAAAATAAAAACATGGATTAATAAAGATACCTGCATTGGTTGCGGAACATGTATTGCAGTTGCACCAGAAATATATGAATTCGACTCTGATGGAAAATCAAAAGCGAAAATTGAAATTATTGAAGATCCAAATTTAATAGAAAAAGCTAAAGATGCTGAAGTTGCATGCCCAACACATTCAGTTAAAGTAGAAGAAGTAAAGGATTAATGAAATATATAGTAGATATTGATTATAGTAAATGTATAAATTGTTTGGCATGCTACTTGATAAATAAAAATATTTTTTCAATTGAAAATAATAGAATAGTAATAAAAAATAATATAATTTCCTCTGAAGAAGATATAGAGGCTATAAAGATTGCTGCAAAGGCATGTCCTACAAATGCTATATATTATCAGGAAATATTAGATAAAGATTAATAAATTATGAAATATTATTTTTAAGTATGGTGTTTTATGATACATTTATAACTTTATTGAATAACCTTGGATTCTTCAATGTTATATTACCATTTCTATTAGTTTATGCTATGATGTATGGTATATTAAGTAAGTATAAAATATTAGGTGATCCCTTTGCTGAGGGGGATAAAGGGAAAGTTACTAGGAGTTTAATATCAATTGTATCTGCATCTACAGGATTTTTTATAGTTGGATCTGCAAATGTTGTATTATCATTAAGAACATTAATTCCATATATAGTATTATTTTTATTAACAGTATTTTTCCTTATATTAGCAATTTCTCCATTTTTACAGAGAGAAGAAAAAAGTGGAGAAATACAGATAGGTAATAGAGCAAGAAAAATATTACTAACATCTGCAATAATTATATTTACATTGATAGTAATATTTACACTCGGCTTATATAATTATATTGCTTCAGCAGCAACATCTGCAGCAACATCTCCAGTACTTGCATCTTTACAACCATTTATAGAAACAATAATAATTCTAGCAATAATGTTTGGAATAGCATATTGGGCTATAAAACCTTCAAAAGGCCAAGGATCAGGGCCTTCACAATCAAGATGATAACTACAAATCAATTACCCCAAATAAATTTTACTCAGGTGAATTTTAGCCTAGCGAATTTTAATCAATTATTATCACAATATGGATTTATAGATTTTGTTTTACCATTTTTATTAATATTTTCTTTAGTATTCATGATATTGGAATTATCCAATTTATTAAAAGTGAGTCCTGATGATACTGTAGGCAGGAAATTAAATGCATTGTTTTCTCTTGGATTTGCTCTTTTATCAATATATAATCAAGATTTATTGAAATGGTTATTATCTTTTATTCCTAGTGCTACGATAGCTATAATTGGATTTTCTTTGTTAGTTATTTCTTTAGCACTCACTAATAAAAAAGTACCAGGAGGATTGAGAGCATTTTTTGCATTTCTTGTTGTAGGAATAATATTGTGGTTAGCTGTAAATTCTTTAAGTATAACTGGATCTTCTGGATCTTCATCATCATTAATATCACTATTATCATATACACTTAACTATCTTATGCAATCTGGCATATTAGCATTATTAATTATATTTTTGCTTATATTTATAGTATTAATGTGGGTAGCTGGTGGTGGAGAAAAGAAAGAGGAAAAGAGAGAAGAAAAAATGCCAGGCCCAATAATATTAAGATCTAGATAAAATGGATCTCTCATCATTTATTTATAATTTATTTTCAGAATATGGCATATTTACATTTGTAGCACCATTTTTATTGGTATTTTCATTATTATATGGATCTCTTAGAAAAATTGGTTTATTTGGAAAAAACAATCCCAATGCAGAAAAATTATATGCAATAATTTCTATGGTAATAGCATTCTATTACCTATATAGCATATCTGATGTTATATTTACTTCACACTTTATATCATTTTTCTTTTTTGAAGTACTTGTCATATTTTTTATTTTAATGATTATTGCATTAATGGCTGGTATATCTGAACCATATAAAGGAGATGAAGAATTTCAGAGATATAAGCAATATTCTCATAATGTTATTGTTGGATTTATAACTCTTACAGTCCTGTTTGCATTTCTATATGCATCCTCGGTAGATTTTAACGGATTTGGATCAACTGCTCAAAATATAATAGAAGAAATAATGCTTGAATTAATATATACTGGTTTACTCCCATTCCTTATAATAATAGGATTTGTAATTGCAGCTCTATATTGGGTATACCACAAAGAAGAACATCCAAAGAAAAGACGTAAGAAGAAATACTTTGTCCTAGCACCTGCAGAAGCTCTATATGAATTGCCAGAACATACAAGAAGATAGAAAATAATCATTTAAGAATTTTTTATTATATAGATTAATGGCAGTATTCATATCTAAGGATAAAAAAATTGGAGATATTGTTGAATATATAAAAAAGGGGGAAGATATAATTGTAACAGATAATAATGGAAAACCTTTTGGAGTTTTAGAAAATTCTAAAGCAATTAGATATTTATATAGGCCAGATACAAAAATTGAAAAAATAGTAAATAAAATAAAACCATTAAAAACAAATAATATAATCGATATAGTAGAAAAATTAATTAATTCAAATTCTAGAGTAACTTTTATAATGGAAAATGGACAAATAAAGGTAATTAATATATATGATGTATTAAAAGATATATTAAATGATAAAGATATTTTAGGAAAAATGAATTTAAACGAAATAATAAATGAAGCTTATACAATATATGAAGACGAAAATATTAAAAAAGCAATTGGTATAATGAAGGATAAAGGTATATCAAGATTGATAGTATTAGATAAAAATAATAAAGTATCTGGAATAATTTCTTTAACAGATATTCTAAAATATATGTTGATTGATAATAGTAATAATATAAGAACACCAAATGAAAAAGATTTTGATATAAAGATAAAATCTATAATGAGTAATAAATTAATATTTGCAAATAAAGATGATAATATAGAGAAAATAATTAATTTAATGATAGAAAATAAGGTATTTTCATTGCCAATATTGGATAATGGAAATTTGGTTGGTATAATAACTGCAAAGGATATATTAATAAATTATTTACAATATAAAAAGGAAAAAGAATATAATTTAATTGTTCATGGAATACCTTTAGATGAAATAGATGTAAATTATATAAAGAAAATGTATGAGAAATTTTATAAAAAATATAGAAATGTTTTGGGAGAAAATATTAGATTACTATTACATATTAAAAAGGTAAATGAAGATAAAGAAAATAAAAAAATATATTATCAAATTAGAGCAAAATTAATATATAATAATGGTAAATTTTCTATTGATGATCATGGATACGATCTATATTCAACAATAAAAGATATATTTTCAATATTAGAAAATGAAGCTGAAAAAATAAAACATAAAAATGAGGAAAAGTATATGCTTGAGAGTATGTTTAAAAATGATGTAATATACTATCTATAAGATGATATTAATACCTGGAGATAGCTTAAAGAAAAAAGATATTAACTCATATGAAAGAGAGAACAATTATTATTCAAAATATATAGTATTAGTAAATGAGGATAAAACTACAAAGCTTTTTGGATATTATATGCCAGAAATAAATGATATTGTAATTGGAAAAGTAATTGATGTATTATCTAATGGATGGTTAGTTGATATAAATTCTCCATATGTAGGAAAATTATCTTTAAAAGATATTGGGACAGATCCAAATGATCTATATACTTATGGTGATTATATATTATGTCAAATTGTAAGAATGACAAAGAATAAATTAATAGATTTAGATATTAAGAAAAAGGAAAAATTAAATGATGGATTAATATTAAAAGTAGATCCTGCAAGAATTCCAAGAGTAATTGGAAAAAATTCTTCAATGTTAAATTTAATTAAAGAATATTTAAAAATTGATATAATAATTGGAAAAAATGGTAGAATATATTTAAATGGTAATATAAATGATGTATCTAAAGCAGTAGATATTATTAGATTTATTATAAATAATTCATATAAAAGAGGTTTGACTGAAAAGGTTAAAGAAATTTTGGAAAATAAATAAGAATGGTAAAAAGATTTGATGGTAGAGAATATAATGAGTTAAGAAAAATAAATATAAAGTTAAATGTAATAGATAATGCAAAAGGGTCTGCAATATTTTCTTTTGGTGATACTGTTGCATTAGCTGCTGTATATGGACCAAAACCTTCAAAAATGTCTTTGGATTATGATAAAGCATTCTTAAGGGTTAGATATAATATGTTAACATTTTCTACACCTGAAAGGAAAAAACCTACACCAGGCAGAAGAGAAATTGAATTATCTGAAGTAATTAAGAGAGCTTTAGAGCCGGCATTATTATTAGAAGAAATTCCTGGAAGTATTATAGATATATATGTTGAAATATTAAATGCAGATGCTGGAACAAGAACTGCAAGTATAAATGCTGCATCTTTGGCATTATCTTTAGCAGGTATTCCAATGAAGGATTTAGTAATAGGTTTAGCAGTTGGAAAAGTTGGAGAAAAAATTGTTGTAGATTTAAACAAGGAAGAGGAAGATTATGATTCTGAAAAATTAAAGAAAGATCCTGAAAAATCAAAATATATAGAATATTATGGAGAAGGAAGAGCTACAGATATACCAGTTGCAATAATTCCTTCCGAGAAAAAATTTACTTTAATACAATTGGATGGAGAAATTTCAAGCAAAGAATTAAATGATGCATTAAATTTAGCATTGGAAAAATCATTAGAAATAAAAAATTTAATGAGAAAATATATTTTAAATGAATATAGAGTTAGTAATCTATAGTTATTTATTCCTTTAGTATAAGATATCTATTTTACAAACTTTTCCAAAATTTAATTGATCTTTTCAATTTTTGAATTTTACTATCTAAAAGAAACAACTTTTATAAATTCCAAAATAGTATAAACGTAAAATGAAGAAAATTAATGATTATATTAAATACTTATTAACCTTGATACTATTAGAAGGTATTAAAGTTTTTGCTCAAACCACGGAAAATTTGAGTCAAATTTCTTCTCAAGCCAATCAAGAATTATCTAATTTTTTACCTTCTAATTCATCTTTCATAAATTCCACCTCTTTTTCAGAAATAATAAAACAAAACATAGATAAACTTGGATATTACTTTATAAATTATGCACTACCTTTTCTACTTGTTTTTGGAATACTTACCTATTTAACATATGAATCTAAAAAGGAATTAAATAGACCTTTAATTCTAATTTACCTCATTATTGCTTTTCTTGCCACAGAATTTTTTCATGCTGTAATAATTATACTCGCCCTTGTTTTTGTACTTGTATTAATATTCGTTGGAATCCATAAAATCTTTCATGGTATTACTGGAAGTATTATAGGATCTATTATTGTTATTCTTCTCGCCTATATTGTATTAACCAACAGTGGTAGCATTATTGGATTTTTACCTTCATTAGCTTTTTATATCCTTTTACTTATACTTTTTATTATTATATTTATTTATGGTTACAAACTCTCGCAGTCAAGTGAAATAAAGAAACTGTCAAGTAATATGAAAAAACTAAAGAAAATTATATATCATATACGTACACCCCAAGATGTTAGAGATTTTCAAAACACTCTTAGAAATACTGTTGACCAATTTAATCAATCTATTAGCCAAATAGAAAATACTAGCCAAATAGAAAAAAAGCTCAAAGATTTAGTTAATACTTTACAAAATGTCCATTTAAGTCAACAAAGGACATCTCTAAATATTAAATATCTCATAAATTTATTAGAAAAATTTAAAGCCAATATTAATGATTTACATAATATATATAGAGACTATATAGAATATCTTGACAATGAAAAAGCTGATATAAATTCACATTATGATGAGCCATTAAGATCATATCTCCTAAAAATTTTAGAAGAAGAGGAAAAAAAGATAGAAGATATAGCAAAAACTGCATATAAGAAATATAATGACCTATATAAACAGTTACTCCTAAATAGACAAAAAATAATAGATATGGCAATAAAGGATCCTGATAAGCGAAAAATTAATGACATATTTAATCAAATAGGAAATCTTCTACATAACTTTCGGAATGTAAAAAATCACTAAAAATATATGCTTCTTCCTAACCAAGGTAGAAATTATATAGAAATCATTAGAAAAAATCTTATATTAAATTTTTGAAATATCTAAAACAAATAAATAATATATCTATCCAAAATATTATACTTTTAATATAATATCATTCTAAAACAAATTTTTTAATTGCCAAACTTTCTGCATAATCATCTATATCTGTTGTAATTATATATCCAATAGATACTTCATGCAATTTATGACCTGCCCTTCCAATCCTTTGTATTAACCTTGTAACCTGTCTAGGTGAATTATATTGAATAACTGCATCAACATATCCAATATCTATTCCAAGTTCTAAAGAAGATGTTGCAATAATTGCTTTAATTTTTCCTTCCTTAAATAATTTTTCATTTCTTTCCCTTACCTCTCTTGATAAAGAACTATGATGTATTTCGATCTTATATTCTGGTAACCAAACCTTAAATCTTGAAGACAATAATTCTGCCATTTCTCTTGTATTTACAAATATTATTACAGATCTATGTTTATCCAATATTTCTTTTATTTTCCTTAAACTCCACGCTATTTTTGGATTCCAATTATATTTCCTTGCCAATTCTAGATCTTCTTCACCAATTTCTGGATAATATACTTCTATATGATATTTTTTCTCCGCATACCAATATGCAATTTTATAATTCCTATATCCAAAAATAAATTTTGCAGCTTCATCCAAATCTCCTATTGTTGCAGATAATGCAATCCTCTGAAATTCTCCAGCATAATTTACCAATCTTTCTAAACCTAAAGATAATTGTATTCCCCTTTTTTCATTTAATAATTCATGTAATTCATCAATAATAACATATTTTACTGTTTTTAATTGTTCTCTTAATCTTTTTCCTAAAAATAATATTTGGAAAGTTTCTGGCGTTGTTATTAAAAATTCTACAGGTTTTTTAGATAATCTTGCCCTTTCTTTTTCTTCTGTATCTCCATGTCTTACTGCAACAGATATACCTAAATTATCACACCACCATTTTATTCTATCCAATAAATCCCTATTCAATGCTCTCAATGGTGATATATAAATTCCTAATAATTGATTTTCAATTCCTTTTTCCTTTAATTCCAATATTTTTGAAAATACTGGCAATATTGCAGCCTCTGTTTTTCCAGATCCTGTAGGTGCAACAATTAAAGTATTATTTCCATTTAATATTTCAGGAATTGCTATTTTTTGAATTGGATGAAGATCTTTGAATCTTTCAAAGAATAATTCTTCTACTTTTTTATTAAGTTTATATGTCATAGATAATTTATATTTTTCTAAAAATTTTTTATAAGTATAGCATTTAAAATTATTGGAAAAATTCTTTTAAAAATTAGTAGAATTTCAATTACTTATATAAATTAATTAAAAAATCTTAGGAATGAAATTAACTTAATAATAAAAATTAGCATATTATAAAATATTAAAATTTTTAAATTTCCTTTTCTTCAATTAAAATTCCATCCAAGGTATATACTTCGTATTTTTCTATTCCCTTTGCAATTGGACCTTGAAATTCTCCAACATCCCATAATCCAGCTAAATCAGAAAATGCAGGTAAAAATATAATTACTTTATTATCTTTATATCCAATTACAAAAACTTTTTCATATATACTTTCTCCAATACTTGTAGAAATACTTTTTGCAAAATGATGATGCCCAATAACATAATATTTTCCATTTAATTTTGTATTTAAATTTCCATGAGTAAATACAACATTTTTTATTTTTAATGCCTTCAAAATTTTAACATTATTTATTCCATTAATTAATTCTTCAATATCTCCATCATGATTCCCTTTTATTATATATATTTTCTTGAAATATTGAGAAATTTCATTTATAAAGTATGGAATATCCGACATTTCTTGTAAACTTGTTTCAGGTATATTATGTTTTAAATCTCCATCAATTATTAAATACTTTATTTTATATTTTTCATAAATTTTCTTTATTTTATTTATGTAATAATTTACTTGGGAAGGAATATTTATTCCCTTTTTATATAATTCTCTTTCTATACCAATATGTAGATCAGAAATAGCTAAAATTTTATTAAAAAATATTAAACCTTCAGTTCCAGTAAATTTAAGCATTAATTAAAATACTCTTTATTTGATTTATATCTTTTGCATTTTTTATTTTTTCCCTTATTTCCTTTACTTTATCTATATTATCAATTAATAAAACAATATCTCCCAAAGCTTGTCCAGGTATTCCTTTATTAAATCTAACCCTTAAATTACCCTTATTTCCATGTATATCAACAATTTTTCCAATAAAAATTTTCTTTCCCGGACTTACCCATATTACATGCTTTCCAATATATTTACTTGCCTCATATTTATTATTTATATTTTCAAATTTTACTATTACTTGATTTGGATATATATGATGCCTACCCATCCTATAATTTAATATTACTCCCTTCATCTCTATTTTGATATATAATAATCTTTAAATATTTTATTTAGTACACTAATAACATTATTATCTAAATAATTTAAACCATCTTTGCTAATATCTTTAATCATTTCTTCTCTATATTTTGGATCATTAAATGTACCAATTTTATTCCCATTATAATCATATATATCAATTCCATTTTCTGTTACTATATATAATTTAGATTTTGACAAATATAGATCATAGTTTTTATTTTTTTCTTTATCGATTATTGAATATTTAAATCTCAATAATATTTCTTCCCTCTTATTTTCAATCAAATTTCTTATATTTCTAATATGATATAATAAAGATTCTTTTAATTTTTCCATTTCAATTATATCATACTTCTTTTCCTTATAATTCTTAATATCATTTTCCAAATTTTCTAATCCATTATATTCTATTGGCATTTTTTCTTTTACATAATTTTTATATTCAACATTAAATAAATCTTGGAACTTTGTTTTCAATTCCTCATAAATTAATATATAATTATCCATTATCTTCTTTTCATTCTCTTTATCAATAATTTGCTTTAGATTTTTCATTTCAGATATAAATTTCTCAGCCTTTTCAAATACATTCATTAAATCTTCATATTTATATTCATTTACTTTACCATGCTCAAAATCTTTTCTCATTTTCCATACTTCAGATAATATATTTACATATTCCATACTCAATATTCCCTTATCCACAAATAATTTTTTTAACATTTCCGGAGTTTCTTTTGGATCTCCTGGCAATAAACCATAATCCATTATTACTGCCTGAGCAGAAGTAACCATTGCAACTGCCAAATCTTCAATTATTAAATTATTTATCATATTTTTCAATTTATTTCTAGCTTCTTTCAATGCATTTTCTGCGGCAATTATATATTTATTAGCAGCTTCTTGTGATGGTTTTATAATTCCCTTTAATAATAATTGTTTCCATGCAATAAACATTCCTCTATCATATAATGGTATTCCATCCCTTAAGAATGTAATTATTACCGGATTTGATTCTGACATTGCTAACCAGAATTCTGTTAGAGTATAAACTTGCGGATGTAATTCTTTCTTAGAGTTTACCAATATTTTAGCTTCCATTGCTTTATTTAATATTAAATCCATTAATTTTATTTTTAATTCTTCAAATGTATGTTGTTTAACATCTGTATCATCAATTACAACATATATATCTACATCAGAAGATTCAACACTTGTTCCCTTTACTTGAGAGCCTGCCAAAACATATGCAACAACATATTTCTGTAATATATCAATTATTAATTTTTTATGAACACTAGTTAACCTAAATATTTCAAATATTCCCTTATCATATATTACATTTCCAATTGCTAATAAATCTAATAACTCAAATCTTGAATCCATCGCAATATTTTTTATATCTTCAATAAGTAAAACATGTAACCATATATCCAACTTTTCATTTTTTATTTTCTGTAAATATTTTTCTAAAAAAGATGCCTTCAATTTTATTTTTTCTTCTGGACTTAAATCAAAATCTGATAAAATTATTATCCAATGCTTATAAACTTCTATCTCTCTCTTATATTTTTCAAATAAGTCATCTCTTACCATTATTGAACTATAATAAATTAATTCTTTCAATAAATTCATTATATTCTCATTCTTTTCTTTAAATTCCATTATTCCCATTACTCTATCTTTATATTCACTATTCAATATATCATCCTTAAGATCTGCCATAAAATAATCTTTAAAATATTTATTTATATTCTTTTTTCAAACCACTGATTTAATAATTTATAATCTATATCTTTTTTGATTTCTTCTCTTTCTTCCTTTTTTTCAGAATTTAAATATTGTTGACTCATTTTTATTAATTCTGTAGTTATATAATTTTTTAATTCTTCTAAAAAAGAAGGATCTTCCCTAAATCTATTAAAATATATTTTAATATTATCATCTTTAAATCTAGGTATAACTTGAATAACAATATGTTTATATTTTTGTCCAGTTTCTCCAGAAGATAATAAAATATTTAATCCATCAAATTTCAATTTATTTTTTAATATTATTGATATATATTTTGAAATTGTAAACATTTTTTGATTTATTTCATCATTTAAACTTGTATAATCTTCTATATGTAATTTTGGAAATACCAAAAAAGATCCTTTTGAAGGTGGTAAAATATCTAATACACATATTATATCGTTATCTTCATATAAAATATAAGATGTCAATACTTTATTTGCAATTTTACAATATACACAATCATCCATAAAAAGTTATTAAATCTTGATAGTTATTAATCTTTTATGATAAATTACTTAATAATTATAATATCAACCCTTATACCTTTACTTATATATGCTTTTCTAATATATTTATCTGAAAACATTATATTAAAGTATATTGGAAAATATTCAAAGTATTATTCTTCATGGCCAGAACATTATTTATTAATATATACAGCGGGAATGGCCTCCGCTTTACAATCTTTTTTACCAGGTTTAGTAGTAGCATTAAATGGAGACCCAAAACTTGGATATTATTTTCAATTATATAATGTAGTATTGGATTATACAATTACTTTAGGTACTTTTATATTGGCATTTAATTTTGATAAGGGAATACTTGATAGCAATGTACTTTCTTTAATTATGATTTCAATAATAGCACAAGTTATTGTGTTAATATTTAAACAAATAAATTTCTTTTCTGGATCTATTTTATACCTCATATTTATTATAATTTCTATATTTTTATTGTATAAATATAGAAAAAAAGGCGAAAAAAATATATATATACCAAAAAGTTCATCTTATGAATATTTTAAGGCAATGGTTTTTTCTTTAGAAATTGCTCTAGCAGTATCAATAATATATGTTGGTGGAAATATATTGAATAATATTGCAAATACTTTACAGGAATTAAATCTTTCTATACCATTAATTGGTTATGCAATATCCTTAGTTTTATTTACATTACCAGATATAGTATATGGTCATTTTTCTTGGTTTAAAAAGAAGGATCTTAATATTAGTATAGCATCAATATCAGGAGAAGAAATAACAGAATTTACAATATTTACCGGAATTCTTGGAATGATATCTCCAATAAAATTTTCTAGCCAAGATGTTATACCTATTATTTCATCATTTTTAGTTTTATTAATTTCTGCCACAATTTTATATATATCTTCATATAAAAAAAGAATACCAAAATGGGTTGGATTTTTATTAATTTCTTTAGGTCTTATACTTGGATTTATAGATGGTATAGCAAATCTATCATAATTTAAAAATATTATTATCATTTATTATTTTGAATGAGGAGAAGTTCAAGGAGATGGAAAAAATACTTAAGATCTAGATGGAAATGGCAGAGAAGAAGAATTAGAGAAGAAAAAAGACTAAGAAAAATAGCTAGAATGAGAGCTTTATAAATATTAAGATTTTTAAAATATTATAGTAATATTGTGTTAGTATAGCCATGTACATCGTATGGTATATGATGTACATGGCACATATGTAGAGGATATCTGAAAGGGGATAACTGCAGCGGAATCTGCGGCCGTACTTTTCGGGCTAGGCCCGCGGCGGAAACCGCCGAATTCCCGTTGATCCTGCGGGGGGCCATCGCTATCTCCTTCCGACTAACCCATGGGAGGCTTGGGATACCGGGTAAGGTATCCCGCCGCACGGCTGAGTAACACGTCGATAACTCTATCTCGGGAGGAGAATATCCTCGGGAAACTGAGGGTAATTCTCCATAGGAAATAGGGTGTGGAATTCCCCTATTTCCGAAAGGGACTGGGATAATCCTTCCCAGTTCCGCCCGAGAGGAGGTCGGCGGCCTATCAGGTAGTTGGCGGGGTAATGGCCCGCCAAGCCTAAGACGGGTAGGGGCCGTGAGAGCGGGAGCCCCCAGATCGGCACTGAGACAAGGGCCGAGGTCCTACGGGATGCACCAGGGGCGAAACCTCCGCAATGGGTGAAAGCCTGACGGGGGGAGGGAGAGTGCCTGGGGTTTTCCCCAGGCTTTTTGGGAGTGTAAAAAGCTCCCAGAATAAGCAGTGGGCCAGAGGGGTGGCAGTCGCCACGGGAATACCCCCGCTGCGAGCGATGGCCTCGATTACTGGGCCTAAAGGGGCCGTAGCCGGGCTAGTGTGACCCCTGTGAAATCCACGGTAATAATTCCGTGGGCGTGCAGGGGTTACTACTAGCCTAGGGGACGGAAGAAGCCAAGGGTATTCCCGGGGGAGTAGCGAAATGCAGCAATCCCGGGAAGACCACCCGAGGCGAAAGCGCTTGGCTATTCCGATCCCGACGGTGATGGCCGAAAGCTGGGGGATCAAAAGGGATTAGAGACCCCTGTAGTCCCAGCTGTCAACGCTGTGGGCTACCTGCTGGGTGGACTTAGAGTCCACTCAGTGGGGTAGGGAAGCCGTTAAGCCCACCGCCTGGGGAGTACGGCCGCAAGGCTGAAACTTAAAGGAATAGGCGGGGGGGCACACAAGGGGTGGGGTGTGCGGTTTAATGGGACCTAACACCGGAAACCTTACCGGGAGCGACAGCAGGATGATGGTCAGGCTGAAGACCTTACCGGACACGCTGAGAGGAGGTGCATGGCTGCCGTCAGCTCGTGCCGTGAGGTATCCTGTTAAGTCAGGAAACGAGCGCGACCCGCACCCGTAGTTACGACGGAGAGGGTTTCCCCTCCGGTACACTACGGGGACTGCCGGGGAAACCCGGAGGAAGGCGCGGGCGACGGCAAGTCCGCATGCCCCTAATCTCCCGGGCTACACGCGCGCAACAATGGGCGGGACAATGGGAACCGACCCCGAAAGGGGAAGGAAATCCCAAAAACCCGCTCTCAGTCCAGATTGAGGGCTGTAACTCGCCCTCATGACGGTGGAATCCCTAGTAATCGGGGGTCACTATTCCCCCGGTGAATACGTCCCTGCCCCTTGCACTCACCGCCCGTCAAGCCAACCGAGTCGTTTCCTGGTGAGGCCCGTTAAAGCGGGTCGAACCGGGAAACGGCGAGGGGGGCTAAGTCGTCACAAGGTAGCCGTAGGGGAACCTGCGGCTGGATCTAGTTAATTCCGCTGCAATCCCCAAATAAAATTTTCTTATATTATAAAATAATGTTCGAAATAAAGTATAGAGATGGAGCTGGAAGAATAGGAATTATTAGATATAAAAATAAAAAATTAGAAACACCATTACTTTTACCAGTTATAAATCCATATAAAAATATTTTACCAATAGAAATAATAAAAAAATATAGAATTAATGCAATAATTACAAATGCTTATATATTATATAGAAAAAAATTTAATGGTGATATACATAAATTCTTAAATTTTGATGGAATTATTGAAACTGATTCTGGATCATATCAAATGCTGCATTATAAAAAAGATTTAGAAATAAACAATAGAGAAATTATTGAATATCAAATAAAAATAAATTCAGATATATTAAATGTTTTAGATATACCAACAGATATTGATAAATCAAAAGAAGAAGCTGAAAAAGAATTAAATATTACAATTGAAAGGATAAAGGAAGGGATAAAATTAAAGGAAGATAGATTAATTAATGGAGCAATACAAGGTGGAATTTACATTGATCTAAGAAGAAAAGCTGCTGAATATGTAAAAAATTTAGATGTAGATATATTTGCAATTGGTACAATTGTTCCATACATGATAAAATACAATTTTTATAAATTATTAGAATTATCAATCGAACCAAAAATTTTATTACCATTTAATAAACCAGTCCATTTATTTGGAATGGGTCATACATTGATAATTCCACTATCAATATATTTAGGTTTTGATATATTTGATTCTGCCTCATATATATTATTTGCTAAAGATAAAAGAATATTAACACCATATGGTACATTTAGATATGATGAAATAAAGGATTTTTATATTGAAACTAAAAATAATATATATCATATAGAAGAAATAAAAGATTATAATAATGAAGAATTAATAAAAATATTAGCAGAACACAATCTATATAGTTTAATTAAAGAAATTGAAATTACAAAGGATGCTATAAAAAATGAATATTTAACAGATTTAATATTAATTAAGGCACATACACATTATTCATTATATAAAGCAACAAAATTAATTTTAGAGAAATATTATAATTATTTAAAATCATTAGAACCAATAAGAAAAAGATCTGGAATATTTTATGGAGGGGAATTAAATGAAGTTAGAGTAGATGTTAAAAGGGCATTGGAAAGAATAAATGAGAGAGTTGATAAAAAAGATATTGAAGATATATTTGACTATGTATATCCCTTTAATTCATTTAAAAATGTAAAATGAACATATATGAAAGATTGACAAAAAGGGAAATTAGAATTTCAAAAAAATTTAAAAAAAATTCTAATATAGATATAATTGCACTAGAATCGAATACAAAAGATTTTGTTTTAGATATAATAAATAAAATAGATAAAAAATTCAATATGGGATTTAAAATTAATTTAAACATATATAAAAAAATTGAAGAGATTGAAATAAAGGAAAATTCAATATTAATATTGCCAATAGAAGGTGTTTTATTATCTTTTTTATTATATAATTATAAAAAAGAGGAAAAATATAAATATTTAATCCAAAAGAAGAATAAATATTTTTATAATATTGCATATAATGTTTCAGAATATTATATATCAAAATATTTAAATAAAGAACCTTATATATTTACAGATTATAAAGATATGCTAAATTTTATATATGAAATAGTTTCTATGAAGGAAAAATATGTTTTTGGCATAAAAAATATTTTAGATTATCTTTCAAAATATTATTTATAAAAATTATACATTAAATATAAATAATGCCAGAATTCATGATTAGGGGATATACATTGGATCAATTAAAAAGCATGAGTATTGAAGAATTTGCCCAAAAAGTTGCAGATAGTAGGACAAGAAGAACATTATTGAGAAGATTAAAAATTGGATTTCCACCAGAATGGGAAAATTTCTATAAAAAATGCTTTTTACAATTACAGGGAAAATATAAGAAAACAGTAAAAACGCATGCAAGAGAAATTGTTATATTACCTTCAATTGTTGGTGCAAAGGTTGGAGTATATAATGGAAAAGAATTTATTGAATTTGAAATAAAACCGGAAATGATTGGAAGAAGATTAGGAGAATTTGTTCATACAACAAAGAAAGTTCAACATTCAGCACCAGGTATTGGAGCTTCTAAATCTTCTAAGTTTATGAAGGCAAAGAAATAATTTTATATATTTATATTTATTAAAAACATACCTTTTGGAACAATTGGTATTATAATATTAAATAATATTATAACCATAAATAGAAATATTGCTATATATTTTGCTCCAGCTTTATATGAATCTTCATACATCTTCCCCATCGATAATCCAGCAAAAACTGCCTGAATTATTGACATATAATACATTAAATTATTAATAAAATTAAAATTAACATTTGAAACCTGTCCAGGTAATGAAATTTGTAAGAATGGTAATAAAAATACTTGAAATGTAAATACTATACCTAAGAAAAAAGCAAATACAATATAAGAATGAATTATGTTTTCATGTATTGCTGCCTTTTTATCTTCTTTTATTTTTCTAATTTCTATTATACTATTTATAATTGCTTCTAAACCCTGTTCAAGATTTCCCCCTTCCTTATATATATCTATTAAAGATTGTATAGTTCTCTTAATCATTCTATTATTACTTTCCTCTGCAAATTCTGTAAATGAATCTTCAATACTAACACCCCAATCAATTCTTGAAGATAGATTTTTTACCAGTTCATTAATTCTTCCATAATCATTTTTTTCCAATTGTTTTAATGCAATTGGCAATGATAGTCCGGATTTTAATAATCCAATTAAATCAATTGCAAATCTAATAAATTGTTCCTCTTTTTCTTTTTCTATATTATTAACAATTGTTTGATAGATTAAATATGGAAATATACCAACTATTATCCCAGTTACAATTGAATTTAAAATACTAAAATTAAATACAAAATAAAATAAAAATATAAGAACTATAATAATAAGTATATCAATTAATTCTTCCCTCATTCTTTTGTTAATTTATCAAACAATATTATAAAGCCAATATTAATAGCAGGTAATCCTACATATGTAATTATTTCTAATATTCCTTGAATATTTATATTGTATGTTTGTTGTAATATTGATAATAACATTACTCCTACTGATATTATTATCATTGGAATTGTTAATACCATTCCAACATATAAATCTGAAAACGTCTTCATTATTTGATTAATTTTCTTTAAAAATGAATTATATCTAATCATTTCTTGCTGAGAGTATAATATTAAAAATTCAGATATCTTTCTTCCAGATGTAATTGTTAATATTAATTCCTCTAAAAAATCTTTTAGATCTTTTGATAATGTATCATCTGCAACAGATCTTAATGATTCTACTAATCCTTCTCCCAAATTTATTTTATCATATATTTTTTTAAATTCTTTTGATAAATATCCATATTCCTCAGTTTCACTTATTATTTTTATTATATACTTTATTTCTATCCCAGCATCTGCTAGTGATGCCATGTGTATTATAGCAAATGGTAAATTTCTATTTATATCTTCTATTATACTCTGTTTTTTATAATTAAAATATAAAACAAGTAATCCTGCTACAGATAAAAATGCTATTAAACCATAAATTAAATAAAAAATATTTAGAAGGTATAATGAGATAAATATTGATATAAGAATAATAATTGATGAAAATAAAAATATGATAGATAATAATTCATCAGGTTCTATATTATAATATGCTTCTTTTAATGAGTATTTTAAATAGAAATATAATTTTGGACTACTATTTAAAATTCTTCTAGATATTCCTCCAAATATTTTATATGAAAATCTTATTAATATATTTTTAATTTCTTCATAATAATTTATCTTATGTTCTTCAGTTAATTTTAACTTAAATTTTATTTTCTTCTTTTTTTCTTCCTTCTTTCTAAATAGAACATTTGATGCTTCAATAAATTTCTTACCAATCTTTATTTCTTCTTTCTTAAATATATCTGGATAGACTTTACTAATGTAATTTATTGTATCATTTATTTTCATTTCATAATATTGTATATTTTTATTTTCTTCTTCACTTTTTTCTTCTATATTCTTTAGAAATTCTATTATTTTTTGACTATTATTTATTAAATTAATTAAATCATATAATATTAAGTATTTAGATTTTTCTAAATATTTTATTTTCTTTTCAATTATTGTTAACCTTCTTTTATATTCTTTTTCGTCAAAATATCCATCCAAATATAATTTATGAAAATATTTCTTCATTTCTTCCTTTCTCTTTATTTCCTTTAAAATATTCTTTAATTTATCAATATATCTTTCTATTTCCTCTATATCTCTTTCCAAGTTTATTAGAACATTTTTATTAATCATTATGAATAGTTTATATATTCTGGAGTATATTAATCTTTTATCATGATAAACATTAAATTTATTAATGATATAAAAATAAATGTACCTAAAAATAAATTTGAAACAAATATAACCTATCCAATTGTAGAACCTTTTTCATATGCACATATATATTTTGATAGAAGTACATATGATCTTGTTTATGAAATAATAGAGCCAAAATTAACTGAAAATGAAGAAAAAATATATAAAAATATAATTTTTTATATTGAAAAATTATTATATATTAAATTATCTGAAATTAATAATTTAAATGATGCTATAAATTATTTACAAAGATTATATGATTTTGTATTAAATGATTTAGGAATACAATTGGGACAATCTTCTTATGAAAAAATATTTTATTATATTTTTAGGGATCTTTATGGATATAATAAGGTAGATTCTTTATTAAGAGATCCATTGATTGAGGATATAGAATGTTCTGGTCCAGGTTATCCAATATTTGTTGTTCATAGATATTTTGGAAATTTAAAGACAAATATAATTTTAAATGATAAAGAAATTAGAGATTTAATTGAAAAATTTGCATTGAGAGCTGGAAAACATATATCATATGCAGAACCAATTCTAGATGCAACATTACCAGATGGATCTAGAATAAATGCAACATATTCACAAGAAATTACTACTCATGGTCCAACTTTTACAATAAGAAAATTTAGGGAAATTCCATGGACTCCAATAGAATTAATAAGATTGGGAAGTGCAACTCCAGAAATATTTGCATATTTGTGGTTAGCAGTAGAATTTAGAAAGAATATAATCATAATTGGAGGTACAGCTTCTGGAAAAACAACAATGCTAAATGCAATATCTATGTTTATACCACCAAATGCTAGAATTGTTTCAATTGAAGATACAAGAGAAATAAAGTTATATCATCCAAATTGGATTCCTTCTGTAGTAAAATATTCCTCTGATAAAAATAGGGAAATTGATATGTTTGAATTATTAAGGATGTCTTTTAGACAAAGGCCAGATTATGTAATTGTTGGAGAAGTAAGAGGGGAAGAAGCATATGTAATGTTTCAGGGAATGGCTTCTGGTCATTCATCTTTATCAACAATGCATGCTGAAAGTACAAAAGCTCTAATAAGTAGATTAACAACACCACCAATAAATTTATCTCCAACATTAATTGAATTATTAAATGTTGTAGTAATAATGCAACATGATAATTTTCTTGGAACAAATTTGAGGAGAATTAAAGAAGTTAATGAAATTATAAAATATAATAAATTTAATATTGCATATAAATGGAATCCTTTTAAAAGAGAATATTTAGAAAATCCTAAAAAATATTTGTTTAGATTAATTGAAAATGATTATGGAATAAGATACAAAGAATTATATGATGAATATATTAAAAGAGTAAAATTATTATACAAATTATCCGAATTAAATATTTCAGATTTTCAAACATTCAGTAAAATTATACAAATGTATTATTATAATAAAGAAAATGTTTTGAGATATTATAATATTGAATAAGATTTGGGGTCGAGGGAATATATAGTCTCACGGGAACTTCAAGCGGTCGGCTGAACTCCTTTTCGGAGCTTA
>Ga0326758_100136_pt1 | contig 22842 bp, 24 predicted proteins | sample GCRJH_S_FD_207221 | JGI IMG/M metagenome (GOLD analysis project Ga0326758, IMG submission 207221) | Hot spring sediment microbial communities from Geyser Creek Basin, Yellowstone National Park, WY, United States - GCR.JH_S | ecosystem: Environmental > Aquatic > Thermal springs > Near-boiling... | reverse complement strand
TTAAAGTATAACGACAACCTTACTACGTTCATAATATAAGAATGCTTATCACTCTAGCTTAAATAATATTATTTTCTAGTATGTAAATATATAATTAAAATGATATCTCATTCATGCAATAAAGATATCTAGTGAAAGTTGATAGTGTTAAACAAAGTTTTATTTTAGTTAAGTTTATAATATGGATAGGCTATACAAGTAACTCATGAATCTAAAAATTGTAGGCCTAGCAATCGTAATCCTTGTAATAATTGGTGGAGTTGCAGTCTATGAATTAATAAAAAAACCATCAACAGTTGAACAACCTTCAGTAACTGAAAAACATGTTAGGATTGTGTCTTTAACGCCCAGTGATACTCAAGATTTGATAGCACTAGGTTTAGGAAAAGATATAGTAGGAGTTGATTATTATTCTTATACATTGTTAAAATTGGTGAATAAAACGTCCTGTTTACCTAGTAATGTTACTGTATTTCCACAAATTTATCCAGTAAACATTTCTGGGCTCGTTGAGCTTAATCCTACAGTAGTTGTAGGAGAAAAAGGATTACTTTATGAGTGCATAAACTCTATACAAAAGGCGGACTTAAAAACATACTTGACAAACGCAGATTACGCGTCTAACTTCTATCAAATTGAAAGTTGCATATGTTCCTTAGGTAAATACTTTAATGAGACTAACGCTTCAAAAGAGCTCGTAAACTGGATGAATTCTAAATTACAAGAATTCTCGTCTTCTGGCAATAAGACTGTAGCTTACATTGACTGGATTTGTCCTAATTATTATTTCTGGACCGCTGGAGGTAACGTTTTCATAAATTCCCTAATACAATTAGGAGGAGGAATTAACGCATTTGGAGAATGCATAAATTACGAAGAACTCTGCCCTGGAAAGCTTATTGAAGCAAATCCAGATATTCTAGTGGTTAACGTTGTATACAATATTTCATATACTAAGTATTTATTATCTCATATTCCAGGAATTCAGAACGTAACTGCATATAAGGATGGAAACATATACTTCCTTTGTTGCCAATCTTCTTACTTAACAAACGAACCTGGACCTCTAGCTGTTTACGCAGTACTCTTGTTCCACGATATAATTAATGGCACCGCTCCTCACCAAATTACGTGGCCTTGGATATACAACTGCGTTAAACCAGAATTGCCGGTGTTTTAAATGAGAAAGAGCTTCTTCACTCTCTTTTTTATAATACTAACAATTTTTTCATTTCCTATATCGTTCATTTTATCATTAATTTACGGGCAAATTTACATCCCGTTCAGCGAGATTATTTCTCCTCACGGATTTTATTACACTATTCTCTTTAGAATAAGGTTACCTACTGTAATTGCCTCAGCTCTAATAGGGGCTTCCTTGTCTATTGCAGGAGCAATAATGCAACTCCTGCTTAGAAATCCACTAATGGATCCGTACGTAAGCGGAACAGCTTCCGGCGGAGCATTTGGTGCAGTTTTAGCTTACTTTCTCTTAGCTTTTAATCTTCCCTTTGGTTGGTTAATTTATATTTCTCCTTTAATTGCTTTCTTTTTCTCTCTTTTGGCCACAGTAATTACTTTGGCTATAGGAAAGAAGACTGGAGTGTATGGAATAATAATAGGGGGAGTAGTAGTTTCTTATTTGTTCTCATCAATGCTTACAATGTTATTGGAGGCAATAGAATACAAATATCCGCAAGTTCCTCCTCCACTATTCTGGCTATTAGGAGAAATACAAATTGTCGGCTATGAATTTGATGAGGCTTTAGGCATTCTAGTTTTCTTATTGATTATCTTCTCAATAATTGAAAGCAGGAAACTGGATTTAGTACACATAAGTGATGAGCTTTCCTTTGCAAAGAAGGTAAATCCTAACAAGTACAGAATGTTGTGGATAATATTCCTAAGTATAATAGTAGGTTTAATAGTGTCTCAAGTTGGAATAATAGGTTTCATAGGAATTATTGTCCCTCATATAGTTAGGAGAACTATCGGCGGAAATTCATCAACTCTAATTCCTTTTTCTGCAATTTTAGGTTCCTCAATTACGATGCTAAGTAATATAATAGCCAGTGGTGCCCTAGGATTCGTAATCCCGGTAACTGCGATAACCTCTGTTTTAGCATCTCCCATCATTATCTACGTCTTGGTGAAGGGTCGTGTTAGTGAAGGGTATTAGAGTTAAGTTAGGAGATAGAGAAATTCTACACGGAATATCCTTTTCGACTGAGGGAGGAATAAACGTTATACTTGGCCCTAACGGCTCTGGAAAGACTACTTTATTGAGAACTTTAATAGGAATGATAAAGCCTACTGAAGGAGAAATTCAAATTAATAAGAGAATATCTTATGTACCATCTGAGTTCTTCCCTGCACAGATGAGAGTTAAAGACGTGTTACTTTCTGGAGAAAAGAAGAGGAAAATTGAGGATTACATCGAAAACGTTAAGATATTAGGAGTTGAGGATTTTCTAGATAGAGAATTTTATTCTTTAAGTAGTGGAGAAAAGAGATTAGCTTTAATCTGCAAAGCTTTAACTGAAGGAGACCTAGTAATAATGGACGAACCTTTATCTAATCTTGATCTTGCAAACAAAACTAGGATAATGAATATAATGAAGGAAGTGAGCAAGATGAAGGAGTTCTTAATCACTTCTCACGAGCTAGACATTATTAATATTTCCAATAAGGTTATCATAGTAAAGAACGGAGAAGTTGTATATCAAGGTAAACCTTCCGATGTCACTGATGAAGTATTAAGCGAAGTTTATGGAGTGAGAATAAGGAAATACGAGATAGACGGGAAGACAATTTTCGTAGTAAATTAAGAGTTCTTTCCAGGTAGAATTCATTTTAATCTCTATGAATAGATATTGCGAGTGAACGTAAATAAATCTAAATTTTTAACGTTACTAATAAAGAGAAAGTTGAATAATATTCATAAAAGACGAATGATAGATTACATTAATGTAAAGAGAATAACGAGATCACAATATAAGAAATGCACAATTTCTCCTTAGTTCTTATCATTAGTATTTAATAAAATCAATGTTAATAATATTTATAAACTTCTTTCTTCATAACATTTATTCAGACCATAAATGGCAAAGAAAGGAAAGAAATCAAAGGGACAGTCACAAGGCGGAGAGAGCAAACAATAATGACCTAAGATAAATCTTTCTTATTGTTAAGTTAATCCTCTTTTCTTTTCTGCTATTATTTCCTCAGCCTCTAACCTTAGTTTAGGATTGATCTTACCTTCAGATAGAACTTTTTCCATTTTATTTATTAGTTCTTTTTCATTTCCTCTACCTTCTTTTAGGGCATTAATTAATTCCTTCAAGTACTCCTCTGCAAATATTTTATCTACGGAATACCTAGCCTCAAAATACTTTAGTTTATCCTGATTAGCTACCCTAAAGCCGGTATAATGATTTTCATCATATGCACTTGATTTGAATTCATACTTCTCCGGAGTTAATATCTTTCCTACAACTATTACTGCATCTCTAGTAATTTTCTCCTTTTTAACCTTCTCCGCAATATCCTTTAATGTGCCTTTTATGATCTTTTCCTCTCCCTTCCAAGTAGCCTTATAAACTACTGCTATAGGAGAATCCTCTGAAAGTCCTCCTTCCTTAAGTTCTTCAACAACCTTATCGATTATATGAACTCCCGTGTAAATCACCATTGATGCGCCTTTATTTAAGAATGGAGCATAATCCTTTATCGAGCCTTCCATGGGAACTGAGGCTGAGGCTCTGGTAATAATTAAAGTCTGAGAAACTCTCGGGAGAGTAAGTTCTATGCCTAAAGAACTTGCTGCAGCAATTGCAGCAGTTATTCCAGGGATTAATTCATAGTCAATTCCCTCTTTCTTTATTGCTTGTAACTCCTCATTTAAAGCTCCGTAAATTGAAAAGTCTCCAGATTTTAACCTTGCAACTAATTTGCCTTCTTTAGCTTTCTTTACCATTATATTAACAATTTCCTCATGCGTTAGTTCTGCAGTATTTATTATCTCAGCATCCCTCTTAGCCCAATTTAATATTTCAGGATTTACTAAAGATCCCGCATAAAGTATTACGTCTGCTTCCTCTATATACTTCTTTGCCTTTACAGTAATTAACTCCGGATCTCCTGGGCCTGAACCTATAAAAGCTACCTTACCTTTCATTTTCCTTCACCTTACATATTAACGTTGAGAAATAATCCTTGTCTTCATCACCTTTTAATTCATGAATATTCTCTCCATTCATGTAACACCTCCTAGCGTAAATTATATTATAATAAGGAAATAGTAATTCCTTAATTTCCGCAAGGTTTTCATTGGCTTTCATTACCAGTATTGTCTCAAATTTTCCCTTCGCTAGGTTAATTAAGTCCAGTCTATCTGCAGGAATTATTGCTATAGCCTCGTTTTTTAACGCAAGTGGAATTTTAACTTTTGATGGACAAGCAGTAATAGAACTCACTCCTGGAATTATTTCAATTTCCTGACAGTTAAGGAAGTTAAATACTCTGAAAAACGTGCTATAAAGGGTTGGATCACCTAAAGTTACAAAAGCAGAAACTTTTCTTCCATTCGATTTTTCGCAAATGATTTTTGCTATTTCTTTTAACTCTTCGTCTTTAACATCTTTCTTCATTGGAAAACCTAAAGTAACTATTTCGCCTTTAGCAAATTTCTCAACTATTTCTAATGCTAAGCTTCTATTAGTACCAGTAGAATAAGGAACAAATATTACTTCAGCCTCTGATAATATTCTTTGAGCTTTCACGGTAATCAATTCAGGATCTCCAGGGCCTAAACCTATAACATAAATCAAGGCTTCTCACCGTAAATAATGAAAATAGGATTTCTAGACAACATTGCATATCCCTTGGACGTTTTCATTCCTTTAGCCACAATTACCTCGATTATTTGAGGATTATAATTCATTGAATTAAGAACCTCCATGGCTTTCACTGCAGTCTCTAACAGTATTGCATCAAGGACTATTCTCCCTTTCTTCTTCAGAATTTCATTAGAAGCAACCAGACTATCCTCAAGTCTTTCAGACCCACCTACAAATATTGCATCTACTTCTTCCCTTATTTCTTTTAATGCACCAGGAGATTCTCCTTGTATAATAGTCACATTATGTAAATCAAATTTTTCTATATTTTTCCTAGTTAATTCTACAGCATTAGGATCTTTCTCTATAGCGTAAACTTTACCTTTGCTTCCAACATATAATCCTGCCTCAACTGTAACACTCCCTGTTCCGCTACCAATATCTACAAATTTTGCACCGTGGAAAAGCTTAGCCTTAGATAAAGCTAATACTCTAATTTCCTCCTTAGTCATAGGAATTTTTTCATCTCTTATAAACATTTCATCCGGAATTCCTAGCATTATAAATCACCCTCCTTAGCTAAAACTTCACCATTATCTGAGAGTATTATAACACCAAGCTTAACTCCAAATTTGGATAAGCGAGAAAGGACTCTTTTAGCAACAATCTGCATTACTCTTCTTCTCTCCTCCGGAGTCAAAAATTCTAAGGCTTCTGATACTGTCAAGGATTCTGCTATTCTCTTTAGCCTTTCTAAAGGTACTCCTGCTATTAACGCCGAATACACTATGCTTTCTATTCTAGCATCGCCGAACTTACTATGGGTATTTAAAAGACCCGCCGAAACTTTAGTAATTTTTCCAGGAAGGCTAACTATTACTACGTGAGAAAAACCCTCGTCTTTCGCTAATTTTATACTATCTCCAACTCTATCGCCTATTTTTACAACAATGTCGCCGTAGATCTTCCTCGCATATTCAAAGCTTGTATTGCCCGGAGCAAGAACTATCTTATTATTTCCAGAAGCTTTTATTACGCACATTTCAGCTTTTATATGTTCTAAGTAATCCTCATCACTTACTGGGTATTCAATTCCGGTAGTGCCTAATATAGATATTCCGCCCTCAATTCCAACGTCAGGATTCATTGTGTTTTTAGCTAACTCCTCGCCCTTAGGTACTATAATCGTAATTTTTATTCCTTCCGTCGTAACTTCGCTTACGGCGTCAATTATCATTTGCTTGGCAATAGGACTTATTGACTTTTCGCCGATTTCCAACTTTAACCCCGGTCTAGTTACTACTCCTATCCCTTTTCCTCCTATAATTTGTATTCCAGAAGAAGAAAATTCGCTACAAGAAATTATTTCTAGGCCATCAAGAATATCCGGATTATCTCCAGAAAATTTCTTCACTTCAGCGCATTTCTTACCTTCTTCCTCAAGATACTTTTCAACCGGAATCTCGATCCTTATTCCTATAGGAGTAGGGACTACTACCTTATCAGGTTTTTCTCCTCTTACAAGGTAAATTACTGAAGCCTTTGACGCTGCAGCTGCAACAGCACCAGTTGTTATTCCAAACCGTTTAAGAGTTTGAATCAATGACGTGTAGATCGTACCTCCTCTCGTATCCTCTTGGTGTAATTATTTTATTGTTACAAATATAAGACTTTGAATTTCCCACAATAATTGTTGTAATCATGTTTATTTTATTCAAAAACTTTTCCCAGGTAGATATGGTTGCTATCATAATTTCCTCGTCTTCCCTATAAGCTGATTTTACTATACCTACTGGAACATCAATTCCTTTAACTTCCTTTATAATTCTCATTGCCTCCAGTAATAACGGCTTATTTATAGGATTGTACAAGACTATAACGAAGTCTCCTTCTGCAGCTTTCCTCACTCTATTAAGGATTTCCTCAGAAGGAATTAGTAAGTCGCTTAGACTAATTACCGCAAAATCCATTGATAGTGGTGAGCCTAATTTTGCTGCAACAGCGTTTGCTGCGGTTATTCCAGGAATTATTTGAATCTCTACATTAACATTATTTTTACAGGCCATATCATAAATTAAGCCTGCCATGCCGTAAACTTGTGGATCCCCGCTAGATACTACCGCAACAGTGTGACCTTGTAAAGCTTTTTCTATTGCGACTTTTGCCCTAAATATTTCTTCCTTCATTTTTGCAGTAATTACTTCCTTGCCGTCAGTTAGGTCTTGAATTAACCTAGCGTAAGTTGTATAAGCAACAATAACGTCGCTTTCCTTTATAGCCTCAAGCATTTCTAACGTCCTTGCTTCCTTTCCTCCCGGGCCTATACCTACAACGTAAATTTTACCCATTTTTACCACGTGCATAACGAATTATTTCATTCATTATTGATACTGCAATATTACTTCCCCCGTAATTGCCTCTAAGTACTATACATGGAATATCAGTAGAGATTAATTTCTCCTTTGCCTCAACAGCGTTAGTAAACCCCGGAGGAGTTGCTACTATTAAAGGAATTTCAACTCCTTCTTCCTCGTGCATCTTTATTGCCTCAACTAATGCAGTTGGAGAATTACCTATAACTACTATCTTAGGTTCTTTTGAAAGTCCTATCCTTATTCCTGCAGCAGTTCTAGTTATCTTTAATTTTTTAGCAAGCTCTACTGCATCATCTAAATAATTTTCAGCGTTCCACCTCAATCCTGCCTTAACCATCTTAACGTCAGTTAATATTCCTACACCGGATTTTAATGCTGAAACTCCCATCTCTATTGCGTCTTTGCTTATGTAAATATATCTTGCAATCTCCAGATTTCCGCTTGCATAAACTGCCCTACTTATTATTTCCAGCTCTTCTCCGTCTTTTCCAGTTATTTCCCTTACTTTCTGCCTTGATAATTCCATTGAATTCTCTTCTATTTCCTCAGGATCTTCCAAAAAATTGAAGTAGTTGTCTTTTCTTACTGCTGAGGATATTCTATAAAGTAACGATAACTTAACTAACGGAGAATCTGCCAAAGGTCTTGTGAAATAAACTTTAACTTTCCTACCTTCATACTGGGCTTCCTCCCATTTGTAAAATTCATTAACTCCAAAGGAACCCATTATGTCTTTAGCAACGTGATTCCCTCTACCTAAAAAAGCTAGAGCGAATATGAACTTGTTAATTCCTTTTTCCAACAAAGATGAAACTAAATTCCTCCAATTTGGTTCAGTAAATTCATTATGAGATAAATAAACTGGAATTTGTAGTTTATCTTCAATGTATTTTGCTACTCCTTCCATGTCTTCAACAAATGTATTCCTCCTTGAGCCGTGAGTTATGATTATAATTGCTGTATCCACATTAATGGATAGCTTATCCAGAATATAAATATGACTTTTATAAAGATTATTCTTTGAACGCTTTACAGAAAAGGAGGTTAAGGGGGCGGAAAGCCTCGCCAGGAGATGGATAGCCCCCTTATATTTAAATACTTCTTTTTTCAAAAATCTTTTAGTGATGCTAATGACGCTCCTCCCCAGCTCGATTGAGGGCTTAATGGGACTGTGGGAGGAGCAAGCAGTATCTCTTCCCTTCAAGGGACTAGAGCTTAGCGATGAAAGATCCCTCTCTTCAAGTGGGGGGCTCTCTGGCTACCCCGACTGCCCATCATATGAGAGATGTAAACCCGAATTGATGGTGGGAACGATGAGCCCTCTGGGAGGGAACCCTCGACCTTCCAGGGCGGGGAGGAGTCAGCTATTAACGGCTCTGAAGGACAGTATCTATCGTCAACTTTAGTTAGCCATGAAGAATCGAGTAGGTGATTTAAGTAATTACTAAGCTCCGAGTCTGAAATTTTTATTCCTTCTTTTGCTTCTAATTCATTCCTTATTCCGCTCCAATTATTGCAATTAGCTGTAGACCTCATAATAGTATAATATCTTTCTTTAGCTATCATTTTGTCTAATAGAAAATGCTCAAATTCGCTTATGATAAGCCTCTTAGCATAATTTAAAGTTTCGTTCATTGCTTTATCAAATTCTCTTATTTCATAATATCTAAAACCAAAATAAGTTAACCAGCCAGGAATTCCTCCAAGTTCGTTATAAACTTTCTCATAATCGCTGAAATCTACTTTCAATTCTGCAAATCCTTTCCTGAGGAATTCTACTGCTTCTTCTTTAGTAAAAGGTTTTAGATCAACCCTTGAAAATGCCCTGCCAAATAATGGAGATCCCGCATCTTCCAATTTTAGAAATTTTAGTAATAAGCCCATTTCTGAACCGCTGAGTATTATTTTAACTTTCCTCAAATTATCAAAGGCATAAGCTAAAGAAGGTAATATATTAAACCCTCTCATTTTATGAAGTTCTTGAGCCTCGTCAAGAACTACAATTACCTTATCTTCAGCCCAATCGTTTAAGGAATCTAAGAGGGAAGAAAAGCTCACCCTATTCTCCTTTCCCCAACCAAAATAGATCTCGTTACCCATTATTTTTACTCCCTGATTCTCTTTAGAAAATTGATAAGTCCTGGAAATTTTCTAGTTAGTGTTTACCCGTGGCGTAACTTGTCCTTACTTTTAATTACTTCTAATTCCGCCACGGGCACCCCTCTCAAGGGATCATACGCAGTCACCCTTAAGTCCTTGGGGCTAGTCGAGGGAAACACCAATACCCTCCCATCCACACTTTTATCACTCCCACCCTCGTGAGCAGTGCCCGTCATCAGGTAGGGAGATCATCAATAAAAACTACTTCGGTAATACTATATAAACACAACTTGCCAAAACGATATTTAGATTAAAAATAACGAGTAGTTACGTAGAAGCATTACAGTCTATTAATCTCATTTTGCAACTCTAGGATAAAATCTTTATAGTTGACGTAAATTTTCTCCTAAACTTTCTTAAATCAACATAAATGTAGGGATAGCCTAATTCCTCTAATGAAATCCTTATTAAAGAAGATTTTCCAGTTCTCCTTAAACCCAGTACTAAGGTTATTGGAGATAATAAGGATTTTACTCTTTCAATTTCCCTATCAAAGAAGTCTTCTCTTCTAATTTTAGGTGCTGGATCAAATAACACTTCTACCCCTAGAAGTAACTTTTACCCCTAGAAGTTAATAAACTGAAGGAACATAAACTATAGTTAAATCACCAAATTTAATATCTCCTTTTATTATTTCACTACACTTAAATTTCCAGATCTTCTCGTCAGGATATGTTAATTTTTCCATAATTGTTAAAGTTGGGTCTTCTTTCTCAAATTGAAGAGCTATCTTCTTGACGCCATCGGGATAAGGTTCTGGAATAATTAGTAAGTCCCTTCCTGTTTTTATCAAGTCCTTAAGTTTTGAGTATTCAATTTCTCCCCTTACGTGTAACGTTACTACTATAACCTGCGTTAAGTCTCTTTCAACTATTTGTAAAGCCCTAATTATTGATGAGACCCCAGGAATTATTTCAAGACTAACTCCATATTCTTTAGCTAACTTTTTCAATTTATCTAAAAGTTGATAGTCAGAAACTGCTGGATCTCCATGATTTAAAAACGCAACCTCTTTATCCTTAGCTAAATTCATGACTTCATTAAGTAATTTTGCCTCTTCCTTATAATTTAATGGAATTACTTTTTTGCCTTTGACGTACTCCGAGAACCTTTCTATTACACTTCCCCAACCAGTTATTACTTCAGCGCTCTTTATTTTCTCAATACCCTTTAGCGTTATTAACTCTGGATCCCCTGGACCTACGCCTATGATATATAGCGTCATTTAATCACCTATTGACGCAATAGAAACTGTTACTTCTCCTTTATAAGGAATTTTTCTCAAAATCAGTTTTGCGTTCTTACCGGCAGAAATTAGAGCGCAGGCCTCGGCAACGTTTCTTATTCCTAGCTCTTTTAATTTTTCGCTTTGGGGAGAAAGGCATTCATCCTTGAATGAATTAACTTCGTCTAATGAGAGTAATCTAAATTTTACTCCTAGCTTTTCAGCAACTTTCCTAACTTTTTCTCTAACGGAAGAAATCACTTCTACTTGAGTTATATCCGCATTTATTTTATTTAAGGCAAAAAGAATAGCCTCTTCTATTGTTCTCTCATCCGTTTCAATCTTACTTCCTATCCCTATAGAAAGCTTGAGAGGTCTTAAATAAACTGCATTATCATTATTTCCCTGGTTTTCTCCTATTATGACAAAATACTTACAGTCGTCTCCAATTTTATATTTACCTTTAACTTTAGGTAATGCTTTCAAACCTTTTACGCAAACTTCTTCACCCCTTAAAAGTGCGGAAGTTACTTTTACTACGTTTTCAACATTAAGTATTTTACAATTTATTAACTTAGCAAATTCCTCAACGCTTGTTATGTTAGATAATTCGCTTGCAGTAGTAATTACTGGAGTAGAACCCAATAATCTTGCAATTTCCTCTGCATATTCGTTAGCTCCCCAATGTGCCCCCAATATTGGGATCACGAACTTTCCTTCATCATCTATTGCAATAACTGCAGGATCTTTATCTTTACTTTGAGCGTACTTGCATACTGTTCTAACTGCGCCACTTAACGCCATAGTAAAGATTATTCCGTCATAACACTTCCAAATATTCTCAAAGTCTGCCTCCTTATAAGAGAAAAGAGAGCATGGAACTTCCCTTTTCTTCATTTCTTCACATAATCTCTCCGCTATATTATTTTTACTTGCATAGACAATAGCGAATCCTCTCCAGGCTCTCTCCATATTAGGAACTGTCACACGAACATAAATAAGAGCTCACTAAAGATTTTCATTAACAAGAATAATGCACGCATGATAAATGTACTATAGTTGAAATCTACTATTATTATGAATTATAATTTTTAAATAAAAATTATTAACTTTATAAACAACTCTGAAACTGGCTCACAATTGATTGCATCTGAGAATTTGTAGGAGCTAAGTTTACAGCTAATACTGCAATTTCTTCATTATTTGATACTCCTTCAAATGCACCTAAAGCGGATATAGAAGTTACGCCTAAAGATTGTAAGGGCGAAGATGATATTGGGAGTTGGCTTAATAACGCAGTATTAGCCGTCGACGTGTAATAATAATCTAAACCATTAAATGATGATAGTACAAAACATATTCCTTGAGATTTAGCTTGAGCTTCAGCTGCTGAAATCGAAGCAGAATAACTAGAATTAGATAAGATCGAGTTTATTACGCTATAAGTCTCAGAGGCAGGACTAGGAGTATAATTCCAGTAAGCTCCAATAAGAATGATATAAGTTTTCTCGCTATTGACTGTACCATTAATTATACTAAAAACTACCTTGGACGGATAGGCATTATAGATTATTTGGTAAGCCGAAGAGCCGCTAAATGGTGGAGATAAAAGATTAGTAAATTGAAGACTATTATAGCTCTCATAAACTACTGTTCCATTTAGGTATTTCACTTTATATTCTCCATTGCCCATGTAGCTTGCGGTACCAGATTTGCATTTGGCAATAACCCATTTACTACCGAACTCGCTCTGTGAAGTCGATGCTAATGCATAACCCCCGTGAGGAGATATTAATGGCAATACGACTAAGAATACTACTAAAATAATTATTATAGCTAATATACCACCAATAATAGCCTTTAATGGTATCTTTTTCTTAGGTAACTCTGGAGAGTTGCTATTTGCAGGAATATAAGGTGGTTGGGAATTAGGTTGTTGAGACTGCTGGTCTCCTACAGCCGAAAACTGATAGCCGCATCTGACACAAAAGTTTGCATCATCAGAATTCGGATATCCGCACTTTGGACAGTATTTTACCATTTGTATATGTTATTATCTATTATTAATAAATATTTTGGCTACAGATGCTTTATGGACTCTACAAGCAACGTACTCAAACAAAAACTAACTTTATTACAATAAATCTGTTAATGAAGGAAAAAGGTTCATCTTATTTCATAATACTAACTACAGTGTACTTAAATTTGGGGGTCTTAGCTTCTTCGTCCATCTCACTACATACAACATAATTTATTTCAGCATTATGCATATAAGCAAATACTGTTCCTTTCATTATTTCATTTGATAGCTTAACTCTAGCCTTTGCAGAACCGCATTCTGAAGATATTTCCACTTCATCTCCTTCCTTTATTCCCAGACTAGTAGCATCTTCTGGATTAATAAAAATCTCTAACGGAATTTCTGGAAATCCAGACCTAACTATTAGTTCGTCAGTATTATAGTGAGTAACCTCCCTTCCAGTGATTAGAATCATACCTTTAGAAAGCTTTGGTTGCTCAACTGGGTGGAAGTGAGCTTTGCCATCTTCGGTTAGGAATTTTTCTCTATAAAGTACTTCATCGTTTTGCGGATATCTTGATGGCAACGAATAATCAGTTATTTCTCCAAAGTTGAGATTAGAGTATGACGATACTTCCTTTAGCTCATTAAATACTTCCATAGGATCTGACGAGAAATTGAAACCGAATTTCCTTGCTATATCTGCTATTATTTCTAGCTCAGGTTTAGCTTCCCCTGGAGGATCAATAGCCTTGAATCTCCACTTTACTAACCTGTCCAAACTTGTCACAGAGCCTTCCTTTTCAGCCCACATTGCTGCAGGCAATATATAATGAGCAAACCTGGCAGTTTCAGTCATAAAGGAGTCGATAACGACTAACAAGTCTAGAGATGATAAGAACTTTTCAACTACTTTTCTATTAGGAAAACTCTTAGCAGGATTAAAGTTCATTAAAAATACTGCCTTTAAATTAGAGCCATACAGAGCTTCAGTAACCGTTTTACCCGGCTGAATAGGCGGTTTAAATCCCCAAACTTCCTTTAGTTGTAAAGCATGTAGCTCATCCATTTTACCATTAGGGAAGACGTTAGGCTTTATTAAATCTCCAGAGCCTTGAACGTTAGCCTGGCCACGATATACTATTACACCTCCTCCTTCTATTCCAATGTTTCCAGTTAGCAACGCTAAATTAACTAAAGCTCTCACTCCGTTAACTCCTGAAGACTGAGTTAATCCTAAGCCCCAAGAGAAAATAACAGGCTTCTGTGAAATTAACTTAGCGAATTCAATTATTTTTTCTTTAGGAATTCCAGTTATTTTCTCTGCATCATCAACGGAATATTTACTTATAACTCTCTTATAGTCTTCAAAGCCTTCCGTCCTTTGCTCAATAAAATTCTCATCAATTAATCCATTAGAAATTAAATAATTTGCAACAGCATTAAATAAGTATATATCAGTAGAAGGAGAAATTTGTAAATAAAGATCTGCAATTTTAGCAATTCCTGTTAATCTAGGATCTATAACTATTAGTTTACCTCCTTTTCTTTTAAGCTCCACAATATATTGAGATATTACCGGATGGCTTTCCGTTGTTGATTCTCCTACTATTACCAAAGCCTTAGCTTTAGGGATTTGAACAACCGAAGTCGAGGAGGCTCCTACTCCTAACATTTCCTTTAATGCTATTGCTGAAGGATCATGACATACTCTAGCACAAGAATCTACGTTATTAGTTCCCAATGCTCTTGCAAGTTTCATGAAAGAGTAAACTTCTTCCAAAGTGTTCTGACAGCCTCCGTAAAAGCCTACAGAGAATGGCCCGTATTCTTTAATTATCTTGTTTAATTTGAAATAAATCTCGTCGATTGCCTCTTTCCATGAAATTCTTACGAATTTCTCACCTTCTTTCTTTAAAGGATATAAAACTCTATCTTCTGCATAAAGAGATTTAAAAGCAATACTGCCTTTACCGCATAAATGACCTTTACTAACTACATGAGTTTTATCAGGCAAAACCCTTACTATCTTACCTTCTTCAACTTCTAGGTCTATACCACAACCTACTCCGCAAAAAGGACAAATGCTTTTAACTATCATAATAGATTATTTGTTTTTAGAAATTTTAAGGGTAATATTTCTAATTAAACATATTTCTTTTTAAACTTTATTTTATATTAGATCGTTCGTGTACTAAATTTCCTTATATACATCTATGAATTTCTTATACCAATTCTCGTAAGTTCTCCTAGTAACTACGTGAAACTCAAATAAAGAGTAATGCTGTATTTTATCTCTAATATAATTTACAAGTTCAGCGTATTTATGAGGATTATCACCATATTTTTCAGAAATTATAAGAATATCAATATCACTATCTGGCCTAAAATTTCCCCTAATAAAACTACCAAATAAGATAACCTTAGCGTCAGGATCCTTTTCTATAACAGCTTCTTTAATCTCCTTCAGATATTTCTCAATATTATGTAGGATTTCTTTCCTTTCTTCATACATCATTTTTAGGATTTCTGCATAGTCTTTAGACAATTTTCTATCATTTTACTAAATTCCTCTCCTATTCTTAAAGATTTTTCAGCATCATCCTTAGAAAAGGTTTGTGGCAAATATCTGCTAGAAATATATGAGAATTCTATAATAGAAATAAAATCCTTATTCTCCTCATAGAAATTACTTAAATTACAAGAGTTATCCAGAATATTTATTACATATTTAAAAAGTTCTGAAATCTTGTAAGTTTTAGGAAAATCTCCAGTAAGAGAATAGAGGAGAAATTTTAGATTAAGTTGAATACTCTGCTCAACATTAAACAAGACTAGATTATAAAAACCTCTCTCTCGAGAACTTGGCTCGCTCAAGAAATTGTCTAGCATTATCTCTCAGAAAGCTCATTATCCCTTTCTCTCATAAAGGCTTATAATCTTTTCTAGGAGTTCTGTTGGTGTCGGTTCTCTACCTTTTTCCTTTCTCAGTTCGTCTACAATCTTATTCATAAATTCTTTTACTTTTTTTCCTGCAATACAAAATTCTGGAACCCTAAAGTCAGGGACACCGTTACCGTCATAGCTTTTTAACAAGTCTTCCTGCTCGTCTTCTGTAGCAAAGGGATAAGATAAACATGCATAAGGTTTAAAAGAATTTATAGTACAAATCCAGCCCTTCTGAAACTGACAGGGTCTTGGTAACAAATAGAAACCGTTTTTCTTTTCTAAACGCAAGTCCTTTATATTCTTCTTCATTTCCTTAAAATCGTAATCATAAACTGGAACTGGATAACCTGCTTTACAACATTTTCCGCCACAAGTCTCGCACTCCTTTCCCAAATCTATTACGTTGTTCATAGCAAATTGGTAAATTATTGAATAAATAGCAAACTTAGCTATAGGTACGTTGTATTGACTAAGAAAGTTCACAATTTTTCTTAAACTTTCAACGTCAGCCCTTAAGGCCCTCTTTGTAAGAATATTTACTTCATCAGCGTTCATACTTACTCATTTTTATATTAAAATAAATTATTATCTTCAAAACCTTCTTTGAAAACTTCAAGAGGAGGATATAAAGGATAATCTGTAAAAACCTCTTTACTGATTTGTATGGTCTCTGGTAGTCTGTAGACCTTGAGAGAGTAAATTGCTCCTTCTTTGTCTTCACCTATAGAATTACCCCTCTTGAGAATATCAATTATTTCCTTACCTTGTTCTGGAGAAACTTCTATTTTTAATTTATCCATCATATATTCTATAGTATATGCCAACTGTGAATACAAATATTCATAAGCCTCTACCTTTACTGCAGGAATAATAACTTGTTTTTCCTTATCGTCTTTTAAATAGAGAAGTAAGTAATTATCGTGAAGTCTCTTTACGTACTTAAATGGTAAATAGAATGGTATATTCCTTACTCTGCTTACAACTCCTTTATTTTTCTTATATAATCCTATATATCTATAGAATCCCTCCTTATAATAGAGGAAGATGAATGATATATCATCTTTAGAAAAGTATGTTACATAGTCCGCCTCAGGAATTTCATTCTCTGCAAGTATTAGTATCATAAAAATTAGTATGGATAAAACTTAATATCTTTTCAGTAAAAAGATTTCCTTAATCCATTAAAATTTCCCTATATAGAGTTGGTTGTCTTTCGGCAGTAAATCTATTAAATAATTTTGAAGCTAACTTTACTTCTACTTCTTCCTTTTCTAACTGCGTTTGCATAATTATATTGTAGAATCAGTGTTAAAAAAGATTTTGTCAAAGTACTTCAAAATCCCTGCTTATGTGTCTTTCCCATAAATATTGGCTTACGAAGAACACCTTTGAAACGTCAAAATCAAAGAATATTGCATCAGTATTAATTACTTGAACTATTGGTTTAGGTTCTATAGATAAGATAATGGGCTTTTCAACTTTTATCCTGAAGGTTGTATGCTCTGGATGGTCTATTATTACTTCAGAATTTTCACCTTTTGGAGTTAATAGCAATTTTAAATTATATGTCACAACTGAAAATAGTTTCTCAACCGCAGTGTCTATTAAAAAGGCAAATTTACTATTCATAGTATTTATTCTAACTCTGACGAAACTTGAATTCAATACTGGAATATAAACTCTGCTATAAGGCGAAAATGAATTAATTAGATAAGCCTCAACGTTAGATAACCTAAGTACATGATTTGAACCCATTAAATTAGTTATTTCGTCACTTTCTACGTTCTTTCTTTTTCTATCGTCTTTTATTCTTGATGTTAAGAAGAGCAAGGAAGCTAGAAGATTATAATAAGCTTGCGTCATACTATTTGAGGATTCTAAAACTCTCTTAATTTCCTCATATAATTCGTCGCTTTCAGAATAATACTTTATTATACTTTCCAAATTTGTAGAATGTAGAGAGGATAATGAAGAAATCTCCTGTAAAATTAAATCCACTCTCTCCTTTATTTTTCCAGCATAACCTTTAAAAATATCATGAAACTTATCCTTAACTTCTGCTCCAGTGTAAAGCTTAATTAAAAGCGGAACTAGCATGTGAGGAATATTTCCGCTCATTATACCGTTATTTACCTCAAAATTATACTTCTTTGAAAGTTTTTCGATTACAGAATACTTTAACGTAAAAGAAGGTTTTCTAGGATTCTCTGAAAATCTACCAGAAGAGGCTGACAAGTAAAGTATTTTACCTAGCCCATTAATAAATTTTCTAAACTCTCTTCTTAAGATTTTATCGTTAGCAGGAATGATCTTGAAATTAAAATCTCCTGAAAATGCCTTTCCTTCGTTTAATTCCATTTCCTTAATTCCGTTAACCGGAGTAATTGTAGAAGAATAGAATTTATTCAGTATTCTTTCCAGAATTCTTTTCCTATTGAATGTCGGCGTTAAATCACTTATTTCTTCATCTCCCTTTTCTTCTCCAATGTACTTAGGCAAAGAAGAGACCCAAGAATTATTCCTTAAAAATTTAGGTAACGTCACGCGTTGCTTTTTAGGCATTGGATAGATTACATTAGCAAAAGCGCCTTCTTTCTCGCTCTTATTAAGCCCATTTAAGCCTATAATTAAGATGGGTACATTGTAAAAGTGTATTGGAAAAGAAATAGACGTAAAGTAATCGTAACCCTTTGTCTCTACTATCTTAGGGGTACTTAAGGAGAAGAAAGCGTAAAGTTTTCCTTCCTCTAACTTTAACGAAGAGATTTCTTTGGGCACATTAAGTGAATTAATCCTATTTTTGATCTTTCTACACGTAAAAATCGCTTTATTCCTTTCGCACTCATACATCTCAACTTCTCCTGCAACGTTAGCAAAGGAAGTTATCTCAACCTTACTGAAATCATTAAAAATTGATGGTAAAGAATAGGAAAGAAGTTTCCTTTTACCTATCTTACCCCAAGAAAGGGTAAAATTAATCTTTCTACATAAAGTAAATCTCAAATTTTGTAAATCTTCCGAGTTTACAATAGCTTTCCTAACTATCTCAGAGAGTTTAGATAATTCTACTTCCCTGGATGCTGAATATATATCTATAGAGAAATCAAAGCTTCTACCTTCTTGGGCAATTAGCTCTTCCACCCAAGGTATTATAAATTCAACTTCTCTCCTTCTATATAGTTTACCTAAGATGAAATCTGAGGAAGATATAGAAATTACCTTCTTATCCTTTTGGCTAAAAACTATTGCAAGATGAATTACGTTCGAAGTTACATCTCTAACTAGTAGTATGTATTTTCTTTCATCTTTCAGAGGATTAAATAGTTCTAGGTTAACTTCTACCGATAGAGGTTCGTTATGCCCTCTAAGTGAAGTGGGTAACGTTAAATTTATTATGTTACCATCTCCAGTAACGTTAGAAATCTTATACATTAAATAAATCTAGTAGATGGGAATAAATAACCTTGTTGAAGATTGTTTATTTATTCTATGTTCGATATTATCTAGATGGTCACTTACTTAGTAGAAAAGGAAATAGGAAGTAAGGAAGAACCTAAAGTAAGGATAATAAGGAGAACGGACGATAGACTTAGTTATACCTTTGACTCGTCTAGAATTTCTAGGCTTTATATTCCTTATACAATGAAAGAAAGAATGGACGAGATTATAGAAACTGTGAATAAAAGTCCCTTCACTAAATTAAGTAGGATAAGTAGCGAAGAACTGGACAAGGTCCTTCTCATCTTAAGAAGATACCCCAACTTATTTAATTCAATAGACTTCTTTTCCGCGGATGATATAGTATTATCTGAATTTGATGAAGAAGGAAGAATTAATGGAAGAAAGAGAAAGTTTAAGATAAAGGACAAAATTTATGAAATAATAGGAAATAAAAGCATAATAGTTAAGGAAAAATATTATGAAATTGCTAAGAAAATTAATGCGTTAAAAGTTGAAATCACGTTTAATAGCTATGATAGAGGATTTAAGATATCAAGTCTTGGAAATTTATTAATGGTTAAAAGTAAAAAAGGATATAAGGAATATTTCTTTGACAGGTTTTCCGTAATCATAGAAAGAATGCTAAAAAAAGAGGATATAGACACTGTAAAGAAATACAAAGGAAAAATTTTCCATTTTACTAAAGATTACGGAACAACGCTAATAGATGGAATAGCATTAAAGAAATTCTATATAGATGGAAAAGAAAGTGACATAGAAGAGCTAAGGAAAATAGCGGGAGAATTTTCTGCAGAAATTTCAAAGCATTCCTTTAGCTGGTTTAAAGGCCATGAAATAACTACTTCGCAAGTCCAAATTCCTCATACTCAATTTGATTATTCAGTAGACGACCTAAATCTTCTAAAAGATGTTTCTAATCTGGACAAAGGATATTTCGTATACGGCAACCTTAACATTTATAGTTACGACTACGGATTTACCATAAAATTAAAAGACGGAAAACCTACTTTTTTCAAACTAAATGAAAGTGTGAAAAGTATAGATGCAAAAAATTTTGATATTGTAGCTTCTGAAGTTCCGCCCTCAGGAAGAGGTAAAGTACTAATTTACACAGCTCTTGGATTTAAAAAAGAGAATAATCTTAATCCTATAAAATTTATATCAAAGGATGGAATTAGGATGAAGAAGATTTCACATTAGAGTGGATTTCCACAATTCATACAGAACCTAGCGTGTGGAGGGTTTCTGAAACCACATGCATTACAAATTTTCTCTTGCATTGGAGGCATCATAGGTTGTTGAGTTATAGGTAGAAACATAGGTTGATTAAACGTAGGCTGGAATGTTGTTTGGCTAACTAACCTTTCTATCTCCTTCATTATATCATGTTCTATCTTTACGTTATAAATTTCCTCAACACCTTCTACCGCAGCTAAGGGCATAAAAACCATTGCTGCTACAATGTCTTCTGCAGCTTCTCCTGCCTTTAACCAATTGGACATTCCTATATCTACTTGTAAAAATCCTTGACCTCCATAAAGCCTTACCGTAAAAGCCCTATCTGCACCAAAAATCGTCCTTAATATTCCTTCCTTTTTAGCTTGAACAACTACGTAGTTACCTGTTTGTAAAATTTGAGTTTTATACCCTTTTCCTGCCAACCAAGTTTCTAATTGCATTCCTAACTGGTAAGGGTCTACATATACTCCTTGAAAGGTCTTATTCATAAATCGAGAACATAAAATAAGGTTAAAAACTTTTTTATAAAGTATCTAGAATAAGCTTAAAAAGTTAGATTCCGAACAAATCATGTTTTATTATGTCAGAGGACTTTGGTTTCAAATATTTGCTTATTTCTAGAATATTTAGAAGTATAGGGTTAATTTTTGTTACTATCTCTTCTCCTCTGTACTTAAAGGCTTTAGGATATTCTCCTTTACTCATAGGTTTAGTGTTTTCCGCAGTTGTAGGATTTACTGCAATTCTTTCACTTTCCTTAGGGTTTTTAGGAGATAGGAAAGGTTATAAGAAATCTCTAATAATAGCTGAAGGAATATCCACTCTAGGAGTTCTTTTACTAGTAATAACTCCTACATCGTCTTTCGCACTACTTTCTACCTCGCTTATATTAGCTGGAATAACTGGAAGCGCTACGGGAATGAGGGGACTTTTCTCTCCAGGTTTAACTGCGTTAGTTGCTACTAACTGGAAGGAGGATTTTGAAAGGGTGAGAAAGATGGGACTTCTCTCTTCAGTAGCATCTTTGTCGTCAATAGGAGGAAGTTTAATGTTAACTCTCATGGATTATTTACCTTTCGGTAAGATAGGAAATTACAAATTTCTATTCTTTATATCTTCTATATTTCTAATTTTATCCTTCATTTCTCTTTTATTTGTTAAGGAAAATAGGGAAAAGAGAAGAATAAAGAAAGAAAAAATAATGAAAAAGAGTAGTCTAAAATATGTTTCTAAAGTCATATTATCGAATTCTATTGGAGCAGTAGGTATAGGAATGAGCATTCCTTTACTTTCCCTATGGTTCTCATTATTTTACCATGCTACAGATTCTGAAATAGGAGAAATTTTTACATTGAATTATATATTTACTTCTCTAGGTTCATTTTTAGCTACCAGGATAAAAGGAAACATCCTTAGGCTTGCATCCATTACCAGAATAATGAACGGAGTATTCTTAATTACTATGGCGTTATCGCCTTACTTGTTTCTTGCGGGCATAATGTACATCCTTAGAGGATTAAATGCAGGCTTCGGTGCGCCTAATAGGACTGCAGTGAATATAAAAGGAATTTCTCCAGAAGATTACGGAACAGCATCAAGTCTTCAAGGACTAGCTACAAGGTTTTCACAAATGAGTTCAAGTATTGGAGGATATTTAATGGAAATAGATCTTCCATTACCTTTGGAAATAGGAGGATTACTTCAAGCAATAAGCGGGATAATGTACTTAAGATTATTCAGAAAAGATGTGGAAGAAAGGTCAATTAACGCTGAAACAAAAACTGTTCAATAATTCTCACATTTTATCTATAATTTCATTAATTTTCTTTATTAAATATCTCTAGACGCTGTTATTTCATCTGGATAGATGCTTACTAACATTTCCTTATCTGGGCCGTTATATTGAAAACCGTGAATATGTAAAGCTTTATCTACCACTGCATCCTGTTCCTCATCTAGTAACTGTGCAACTCTCTTCAAATAGGTAGTAGGCATAACTGTGAGTGATAAAAGTGTGGATGGGAGGGTATTGGTGTTTCCCTCGACTAGCCCCAATGATTTAAGGGTGACTGTGTATGATCCCTTGAGAGGGGTGCCCGTGGCGGAATTAAAAGTAATTAAAAGTAAGGACAAGTTACGCCACGGGTAAACACTAATAAAGGAAAACTGTTATTTCTTTATCTCTTTCAAAAGTTTCTGTTTTATCTCCCTCGCACTACCTGAAACTGCTTTGCTTTTTCCCTCATGCATATAAAATACAGTAAATCTGTCTGCATCATATTCCTCAACTTTCTGAATTTTTATTCCCTTGAATTTCCTCTCTAAGCTTACCTTTAGTTTCTTCTCTTTTCTTATAGACCTTGCTACAAAGTTGACTTTTTTAAGAAGTAATTCTAATTTCCACTTTTCCCAATTTTTAACGGTTGACAAGAATTCAAATTTTTTAGCTAAAGAATCTATGAACTTGACTAAGTCGTCTAATGACGAGAATTTTTCCTTTCCAGTCATAAATCTCTTAAGAAAGAAGGCTATATTAGTAACCCTTTCTCTTTCATCTTTAAGAATACTTCTACT
>Ga0326758_100134_pt1 | contig 23016 bp, 25 predicted proteins | sample GCRJH_S_FD_207221 | JGI IMG/M metagenome (GOLD analysis project Ga0326758, IMG submission 207221) | Hot spring sediment microbial communities from Geyser Creek Basin, Yellowstone National Park, WY, United States - GCR.JH_S | ecosystem: Environmental > Aquatic > Thermal springs > Near-boiling... | reverse complement strand
GCCTCTGCACGGCAGGAAGGTGCACGTGATAATAATAGCGGAGGAGTGACGTTATTCTCTATAAACCTATATGAATGTTAAAACAGCTACGTAAGGCGCGTTAAACACACTAAAGAAACAGTGAACCTAATGGTTTCAACCGTAAAGAAGGCCCCTATTTTCATCATAGATCATAACTGAGTAGCACACCCGTAAAAGGGGTGTAAACCCTGAGACCTCGGGGTCCATCGCCCTTCAGGGCGTGGAGAAGGTCAGCAAAGTCCATTAGTAGGCCTGGCTAACAGGATTTAAGGGACCCCCGTGTCTGCTAAGACTTCCTGGGCGCGGCATGGCCCTCAGCGACACTTATGATGCAATGTCACGGCGCCCTGGCCACGGTGTGCTGTACTTCCTTTTACTGTCAGTCTTGGTAGTGGCTGCAGCGATAATTGTAGGCTATGTGCTTATAGAGCTAAAGCTTATACCCACAGGGTTTGAGAACTACGTTTACGGCATACTTTGGCTTATAGTCTCAATCTCAGTGACGCAGCTAATTGCGATGGCCATTAAGAGCAGGCTGTCCTCGACGGTGGGTTCTGCTAACGCCTCCTCAGTGGCCTTCATAGTGAGGCTTAGCGGCTACGTGATTGCATTTGTGGTGTTTCTTGCAATAATAAGGGTAGGGGTAACAGAGGCCCTGGCAGCCGGCGGCTTCACAGGGCTGGTGGTAGGACTTGCCTCTCAGTTCGTCCTCTCTAACATATTTGGCGGCATAGTAATAATACTTACGAGACCCTTCAGGGTGGGCGACAGGATAACGTTCAGCACCTGGCAGTACGGCCTTATAGTGCCCTCCTACCCGCCCAAGTTCTTCTCAACTGACTACTTGGTGCCCGGCTATACTGGCGTTGTAGAGGAGATAAACCTGATGTACACAGTTATACTCTCGGATGACAACGTTCCAATAAAGGTGCCAAACAGCGTCATGGCCCAGGCGGCGATATTTGTCCACTCAGGCAACGAGGTCAGAAGGGTCAGGACACGTTACGAGGTTCCCAAGGACCTTGACCCTGAGGTGGTCATAAAGAGGCTCGAGAAGGAACTTTCAGCGCTTCCTATAGTGGCCGATGTGCCCACGATAAGGGTCATAGAGAGTAGTCAGAGCACCTATGTCCTAGCAATAGACGCTAGGTGTAAGACGATGTTTGAGGACGAGGCACGGCACAACATCTTAATAACTGTAATGAAGACCATTAAGGCTATTCAGGAGGAACAGAAGGGGGCTAAGCTCACTGGCCAGCCCTAGCGGCCCCTCCTCCTGGTCCTCAGGGCGACTAACATTAGCAGCGAGGCCAGGAGGGGCGAACCTATGACAAGGGCTCCACCATAACCGTCCTCTATAAGTGCCGCAATTACAACGCCACCCAAGATGCCGCTGAACGCCTTGCCAGTGTACATAGCAGCATTATTTGACGTTGAGAACGCCTCGCCGTAGAGGTCGCCAACAATGCTGAAGAACAGCGGTATCTGGGCCCCTCCAAAGAGGCCCACCATGGCAACTGAGGCCACCCTGAGCTGCGGCGGCCCCATAAGGGATGAGGCAGAGAAGGCCGCTATGACGACGAGGGAGAGCTCTATGGTCTTTGGCCTTCCCAGCCTGTCTGAGAGCGCCCCGAGCAGCGGCCTGCCGAGGCCGCTGAAGAGTGGGAAGAGGGAGACCGCCACGCTCAGCAGGTACCCTCTGAGGCCCGTCAGCGGCCTGAGGGAGCTTGAGAAGGAGACCAGGGGCACGATAGCGAAGACAAAGGTAGCGTAGAGGAGCCACCAGCTGACCCCTCTCACAGCCTTGGAGACGCTGACTCCCCTCAGCCCGCCCGGGTACCTAAGGGTTGCCGCTATGGCTGTGAGGGCCACGAGCTCCACTAGTCCTATTGCAAGGGCCGCCTCCCTGAAGTCCCTTGAGGACTCTATGAGCGGGTTGGCAACTGCCGCCCCGAGGCCGAAGCCGAGGCTCACGAGGCCTGTGGCGAGGCCCCTCCTGTCTGGGAACCACTTGACTGCCACGTTTGAGGCTATGCCGTACAGGACCCCCTCGCCCACGCTGCCCAGCCCCCAGGCAACGTAGAACTCTATCACATCTCTCGAGAACGCCGTTCCAAGGAAGCCGACAGCTGAGAGGAGCGCCGCGGCGAGTGCTATGACCCTTGGTCCCCTCGCGTCTGCCAGGGGGCCGAGCGCCAGCTGGGAGACCGTGGAGAGCACAGCAAATATTGAGAATGCTGTGGCGACCTTAATGAGGCTGACTTCAAGGCCTGAGGCTATCATCGGCCCCAGGACGTTCCAGGAGTACTGGTAGAGGGAGTTAAACGCCATAACCGCGAAGCTGGCGGCCAGGAGGGTCTCCCTGCGCGTCCTGAGCACCTGGGTCGACGTAGGGCGGCAACTAATATAATAGCTCCTCCTATATCTTATTAAAAAGGCTAGTCCCAGGCTTAGGGTCGCTTTAGGTGACAGCCTTGAGTGAAGGCGAGCTAGAGTCCAAGTTGAGGAGCCTGCTAGGCCTAAACAAGTATGAGGCTGAGACCTACTCGGCGCTGCTAAGGCTTGGCAGCGGCAGGCCTGCAGACATAGCCAGGGAGTCATCAGTTCCGGCTCAGAGGGTCTACGACATCCTCAAGAGCCTTGAGTCTATGGGCCTCGTGACCGAGGCTGACGGCGTCTACAGGCTCGTGGACCCAAGGCAGGCTATGTCAGCAATCGCCCAGGCTGAGGTCCTCCAGAGCCTTGAGAGGGCCAGGGCCCTCAGCGAGCTCGGCGACGAGATAGCCAAGGCCTTCGGCTCTGCCCAGGGGCCCGCCGTGACGCTTATCAAGGGGCTTAGCAACGTGCTCGGCGCTGCGGTATCGTATGGGAGCTCGTGCTCCTCGAGGCCGATATTTATGGCCTTTAAGGTCTTCGATAGGCTCCCCCAGCTGCTGCCGGAGCTCAGGAGGCTCGTCAGGTCGCTGCCCTCGGGGGCCCTTATAATTGTCCCCAGGGGGCTTCTAGCCAAGTATAAGGAGAGCGCCGAGGAGTTCAGGGGCTACGGAGTTGAGTTTGTGGAGTCAGACCTGGCCCTCCTTGATCTAATGGTCTCTTGTAATACGGTGATAGTCGGGCTCCCGCGCGGGGACGACGCTGTAGCTGTTGTAGTTAACGACAAGGACTTCGCCGAGGCTATGTACAACAGGCTTGAGGCCCTGCTGGCAGGCCGCGCCTAGGGCGGCAGGGGCTCCCCCCTCCTCAGGGCGTCAATCAGGCCGTCTATTGTGTTCTCAAGGAAGCCCCTGACCATGAACTCCTCGCCGGCTGAGACGAGGAGGCCCACGTCAGCGTCGCTCTTGGCCAGGGCCTCAATAGCTGCCTCCCTGTAGTCATTGCCCGTGACGTTCCTGAGCACCTTAAGCCAGCTGACGACCTGCTCCTCGGCCCTCCTGAGCCACGCCAGCGCGTTATCGTGAACCCCAAAGTGGGTGGGCGCAACCTTGGCCGGCTTGAGGGCTATCATTCTCTCAACGCTGTCATAGTACATCTTTGGCTTGAAGGGCGGAGGGGTCGTGGGAAGCATCACCTCGCGGCCCTTCACTGTAAATATTACGCCGGCCGAGTCGCCCGTGAATAGGACCCCCTCGGGCTCCAGGAGGACGCTCATGTGGTGGCTCGCGTGGCCGGGCGTGTGAACTATCCTCAGCCTCGAGCCCCCTAGAACTATCACTGCCCCATCAGGGGCCGCCAGCACCCTCTCTGGGCTAGCGGTGAGCGGCCTGCCGTAGGTCTGGGGCAGTATGGGGGCTACCTTGAAGGAGGCCTCGTAGAGCTTCGATGGATCAACTACGTGCTGAACCCCCCTGGGGTGAGCGTACACAACGGCAGACGGAAAGTCCTTCATCAGGTGGGCGGCGGAGCCAGCATGATCAAGGTGGACGTGCGTGGCCACTACTATATCTGGCTTAACCGAGAGCTCCTCAAGGCCTGCCTTGAGCTTAGGGTAGCCAGTCTCAGGGCCAGGGTCTATCACTGCGACCTTCTCATCTATTACAACAAACGAAGATATGTAGCCCTTGAGGTCGCCTGGGCTCACGTCAATAACCTTTACCTCAGCCAAGGCAAGTTCCCCCCGGGCCACAGGCCGGCTAGGGTTAAAGCTTTGAATCTACAGGTCCTAGCTGCTGAGCCAGGCTTGACGCGCGGCACGGCAACGTCACGGGCCTTGGACTACACCCTCATGGCAGTGATGGCTGCAAGCTTCTCCTCAGCCGCCATATTCGTCCTCCTCAGCGGGGCCCCGGGGCCCGTGGCGGCGACCTGGAGGCTCATATTCTCAACAGCGATCGTGGCAGCCATAGCCTTCGGCAGGGGCACCCTAGGCCTCCTGAGGAGGCTGAGCAGGAGGGACTACCTGGTAGCTGCGGCGGGCGGCCTGTTCCTGGCCCTACACTTTGACACCTGGATGGCGAGCCTTCATTATGTCAGCGTCGCTGTCAGCGTCACGATAGTGGACTCCTACCCGGCCCTGCTCGTCATAGTTGGCACGCTCGCGTTTAACGAAAGGTACAGGGCCTCGGAGGTGGCCGGCGCCGTCCTAGCTATGGTTGGCGTCGCCCTGCTCTCCACCTCAGACCCCCTTAGGAGGTTCTTCGTAGGGGTGCTGCTCAGCCTCAGCGGCATGGTGTTCATGGTGCTCTACCTGTCAGTAGGCAAGCTCATGAGGGAGAGGCTGGACACTTTCAGCTACGTCACGGCCGTTTACGCCCCAGCGGCCGCCTTCAGCGCTGCCATCTCAGCGGCCCTGGGCTACAGCCTCACGGGGTACGACGCAGTTTCGTGGCTCTCCTTCCTGGCCCTCGCCCTGGTCCCGATGATAGGGGGCCACACCGTGATGAACTACCTCATAGGCAGGAGGGACCTCATATCGTCAACTGTCGCCATGATGGCCGAACCGGTGGGCTCCGCTGCTCTGGCCTACCTAATATTTGGGCAGAGGGTCACGGCCCTTCAGGGCCTCTACATGGCGATCACGCTCATAGGCATAGGCGTTGCGGCGAGCTAAGCTGACTGGGGGTTCAGCTCCTACAGCCCCTAGAAGGCCCCTTTATAACTTTTAAGATTCTAACGAACAAAAAGGGCAGAGGTGAGCGGCGTGGCGTCAGCTCAGGTCAGTACCGAGGAGAAGATTAAGCTTGCCATGACCATCCTAACTACTATAGTTAACGACGCGGGCGTCCCTAGGAACATAAGGAGGGCCGCGGCGACGGCCCTAACTTATCTGAGGGACAGCAGGCTCTCGCCTGCCGTGAGGGCGGCCAACGCTGTTGGGGCTCTCGACGAGATAAGCCAGGACCCCAACATGCCGCTCCACGCCAGGACCAAGATATGGCAGGTCCTCACGACACTTGAGACAATAAGGGACTAAGCTGCTGCCGCGGCCTTAGGACCTTTTTGCGCCTTAGGCCCTGCCTATAATTCCTCAAAATTTATGGTTTATTGTGTTAGCTTAGCCTTTAATATGACCCTAAGCTTTGACTTTTATTAACTTTAAATCAAGCTGTACTTAAGGTATGCGGCTTGCCTCAGCAGCCCGCGCTTGTCCCCCTGAGAAGCCGCAGGGCCTCCTCGCGGCCGAGGCCTCCCTCCAGCGGCACCTCCTCAGCGGCACCTCCAAGGGACCTCAGGTCCACTATGACGCTTGCCCTGCCCCAGGTTTTGGTCAGGTCGTTTGCGCCCCTGAAGCCAGGCACTATAAGTGGCGCCCCTGCAGCTATGGTAAGCGATGCAACCTCTAAGTCAGCCGGCGAGGTGAAGCCCCTCACAAGGTAGACAAGGCGCGGCCTCACCTCCAAGATAAGCGACGCGGCCCGGGATGCCAGGGGCTCCAGGTCAAAGACGTCAAGGAGGGCCCAGCCCATGACTGGGGCCTCCAGGGATTCAAGCCTGCCCCTGTTAAGCGTGGCCTCGCCTATGACCTCAAGGTCCCCGGGCCTCCTTACCTTGGCCATCAGGCTCGCCGACGAAATGCCAAGGAGCTTGAGGGGGTCAACGAGCGACGGCCTCCCCGAGGCCGTTGAGATCAAGGCCATGGGCCAGTCATCAACCACAGCAACGCACGCAGGCCTCCCATCACTGGCCCAGAGGACCTCGTAGGGGCCCCGAGACAGCTCCACGTACCCCGTTGAGCTAAGTACCTCTCTTGGCCCTGCCGTTGTGGACCCTTTTTAAAGGGCTCAGTTGCGTCTATTTAAGTCGAATTTTATTAAAGACCTCTTATATTTTCCTTAACTAGTACTAAGTAGGTGTACACATCTGTGTCCCTGCCAGAAGAGGTCCCGGACAGGCCTGGCTCAGAGTTAACCATTACAAGGATATACGAGAGAGTCAAGTACCTGTTCCCTGACCAGGAGATAGTCTACAGGACCAGGGACGGCGTGCACAGGTACACCTACCTTGACTTCACGGAGAGAGTCGAGAGGCTGGCCTCAGCGCTCTCGTCGCTCGGAGTGAAGGGCCTTGACAGGGTAGCGACGATGGACTGGAACACCCACTGGCACCTGGAGGAGTACTACGCCGTCCCAATGATGGGGGCGGTTCTGCACCCCGTCAACGTAAGGCTCGCGCCTCAGGAAATAGTCTACGCTATGAATCAGGCCGAGGACTCCGTCCTAATAGTTCACTCGGACTTCCTTCAGCTCGCCCAGGTGGTAGTGCCTAACGTGAAGAGCATAAAGCACGTGATAGTTGTTGACGCCGACTCAGCGCCGCAGAAGGTCGGAGGCGTCCCAGCTTACCACTACGAGGACCTGCTGAAGGAGCGCGGGGGCAGGTTTGAGTGGCCAACGCTGAGCGAGAGGAGGCCGGCCTTCATGTTCTACACGAGCGGCACCACGGGCCTACCAAAGGGCGTCTACCACAGCCACAGGCAGGTGGTCCTTCACGCCTTCTCCGTGCTCTCCATGGTAGGAGGCTTCGGGGCCGGACCCAAGGGAATTCACATCACAAGCCGCGACGTGAGCATGATAGTTGTCCCCATGTATCACGTCTACGCCTGGGGCTTCCCGTTCTCGTCACTCATGCCAGGGCAGAAGACCGTCCTGCCCAACAGGTTCGACACAAAGGCCTACCTCGAGCTGATCAAGCAAGAGGGGGTCACCTACTTTGCCGGCGTGCCGACAATACTCTACATGCTCCTGACGGACCCAGAGAGCGAGAAGTACGACCTAAGGGGCATCACATTCATCAACGGCGGTTCCGCAATACCTGAGGGCCTGGCCAGGCTGGCTGAGAGGCGCGGCATAAAGGTCATCGTCGGCTATGGGCTCACCGAGACCGCGCCAGTGCTGACCCTGGCCATCCCGCACTCGAGGCTGCAGGACAGGATGTCCGACGAGGAGCTCTTCAGCGTAAGGATGAGGACTGGCTACCCAATACCCTTCGTTAACATCATGGTCGTGGACGAGAACGGCAACCCCGTGCCCAAGGACGGGAAGACGATAGGCGAGATAGTTGTCAGGGCGCCCTGGGTCATGTATGAGTACTTCCAGGACCCAGAGAAGACCAAGGCCGCGTGGCGCGGCGGCTGGTTCCACACCGGGGACCTGGCCGTCTGGTACCCCGACGGCAGTGTGCTCATTATGGACAGGGAGAAGGACGTGATAAAGAGCGGCGGCGAGTGGATAAGCTCCCTGAGGCTCGAGGACGCCATAAGTCAGCACCCGGGCGTCCTCATGGTCGCCGTCATAGGCGCCAAGCACCCGAAGTGGGGCGAAAGGCCCGTTGCAATAGTCGTGCCAAGGAAGGGCTGGGAGGGCAAGCTGACGACAGACGAGATCAACAGGTTCCTGACGGAGAACTTCGTCAACCGGGGAGTTATGTCAAAGTGGTGGCTGCCTGACAGAGTGATAGAGGTGCAGAACATACCCCTGACAAGCACGGGCAAGGCGGACAAGAAGACGCTAAGGAACCAGTTCATGAGCGCGCTGGGCTAACGGCCTAGTCTCCCTTGCGGTACTTTAGCCTATACCACCCAGTCCCATAATAGGCCGCACTTTTGTTATGGCCGTACCTCTAGCGTCCTTTTGAGGGCCTAAGGAGTCGGCTATGACGTTATTTTCTAGTGAGCGTGATGGGCTTTCCTTTTTATAGTTGGCAATACTCTGGATACCTGCAGGTGTGCAGGTTGGCTGAAGAGGAGGAGGGCACGGAGGAGTGGTATAAGCTCAGCATGGAATTGCACAGCTTTTACGGGGGTAAGATAGAGGTCATCCCTAAGGTCCCCGTCAGAAGGCTCAAGGACTTCGCCATATGGTACACCCCTGGCGTGGCCGAGCCCAGCAGGGCAATAAGCAGGAGCCCCGACCTCTCCTTCGAGCTCACGTCAAGGTGGAACACCATCGCCGTGGTCAGCGACGGCACCAGGGTCCTCGGTCTCGGCAAGGTGGGCCCCGAGGCCGCCTACCCTGTGATGGAGGGGAAGGCGCTTCTCTTCAAGTACCTGGGAGGCGTTGACGCGGTCCCGCTAGTGCACAGGGCCTCAGACCCCAACAAGTTCATAGAGCTGCTGCAGCTGGTTGAGCCCTCCTTCGGCGGCATAAACCTCGAGGACATAGAGAAGCCCAAGTGCTTCACCATACTTGACGAGGCCAGGTCAAAGCTCAGCATACCCGTGTGGCACGACGACCAGCAGGGCACGGCGGTCGCCGTGCTGGCGGGCCTCACGAACGCCCTCAAGGTCGTAGGCAAGAGACTTCATGACGTCAGGATAGTGATCTTCGGCGCCGGCGCGAGCAACATAGCCTTCTACAGGCTTCTCAAGGTCATGGGCGTGAACCTCCACAACGTGGTGGCCATAACGACGAAGGGGGCCCTCCACCCTGAGATGAAGGACATAGACAAACTGATGGTCTCAGATCCATACCAGTACCAGATAGCAATCGAAACCAATGGCGGTGACCTGCCCCCCAACTCGCCCATAGAGAAGGCCTTCGAGGGGGCCGACGTCGTCGTTGCCGCCTCGGCCCCAGGGCCCGGCACCATAAGGCCCGAGTGGGTGTCAAGGATGAACAAGGACGCCATAGTGTTCGCCCTCGCCAACCCTGTGCCCGAGATATGGCCTTCGGAGGCGAAGAAGGCGGGGGCGAGGATAGTAGCTACCGGCAGGAGCGACTTCCCAAACCAGGTCAACAACAGCCTCGTGTTCCCAGCCGTCTTCAGGGGGGTCCTTGACGTGAGGGCGAAGACCATAACTGACACGATGGCCGTGGCGGCCGCGGTGGAGCTGGCCAAGTACGCGGAGGAGAACGGGGGCATAAGCGAGAGCAGGATACTTCCGACCATGGAGGAGTGGGAGGTCTACCCGAGGGTTGCTGCTGCCATAGCAGTTAAAGCTGTTGAGGAGGGGGTCGCCAGGAGGACGACAACGTACAGGGAGGAGCTGGAGAGGGCCAGGGAGATAATCGGCACCGTCAGGCAGAAGTTCCAGTCCATCTGGTCAAGCGGCCTCATACCTAGGCCCCCCGTTGACTATAAGGGGTGATGTGCTTGTTTGTCGAGACTGGCGTGAGCGTCAGGAGGGCCTCTAAGGACGACGTGAAACAGCTGGCGGAGCTTGTTTATAGGTTCTTCTCGTTTAACGCGGAGTTCGACCCCAGCTGGGCCCCCGCGAACAACCTGCTGGAGCTGGCGCAGAGGCACGCAGACGGCATAGTCAGCGACCCCAGGCTCGTAACCCTCGTCGCTGTAGAGGGTCTTCAGGTCGTGGGCTACCTGACTGCCTCCCTTGAGGAGAACGAGATGCTATACATGAGGAGACAGATGGTCATAAGGGAACTTTACGTCAAGCCCCAGCAGAGGAGGCAAGGCATAGCGACACTACTAGTTAACAAGCTCAGTGACGAGGCCAGGAGGCAGAGTGCCTCCCTGGTTACAGTAGAGTTTCCAGCTGGAAATAAAATAGCGGAGGATCTCTACGCCAAGATGGGCTTCAGGCCCTACTTGCTCAGGTACGTGAAGGAGGTGTGATGAGTTGTCAATAGAGAATATAGTGATAAGGTCCATGAGTGAGAGCGACATAGACCAGGTGGCCGAGCTCGTTGTAAGACTGAAGTCACTTAACGAGGAGCTCGACCCTCACTTTAAGGTGGTTCCTAACATATTTGAGGTCGTCAAGGAGTACCTGGCGAAGTCAATTAAGGACGACAAGGTCGTAGTCCTGGTCGCTGAGGACGCCTCAAATAAGGTCATAGCTGGGCTCATAAGGTTTGAGCTGGAGGACAGGGTTTTCTACGAGCCAAGGCTCGCGGCTCAGATAACGGACTTCTACGTCAGGCCTGAGTACAGGAGGAAGGGGCTTGGCAGGATTCTCGTGGATAAGGCCTTTGAAGAGGCCAAGAGGAGGGGGGCTGGCATAGTTACCGCGATATACCCTGCCGATAACTCTATTGCTGACAGCTTCTACAACAAGCTCGGCTTCATAGAGCTCAACAAGGAGCTCTACAGGCCCTGCAGCGGCTGACAGCGCCAGCTGGGCATTTAAGCTGACCCTTTTAACTCTTTTTAAGTCCTCAACGGACAACTGTACTCGGGCATAGGTAGTGCTAACAGGAGAAAGGCCCACGTCGTCCAGGAGGCGCGTGTCGCCTAGCCTTCAGGAGTACCTGACAGCAATATACAAGCGCGGCGGCCTCACATCGTGGGTCCGCACCACTGACATGGCCTCAGATCTGGGCATGGCTCCTGCCAGCGTCACAGAGGCCTTCAGGAAGCTGGCCTCAATGGGCTACATAGATTACATACCCTACAGGGGCGTGAGGCTGACCCAGGCCGGCGCCTCCCTCGCAGAGCCAATAGTGGAAAGAGAGGCGAAGTTAAAGACAGCCCTGGTTAAGATGGGCGTCAGCGAGGCCGAGGCGGACAAGCTCGCATGTATCCTCGAGCATTACATGAGCGATAAGGCTGTGGCCGCTGTTAACAACTTTGTGAAGAGGTGCGGCGACGGTGGTTAACAAGGTAAGGTTCGGGGTTAGCATACCCAGCGACCTTAGCAGGGAGCTTGACGTCCTGGCCAGTAAGGTGGGCACGAGCAGGAGCGAGATCGTGGAGCAGGCCATACGAAACATGCTGAGCGACTACATACACTACCTAACGCCTCACCAGTGCGAGGGCGTCATGGTGGCCCTCTGCCCCGAGAACAGGGGAAATGAGAGCATAATAGAAAGGTACTCTGACGTGGCGGAGACCTACATGCACATCCATAGGAGCGGGAAGTGCTTCGAAGTGCTCATGCTCTCAGGGCCGTCGCAGAGGATATCGGAGCTCCACGCCAAGCTGCTCTCCTCGGGCTGTGGGGTCAGGTTCCTGCCCAGCCTCTCCCTAGAGTCTTACTTCCCACTGCTACCCGGTCAGGGGCAAGAAGGGGCCGCGGCGCAGGCCAGGTCCTGAGGGGTCTCCTCTGAGGCAGCAGGCTCAGTACTTGGGCAGCTCAACCAGCGACGCGGCCTTGTCCTTGTAGGTCTCCAGCAGGCGCTGGTGTGACTCAAGGAACTTCCTCAGCTTCTCGGAGCCCATGAGCTTGCACTCGCCGCAGAGCAGGGAGCCCGACCTGCAACTCCTCTCTATTGAGGCCAGCTCAGAGTCATCAGGAACCAGGTAGTAGAGGTACTGGTCGAACACAGGGCACTTGTCCGGCTCGCCGCCAAGCCTCCTCTGCTCCTCAGCCGTATTGCGGCCTCCTGTGAGCGACGCCCTGAACTTCCTTACGGCCTCCTCAACGGGCTCCGTGAGGAATATCGTTGAGTCAGGCTTGCTCTTGCTCATCTTGCCGCCGTCAAGGCCCCTTATCAGCTTGTGGTAGGTGGCGGCGGGTGGGTTGAAGTTTATCTCCCCCTTCATCCTCGTCGCCATGTCCCTTGTGAGCCTTATGTGGGGGTCCTGGTCGGCACCGACAGGCACTATGACGTACTCATAGCCCCCGTACTCCTTAAGCATGGGGTGAAGTATGTCTGCAACCTGGGTGAGCGCACTCACGACCTTAGCTGGGCTGAGGTCACCGTAGATGGCCTCCATCTCATTGGACGTCACCTTTGAGCTGAAGAGCTGTATGAGCTCATGATATGGCCCCTCCCTCCCCGTCTGGAAGTAGAACTCGGTCTTCTGCGGGTCAAGGCCTAGGGCCAGCAGGTTCGGTATAAACTCCTCGAGCGCGCTCCTTATGGTCTCCTCCCTGCTGGCCCTCCTCACGGCGTAGGCCTCGGCGTCAGCCATGCAGACAAAGACCCTGAGGCCCAGCCTCTGGTAGTAGACCAGCTGAAGGGCCGTGAGCATGTGGCCGAAGTGGAACCGGCCGCTTGGCATGAAGCCCGTCACCACGGCCACGGGCCTGCCCGAGGCCCAGGCCTCGAGGGCTATGTCAAGGTCCCTGTGACCGAATATTACGCCCCTCCTCATGAAGGGGCTAGGCTCAACGCCCAGCGCCTTCAGCTTGTCAAGCACTTCGTCGAACGGTCTGATGCCGAAGACGTTGTAGAGCCTCCCGTAGTCCTTTATGTCAGGCCTGCCCCAGGGGTCTATCCTCTCCTCAGCGCCCACGCTCTCAGGCCCAGCGCTATGGACAGTGGCCGGCTTTTAACCTGGCCTCCTCACACAGTGAACGGCGAGGCTTTTAATGTAACCTATTTAGAGCTGGAAAACAGATGTTATTCTAGGTGAGAGGGTGCTGGACCAGGTAGACGCTGACGTCATAAGGGCAGTCTCAGAGTACGGTCCCCTGACGCTCTCAGAGCTCTCAAGGCAGCTGGGCTGGAGCAAGAGCATGGTTCTGAAGAGAGTTAGGAGGCTGAAGTCCCTCGGCCTCATAAGCGTCAGGGAGGAGGGAGGAGTAGCCATAATAGGCCCAGGCTCCCGCAGGGCTAAGGCGCCCGCCATAGTTGGTATAGTCAGGGCCAGCGAGTACCCCTACATAGTAAGGCTTGTCAAGAGGCTCTCGGACAGGTACGGCTACGTCACGGTTAAGGTCTACGACGACGCCCTGCAGGAGGTCATGGACCTGGCGGCGGGGAGGATACAGCTAGCCATGGCGCCAGCTATAACCCTGCTTACCTTCAACAGGCTCACCGCTGGCGCCGTCCACATAGTCGGCGGCGGGAGCAAGGGAGGGGCAGGCGTAGTGGAGGGCAGAAGCGGCTCGGGCCACGCGACCTCCAGGCTGTCCTCCATGGAGCTCTGCGCGGAGTCGAGCGGGCTTGAGCCACCTAGGGTCTACCTAAAGAGTGGCGAGGATATACTCAACTCCGTGGCCAGGGGGCAGGTCAGAGAGGCAGTGGTCTGGGAGCCCTACCTATCCATGGCCTCCAGGATGGGGCTTAGGGCAGAGCCCTGCGACCTGGAGACCTGCTGCCTCCTGGGCGCCAACAGCTCCCTTGAGGAGGAGTACGAGAGGATAACGTCAATAATGGAGGAGGCCGTCTCTGAGGTCAAGGATGCCGACCTGCAGGCCTACGCTAACATTGTTGGTATGCCTTACCAGCTCGTCGAGGAGTCCGTGAGGAGCTACTTGTTCCTTGAGAGGCCCGACAGGGACGCGCTCAAGAGGCTCCTTCCTCACATGAGGTCGGCGGCTCTCCCAGCTTCGGTGGTAAGCGAGGCGGTCAGGGCTTAATGGACTCCAGGGAGGACCTCAGCTCGAAGAAGAGGGGCGGCAGGCTTGCTAAGAAGGGGGCCAGCCTTGGACTGAAGACCTGTCTCCTCACCCTCCTCCAGGCCTGCTGGTCAAGGGATGACGCGTAACTCCTGAGGGACTCCCTCACCAAGTCAAGGGGTGCCCCAAAGAACCTGGAGTAGTAGAAGAACACTGCGAGGTCCCAGGCCCCCTTCTGGGGCGTGAAGGGGCTGACCTGCTCAACGTCTATGAGGGCGGGTCCGCCCTCGGTTATGATTATGTTGCCTGGGTTTGGGTCCCCCATGGCATAGCCCGCCCTGTGGACCGTAGCTAAGGCCTTCCCTGCCTCCTCCCAGTGGGAGGGGTCCCTGCTCCTCAGCACGTCCTGCCCATCTATATACTCCCTCACCATGGAGGCCTCCATGGGCGTCAGGCACACGCTCAGCACCCTTGGCGTCCTTATGTAGCGCCTGAGCTCAATGAACCCCCTGTACTCGTTAGAGGCCCTGCCGTTCGGCGTCTGTGTAAACGGGTAGGCGGTCACGGACATTATTCCAGCGAAGAGCCACTTGAAGGTGCCATAGCCGTAGTCCTTTATGACGAGTCTGCCCTCCTCATCCTCGCAGACGGTCGACGAGTAGAGCATTGATGACCTCCTGCACCTGCTACTGCCGTCGAGCTCAACCACGTGGTCGGCCCACCTGCAGGAGCTCATAAAGATGCCCTCGGGCACCTCTAACGTCCTGTAGGGGTCCTCCACGAAGACGTTAGGGGGGCACTCCGACGACTTAAGCAACAGCGACATGTAGGTCCCGGCCACGCTGACGCCAGCCGCCACGCTCTTCACGACGCTGCCCAGCACTGAGGCGAAGGAGCCCCTGACCCTCTGCTCGCTCAGGCTGACGTAGACGCGTCCGTCAGGCGAGCCGACGAGCTCCATGAAGTCAGCGTAGCCCTCACCCAGGCGCTCAAGGTCCCTGGAGGCATCGTTGAATATGCACGAGTAGAGCCATGAGAGCTTTGACATCCTTGACAGGGGGAAGAAGTAGCTAGGAACCTTAATGACCCCAGCGGCGCGGCCAGCCCTGGCCACGAGGTCGCTTGCCTCCTCTATGACAACCCTTCTCCTGTAGGACTTCACTACATCAGCCACGTCATCGCTGTACTCCACGGGGGGCAGCAGGAGGGAGGCCAGCGACTCGCCAAGCACGCTGAGGCCTGCGTCGAGCCTAAGCAGCTCCAGGCCTACAGTTATCTCCCTCCCGCTGACCCTCGGCGTCGCGTAGCCCTCAACAGGCCTTATCACGTACGAGGGTCCCCTTACGTAGCTCAAGCCTTCGTACCTCTCCTCCAGACGACGGCCCCGCCGGGGCCCCTTATCTCAACGACCCTGTGAAGGGGTATTATATTGTCATCGTCAAGGGTCATGGCCCACTCGCTCACGGCCTTAACCCTTGAGGCGCTCAGCTCCGCTAGCCTCTGGCCCGCCTCGGGGTCCCTGTCGACGTAAACTATGACGTAGTCCTGGGGCCTGCCGCTGAGCAGTACCCTGTTGATCTCCTGCCTTATTACGCTCCTCCTCCTGCCCATTTTCCTCGGTCGAAACAGTTTAAGCTGGAGCTAATAAGGCTCTGAAGGGTGACGGACGTGCAGGGCGGCGACGCCTTCTGCAGGATATCAAGGGGCGAGGAGAGGGCCCACGTGGCCTACGGCGACGACAAGGTCATGATAATACTTGACAGGTCGCCCATATGCAGGGCCCACATGCTGGTGATCTCAAGGGACCACTACGAGAGCGTCGACAGCGCTCCCCCTGACGTGGTCTCGAGGGCCTTCGTAGTCGCCGCGGCGGCCGCCAGGTACCTCAGGGAGAGGCTGAAGGCCCCTGGGGTTAACATAGTGACTAACAGCGGCGCCCAGGCCGGCCAGGCCGTCTTTCACTTCCACGTCCACGTCATACCTAGGTGGGAGGACTGCCCGCCCCCGATATTCAGCGACGAGGGGACCAACATAAGCAGGGTGGCCAGGAGGCACAGGCTGACCGAGGACGAGGCGAGGGAGGTGCTCTCGGACCTCAGCGGCCTCCCCGACTTCATAAAGGTCTACGTGGGCGTCTCAAACGGCTAGTCAGCACTCAAGACCCTCCTCATCGCCAGCGCTCAGCAGTGCCGAGGTCATCACGTTTGGACTCCTGTAGGCTAACGATTATTAGTTCAGATGGGCCAGGTCTCCAAGGTGGTCCCTTGCTCTGCTCTGCCGAGCTTCACTCCCACAGCAGGGCCAGCGACGGCAAGCCGACGCCCGAGGAGGTCGTCGTCAGGGCTGTCCAGCTCGGCCTGAGCGCCCTGGCGCTCTCAGACCACAACACCTTCAGGGGGTCGGCAATTGCTATAAAGTCCGCCAGGGAGCTGGACCTCGACATAGCTGTTATACCAGCCAACGAGGTCAGGACATCAAGGGGCGACGTGCTGGTCCTGTGCCCCTCCATCCCCAACGAGGACCCGCCCAGGGGGATAGAGCCGCCCGAGCTGAGGAGGTGGAGCGACGAGAGGGGGTGCATAATGATAGCCGCCCACCCCTTCCAGCCGGGCAGGAAGGGCGTTGGGAGGTACCTCCTCTCACACTACGCTGAGTTTGACGCGATTGAGGTCTGGAACGCCAGGGGGCTGCCCCTGCTCAACTGGGCAGCCGAGAGGTTCGCCAGGTCCAAGGGGCTACCCATGACTAGCGGCAGCGACGCCCACGTTATCTCAGAGGTCGGCGAGGCCCCGACCAAGGTAATGGCAGAGAGGTGCACGCCTGAGCATATAGTGGAGGCCATAAGGAAGGGCATGTGCTACCCGACCAGGAAGGGCATGGGCCTGAGGGCCATAAAGGAGGCCGCGAGCTGGAGCATAATGAGGAGGCTGAAGCCTTCTACCGCAGCAGGTCTATTATGATCCTGGCCCTGAGGTCTGCGTCGTCGAGCTTAAATGAGAGTATTGAGTTGCCGAAGCCGCTGAGGTCTATCACGTTCTTACCGCTGGTAATGTCATAAGTCTCTTCGTAGGCGTCCTGGGCTGGCAGGGAGAAGTCGTACTCGTATACATGGAACCTGTTGCTCCTGCCGGACCTTATCACAAGCCTTGGGCTCCTGTAGCCGGAGGTCGGTATGCCACCGAACACCTTATCTCTAACGAGCACCCCTGGCACTGAGAACCTGACGCTTGGCGGCGACTCGAGCAGCTGGGACACGCTCTCTATTATGAAGCTCCTGTAGCCTATGTCGAGCGGCAGCGCGTTGTACCTCGAGGTGTTGGACATCGTGTTGGTCCCTATGACCAGCCTGTCGCCAACCGACTCAAAGCTCGTTATCCTGGCGCCGAAGGCCCCCACTATCCTGGCCGTCGGGGGAGTTATGTAGAGGAGGACGCTGGGTCCCACTATCGTGTTTGTAGCCCTGGCGACCATCTCCTCAAACTGGTTAGTGGGCCTCACCAGCGACTCCGAGTAGGCGTTAAATGCGACCAGTACGCCGCCGCCTATGGGCTTCGCAACAGTCCTCCTTGAGAAGTAGCCGGAGTCGCCGAAGTCGAAGAGCCTTACGAACCTCATGGGCTCGGTGGCCTCGTCAAGCGGGTTGCCCACGAAGGCCCCTCCCTTGACGAACAGGAAGAACCTGCCGTAGGCCGAGGCCGCGGGCCCCGTCTGGGGCCAGCTGACTGGGGCGCCGTCAACCGACCTCTTTGATACGTCGCCGAGCTGGGCATATGAGACCTTCCCGTTGGTCAGGTTAACGCACTGGACCCCCGTCACGGCCTTTGTGAAGAGCACGCCGTGTATGTCCTTTATCTGGCGCTCCAGCACGTCAAAGCAGGCGTACTCGTAGACAAGGGCCCCCTTGAGCGCCGGCCTCTCAGACACCCTCCTGGCCTCGCCCGTCCTGCGGTCAACGCTGTAGACGCCCAGGTTTATGGTGCCGTCCCCCCTGGCTATGAGGAGCTCGTCCTGGACAGGGTTGTAGATTATCTCAGAGACCTCCCCGGCCCACTCGTCCCTCCTCCCGGCCCCCTCCTTCCAGAGGAGCGATATCCTCCTGTCACTTATGTCGTAGAAGTGCACGTGGCTGTACTTGTTGGTGAAGGATATGGTGCCCCTCAGGGAGGACTCGCTGCCCTCATACACCGCTGGGGCGTGGACCCAACCCCCAAAGTATATCCTGTCGTCAACAGCCTCAACGGCGTTGTAGGTGTCCCCTCCTGACGTGGGCAGGGGGCCCACCTGCTCGAAGCGGTACCTCTCAACGCCGCTGTCAGTTATGAAGTAGGAGAGCGCGTCGAACGCCAGGGTGTAGTAGAGGACCCCCCTGTAGTACTTAAGCCCGAATATGCCCCCGCTGCCCCACTCCGGCGCGTAGCTCGGCGGGTGATCGTGCAGCATGCCCAGTATCTCGTTAGTGCCCATCCTGGCCTCCCAGACAGGGCTGGGGCGCCAAGCTAAAAAGGCCAGGGCATCTATGCAGGGATTAAAAAGTTACTGGAGCCTTGAAGGCCAGGAGGAAGGGTCCCTTGGAAGTGATAGAGACAGTCAACCTAAGGAAGGTCTACCCCAACGGCGTCGAGGCCCTGAAGGGGGTCTCGATCGGGCTCTCGGCCAGGGTGCCGTGCGTCATAGGTCGAAACGGCGCCGGGAAGACGACGCTAGTTAGGATACTCTCAACGCAGCTGAGGCCCACGAGCGGCGTTGCTAGGGTCCTCGGCCTCGACGTCGTGGCTGACAGGGAGGCCCTCAGGAAGAGGATATGCAGTATACCGCAGGAGGCCAGGCCCATGGGGGTCGCCTCCCCCTACGAGCACGTGACCATGTACCTCGTGGCCCGAGGCTGGTCATTATCAGAGGCCAAGATGACGGCCAGGAGGGTCCTGAAGGAAGTGGGCCTGGCCGACTTCATGGACACTGCGACGGACGAGCTCAGCGGCGGCATGAAGAGAAAGGTCTTCCTAGCCATGGCCCTCGCCGCCCAGGCTGAGCTGACGTTCCTAGACGAGCCAACCGCCGGCCTCGACCCGCTCTCAAGGCTAGAGACCTGGGGCCTCATGAGGCAGCTCAAGTCCTACATACTGCTGACAACACATGACATGGAGGAGGCCCAGACCCTCTGCGAGTACCTGGTGCTCCTGGACTCGGGCAGGGCGGTCACGATGGGCACTATTGAAGAGCTCATGCGCCCGCTGAGCGGCAAGGTCAGGGTTGAGGGCTACGGGGACATAGTGATAGGCGGCATGAGGATATCTTACATGACCCCGGAGGAGGCGAGGGGGCTCATAGGTGACGGGCTCAGGGTTACAATAAGGCCGGTCAACCTTGATGACGTCTTCATAATAAACGGCGTCAGGCCCCCGAGCGAGGAGGCGGAGGAGGGTGGCGAGGCTTAAGTTCAGCCCCAAGTTCGTTGCAACGTTCGCCTGGTTCTACGGCTGGTCCTCAGTGAAGAGGGGCCCGGGCTGGGTGCTCTCGTACATGGCCTGGCCCCTGGCCCTACTCTTCATGATATACATGATAAGCAGAGGCAGCCTCGTCAAATACGCCATACTGGGCGGCGTCATATCAACAGTCACCAGCAACGCCCTCAGCGCGCTGGGCGACACGGCCTTCATGAAGCTCGAGATAAAGCTCCAGGACCTGCTGGTGGCAGCGAACGTGAGCCCCATAGAGTACCTGGTCGGCATAGGGCTCGGCAACCTGCTCTACTCCTTCCCAGGCCTCCTCGTCTTCCTTGCCCTGCTCGTGGTGTTCAGGGTGCTGACGACGCCCCTTGAGTGGGCGACCCTCATAATAACGCTCCTCTTCCTTGCCGTGGGAGGGGCAGGCCTCGCCTTCCTCGGCGGCAGCAGGCTTAGGCATGTGAGGAACTCGTGGGGCCTGGCCTCCTTCCTTTCAATATTCCTCACTATGATACCGCCCATATACTACCCCTACACGGTGCTCCCGAGGCCGGCCCTCTACGCCCTCATGGTGTCGCCTGCGACGCCCGCCGCAGTGTTCCTTCAGCAGCTCATGGCTGGCGACCCGCCGAGCCTCGCGCTCCTCGGCATATTTATAGCCGAGAACGTACTCTACGCCATGCTTGGACTTTGGCTTGGAAGGTGGGAGGATTGACCAAGTGGAAGGTGAGGTGCACCGAGTGCGGCCTAGAGAGGTTCCTTGAGACGGGCTTTGACCTGTCGACGCTTAAGGGCGGCAGGATATACATTTACTGCCCCAGGTGCAAGAGGAACACATTCCACGAGATAATTGGGAGGAGCGAGGACTGAGGTCGCTTACGTCGGGGCTGCAGCTCATGAGCTGGTTGCCAGTAGGTTTTGACAATGCAGCTCATGACCTCAGGATAGGAGACGTTGGCACAGTAGAGGAACATGAGTGCCGCCAGGTCCTGCGAGCCGACCTCCTCCCCGCCCCGAAGGGCGAGGCTTGCCTTTCATTTTGTCACAAGGAACCTGGGCGAGGATAACACTGTGCCTGCCAGGTTCTACGCGCGCTCCATAGTCATGAGGAGCATCAGTATCATGAGGGAGGATCTGATAGACGGAGTTGAGGTCGTTGACTCGGGATAAAGAGGATAGCGGTGCTCGAGGACCAGGGGCTTGCGCACGTTAAACCCTGAGCGGGCAGTCTTTAGTTTCAGGCATAGAACGACTGTATGAAAAACAAAGGCCTCTTAGTCTACGCCTGTTAGGGCCTAACGACGGGCCTTCAGCTCTGGCCCTGCCTCTTCTTCTTGGTCTCGGTCTTGGTGCCGCAGGGCATGTCTATCCCCTTCATGCTTAGTTAGAAGAGTCCGTTTAAAAGGGGAGTACTTGTCCGAGACTTCCAATAGCCTCGTTGCCGAAGGTGGGCTAAGGTGTCCGTGCTGAGGGAAGTTAGCCCGCCTTCGTGGGCGTAAGCTGACCTCCTCCCCGCCTTAAAAGGCGAGGCTTTCAGTTGTAATATATGGCCTCAAAGGTCACGTCAGGAAAGCTCCATACTATCAGTATATGCTGGCCTGGCGGGATTCCTGTGAGGTAGCCGCTGGCCTTAGCTAGACCCTGGCCCCGCGCTCCCCTTTTCCTTGCCAGTTTGTCGGAGCAGTTGTTAGCTTGAGAGGAGAAGTCTTGCCCCCTTTCTAGGGGTCTCCTTGCACTAGAGGCTAGCTCGTCCGTCCAGGGCCTGCGGGGGCTTAAGCTATGTTATGCGCCAGCAGCGCGGCCGCGGCGGCCTGGCCAGAGGGCGTCGCCATGCCCCTCGCCACTAGCATGAAGATTATAGCTATGACCATTAGGGCTATGGCCAGGACTATTGCAATTATTGTCATCTTCCAGGACGTGCCGAATATTATTGGTATGGGACCTATCATTATGACGCCGCCGGCCTGAACCTTCTGCCCCTGCGCCTGCGACGCCTGCCTGTAGGCCTCGTATATCCCTGCGGCCATTATTATGAATACACCTATGAGTATAACCAGGAAGCCTATAGTGAACCAGGCGGCGGCGTTCATGGCCTTCCCGAACGTACTGAGGAGGGGAGGCCTTAAAGCCGTTTTCAGCCTGGGCAGGCCATTGAAGGGCTGAGGCGCTGGCCTACGCGCAGATTTATGATGACCTTGCAGGGCTACTCTGGCGTGCTGGCAAGGAGTGTGGGGGGAGGCCAACAGGCAGCGTTTTAGGTTTACTGTAGCTAACAGCTTGAGGGGGCCAAGAGGCCATCACAGGCGCCCTGTAAGCCGCGACGCGCCGCCAAGATTATGGAGGAGCAGAGGCTTAAGGAGGCGAGGCGCGGCTGCGACATAGGCCCCTTCCCTCTGGGCGGGTAGCCCTGTGCAGGGCACCACGATTAAGGGTTGTAAACAAAAACATGAGTTCTGCGCTAGTTGCGCTATGAAGGGCGCTCATATGTAGAGGACGAAGTCGGAGTTTGACGCCTCCTCTACGAATGTGGCGACGCCAGCAACTTCATCAACTAGAGTTGGGTCGAAGTCCTCCTTCTTAAGGCCAAGCATATCAGCGACCAGGCTGCAGGCCACTATCCTCACCTTGCCCATCTTCTTGGCGTCCCTCAGCATAGAGTACCAGCTCACCTTCTTGGAGGCCAGGTACCTCATTGCGACGTCCTTGTACTCCTCATAGTCCTTGCCAAGCTTTGAGAACTTCTCAACCTCGTCCTTCTTAAAGGCCACCTGGGCGAAGCTGGCGAATATGAAGACCTCCATATCCTGCGCAACGGCGCCCTGAACTATGACGGCCGTCGAGAGGAGCTTCTCATACGTAGGCGAGATCAGGAAGATCGAGAGCTTCCCGGCCACGCCGCTCACCGTTCTCTAAATTAAGAAAGGCCCTAATAAGTTTTCCTATTTAGAGAATTACATAGACGGAAAGCCTTGCCCTCATGTAGGCCTAGGCCTCAAGTGCTCTTCGTTAAGAGTCCCTTGTCGTTTGTCCCTAGGCGTTTATCCTCATTAGTTTATGATCACTCGTCGCGCCCAGGGACCTCCACCTCGCCCACAGGACCCTAGGAACACCTGCGGGCTCATGAGCGGCTGTAGAGCCCAGACGGCAAGAAAAATGAAATAAAAAAAGAGACATTAATCAAGGGGCGTTTACGAGTAGCGCTCACTTGATTACGCCCATGTCCCTCAGGACTACCTCGAGGTCCTTGGTGTATATCCCTGAGTACACTGCCCAGAAGAACAGTACAAGGGCTACCACGGCTGCCGTCACCGTGTCCCACGGGAACGGGATTATCGCGTAGCTGGCCGAGGCGTAGGGGCCGAAGGGGCCGAGGAACGACAGGATGAGGCCGGCGAACGTGGTTATCACGATCCACCAGCCAGCCGTTATGTGCTGTTTGCCCTCCTCAGGGAGCTTCGTTGAGGTCACGTAGATCACTGCTATGGTGACGGCCATGTTTATGACCAGCCAGTATATTAAGTAGGGTACAGTGGCCATCACCACCTGGTGGATTGGGACGTTGTCACTGATCATCTTAGACGCGGCCTGGACCACGTCCTGGTAGAGGAAGAAGTATGTCGTGATCCCAAGGACGACCCAGTATACTATCCCTATCGCTGCCCCTAGGGACCTCTTGAAGCCGTACCTCCTGGGCAACGTGTACATGAAGAACAGCGGTAGGCCGGCGAGTATCAGCGCCACGACGCCCCAGAGCACGGCGAACGTGCTCCAGTAAACTATGAGGAACGCGGCTATGAAGGCCAGGGCCCCTATGACCCAGGCGGCCGGCAGCCTGAAGGGCCTCGGCGCCTGCGGGGCCGTCCTCCTGAGGACAAGCAGTGCGGGGCCTGCTATCATGTACGTGTACACGGTCGTTGACGATATGAAGGA
>Ga0326758_100133_pt1 | contig 23022 bp, 18 predicted proteins | sample GCRJH_S_FD_207221 | JGI IMG/M metagenome (GOLD analysis project Ga0326758, IMG submission 207221) | Hot spring sediment microbial communities from Geyser Creek Basin, Yellowstone National Park, WY, United States - GCR.JH_S | ecosystem: Environmental > Aquatic > Thermal springs > Near-boiling... | reverse complement strand
CCCTCTACAGGGCCATATACAGGGCCCTCAGGAGGCTCTTCATACTTCACGACAGGAGGTTCAACAGGGGGCTGAGGAGGGCCTCAAGGCTGTTCATAGCTAACAGCTCCTTCACCAGGTCAATGTACGAGGCCTGGGGGATAAGGGTTGACGGCGTGATACACCCTCCCCTCGACACGAGCTTCTTCAGGCCGACCACCTCAAGGCCGTCGGGTGACTACGTGCTGACCTACGTGGGGAAGGAGACGGCGTTCTCGGCGATAAGGAGGGTGGCCGACGCAGGGGTCAAGATTAGGGCCTTCGGCTCAAAGATCTCCCACGTGCCTGACTACATAAGGGGGCACCCCAACATAGAGCTCCTTGGCCGCGTGAGCGACGAGGAGCTTGTGGAGCTCTACTCGAACGCCCTCTTCACCTTGTTCCCGTTCACGCACGAGCCATTTGGCTACGTGCCAGTTGAGTCAATGGCCTGCGGCACCCCGGTGCTCACCTATGCCGCCCAGGGCCCCGGGGAGACGGTGATCCACGGGGTCACGGGCTGGCTTGCAAGAGACGAGGGGTCCCTGGTTGACATGGCGGTCAGGATATGGAGGGAGGGGTACCCGAGCAACATGAGGGCGAGGAGCAGGGAAAGGGCCGAGCAGTTCGACACTAAGGTGATAGCTGACAGGTGGCTTGAGGTCCTAAGGGGGGTTAAGGGCTAAGGCCCGCGACCTCCTTGAACATCCTGACGTACTGGGGGACCACGACCTCCTCGCTGTAGCTCCTTACAACGGCCTCCCTGCCCCTCCTGCAGAGCTCAAGGTACCTGTCCCGGTCATTGTAGAACATGTTGTAAAGGTCTACAAGCTGCTTCAGCATTCCCTCAACGCCCCTCGCCAGGAGGAGGGGCAGGCCTGGGAGCCTGTGCGAGGGTATGTCTGAGGTTATGACTGGCGTGCCGCTGGCCAGGGCCTCAAGGATAACAAGGCCGAACGTGTCAGCCCTGGTAGGGTACATGACTACGTGGGCTGATGAGTAGAGGTTCACAAGCTCGTCCTCGGGGACGAAGCCGAGACTCTCGACGCCGTCTATCACCTCGCCCTCCCTGCCGCCGGTTGCGAGGAACCTTGCCTTGAGGCCTAGCCTCCTGGCCTCCCTGGCAACTGTGGTGAAGACGTCAAAGCCCTTCTCATATGCCCTCCTGCCCACGAAGAGCACCTTGAACTCCTCGCCCTTCTCTCTAGTGGGCCTCCAGCGGTTAACGTCAAGGAAGGGGGGCAGGGCGTAGACCCTCCTGTGCCTCACGAAGTTGACAAGATGAGGGTAGGCGTGGACGGCCTCGAAGCGCCTCAGCTCAAGGCGGGCGACCCTGTGAAGGTAGTAGCTGTAGGCGCCCCAGGCGCCCAGCCTGTTAAGGAGGGTTACCGGGCCTCCCCTGAAGAGCCCTGGGTCCTGGGCCTCGGGCAGGAGGAGGGGCGAGTGAATTGCGGCCACCTTAGGGGCCCTGACCCTCAGGAGAGCAAGCGAGGCCATGGGGAAGTAAGTGACGTAGGCTACGTCAGCGTCGACGTCTGGGAGCAGGCCCTCCCTGTAGTCGACGGGGCCTAGGAGGCCCTTAACTTCAACGCCGCCGCGGCGGCCTATGGGAAGAGAGTAAATGGAGACGTTAAGGCCCTGCCCCGAGAGAGCCTTAGCAAGCCTTAATATGAAGGCCTCGCCCCCGCCCATGTAAGTGAGGCTGTGGTTGTGAACTAGCGCAACTTTCATCAATGCAGCCTCAAGTCAGGCGTCTAGATCGCTGAGGCCATTTTACGTGTTATGCGACGCGCTATGCCACCCTATTGATAGCTAGATGACTGATGACCGCTTTACATGTGCTTTTAGAGACCTAAGGCGATGCTTATAAGTGAGCTTTCACTCCCTCTTAGCGTAAATGTAGCCAAGGCCACGGTAGGTGTGCTGGACCTTAACCCTGTAGCCCAGCCCTCTCAGCCTTGAAGCTATGAGCTCAGGCCCCTTGTCGCCAATTATGTGGTACTCCATCTGGATCCTGTCAAACCTTAGGAGGGCCTTGTCGTCGGAGCCCAGTATCAGGTCGTACTCGCAGCCCTCGCAGTCGACCTTTAAGGCCGAGCCCTCCTCCACGCCGTACCTGGAGACCAGCGTCCTCAGGGAGAGGACTGGGACCTTGACCCCCTGCTCCGCCTGAATTAGAGGCGTCCAGCCGCTGCCGCTCGCCGCTACGCTGACCTCGCCGTCGGAGCTGCCACAGCCGGCGTGCAGGAGGACCACGTTGTCCAGCCTGTTGTTAACGTAGATGTTCCTGTAGGCCACCTCGAACAGGTTGGGGTAGGGCTCGCAGGCTATCACCCTCTTGGCGCCCCTTAACGCAAAGTATATTGCGGTGTCCCCTATCGCAGCGCCGACGTCAACAGCTGTCCTGCCGCTAACGTCAAGCCAGGCGTAGTCCTGGTCGAGGAACACGTCATGTATGCCTGTCAGCCACGCGCCCTCTAACACCATCGCGTCACCTACTGCCAAGGCCCGCCCCTGGGGCCTGCCCTCGTGCTGCGGGCTCAGGAGCAGGAGGTCCCTGTCGCAGCAACGTACAACAAAGCCGTCGTCAACCTTCCTCACCTTGCCCCTGTAGTGGGGCACCCTGTCAAGCGCGTAGTATATGGCCTCAGAGGTGCTCCTTAGGAGCACGTCGCCGTGCTTGAGCTTAGCCTGAATTGGGAACCTGCCCCTTAGGACCCCTCTGATGACCTCGAGCCCATTTCTGTAGGTCAGGGCCATGCCCAGGAAGACGCTTGCCCACCTTAGGTACCATCGCAGGGAACCTATGCCTGACAAATAGCCGCTCACCTTTAGTTACTTGAGGGTGGGCGCCAGGCCCTCCTGTGGCCATCAAGGAGCGAGGCCAAGGCCAGGGCTAACAGCACATAGACGGGCGCGTTGCCGTAGGCCGGTACCAGGTACCATGGCACCCTTATGGGCGGGTACTTGCCTGGCACGTACGTGTTTACCCTTATTGTCAGGTTGCCAGGGACCACCTCACTCGCGTTCACAACAAGGGTCTCCCAGGCCGCCCTCTGCGTTACGTTAGCCTCAAAGGTCAGGGCCTGCTGCGTTGGCCTCTGGGGGCTTATTGTTATGGTCCTGCCAAGCAGTGATATCGTTACGTTTGAGCTAGCGTTAGTTAAGTTTGTGGGCCTGTTGGTGACCATTATTAGGTTCATGGTGCAGTTAAGTTGCTTTATGAGGGTTGAGCCGTTGTAGAGCAGGGCCTTAGGCGCCCCAGGTATGTAAGTGCAGAGGGCCTGCCACGGCGTGGTGGGCATGTGAAGGATTACGTAATACGTGTCCGGCTCCAGATTCGCCTTAGGGCTGGTGACTATTGGTGTCGCCCATGAGTGAGGCATGCACCACCAAGGCATCCCGAAGCTGGTGCTCCATAGGTAACTGCTCCTGTTCGTAGGGACGGGAGACTTTGAGATAGCTAACTGTCCGCTCACTAGGCCGCTGGGTCCCGAGCCGAAGACTGTGAGGCTCTCTATCATGGCAGTCTCGTTGATTGTAACCGGCTGCACTAGGTACTCTGTGCCGTTTAGCACTGCGAAGTAGCCTGGCAGGGTACCGCAAGCTATACCCTGGGGCTGCTGGAGCACCTGAGGCAGGTCACTGGTGAGATACTCTATGGTCTGCAACGGAGTATAATTGACGCTTAGGCTGACCTTAACTGGCCCAGCAGGTAGCAGGATCAACGAGTACTGGTGAGAGCCTGGCGTTATGGGCATTAACATCTCAACGGCCGTGTAGTTGAGGCTGTGAAGCCTTATGAGCGGCATCGGCGGGCTGTCGGCAGGCATGTAATTGCTTATCGTAACCGAGAGCTCGCCAGGCGAGGGCAGGCCCGTGCTCTGGTTGACACTCACTACAAGGGCCTCCTGGTAGGAGCTGCCCGTGAGATTGGCCCAGTAGGTCAGCGGGAGCTCAAAGGGCTTCTGAGCAACTAACGTCACTGTCTTGTTCAGGGCTACGGTGGTGCTGTTCTGTACAACTAACGATATTGAGACACTTGCGTTAGTGTTGGCGACCTCCGCCGGCCTGTTGGTGACCATTATCAGGTTCATGGTACAGTTGAGCTGCTGTAGTCCCGTGCCGTTGTAGAGCAGGGCCTTAGGCGCCCCAGGTATGTAAGTGCAGAGGGCCTGCCACGGCGTGGTGGGCATGTTAACTATGAAATAGTAGGTGCCTGGCTTCAGGGTTACTTCAGGGCTTACAGTTATTGGCGTGGCCCACGAGTGAGGCAGGCACCACCACGGCTGTCCGAAGCTGGTGCTCCGCAGGTAACCGCTCCTGTTCGTAGGGACGGGAGACCTTGAGATCACCAGTTGCCCATTCACTAGCCCATTGGTAGGCCCCGAACCAAACACCGTAAGGGCCTCTATTTCCGTTGTCTCACTAATGGTTATTGGCTGTACTATATAGTCACTGGAATTCAGTACTGCGAAGTAGCCTCGCAGGGTACCGCAAGCTATACCCTGGGGCTGCTGGAGCACCTGAGGCAGGTCACTGGTGAGATACTCTATGGTCTGCAGCGGCGTGTAACTGATGCTTAGGTTTACCGTCAAGGGCCCGCCCGGCATCGTAGTTACGCTGTACTGGTGCTGGCCGGGCGTCAGAGGCAACAGCGTGACCGTCGTTGTGTAGTTGAAGCCGTAAGGTCTCTTGAAGGGCCCAACGAGCAGCCAAGCGCCGTCGTTGAAAACGTAGGGCAGGTAGTTGTTGAAGTTCGGGCCGTATGGGTATCCTGTTGGCACAAACGGCGAGTACGCTTCGAATTCTGTGTAGTTGTTCGGCCCGAAGAAAGGCACCCCGTGCTCAGCCCACCCGTACCTCGTTAATGAGAACCAGGGCACGGCCGATGCCGGCACAGAGACGGACTCATTAGGGGGCATGTAGTCGTTCAGCTGAATGAGGGCTAGGTCATATGGCGTCGTCGCTGGCTGCAGGGGGTTCGGCAAGGGCCCGTGAAAGTAAAGGGCTGACAGAGGGGATAGAGCGTTGAGGAACACTGTCGAGACTGTCACTGCGATGAAGACTGCAACGAGCAACGCTCTCCTGACGCGCGGTCTGAACTTCCTAAGGGCCCATATGGCGGGCACTATGACGGCAGGCGCCACGAGGGCCGTGTAGTAAACCCAGATAACATAGTAAATACCCCATGGAGTCTGCCACATAACGTAAAGCCACGGCAGCAGCAAGAGGTTCTGGGGCTCCGCGAGGTTCAGGAAGAGAGTTGGCATCATTAGGAAGACCGTGCTTTGGATCTTCGTGTGGAGGCCTGCCATCACGTTATTTGCCAGGGACTCAAGTACGCTGGGCAGGCTGAGCGCGGCTTGGTGACTTGACGAGGGGCTCGAGCTTGTGTGAGTGGTGAAGTGGAAGATGGCGTTGCCTATGGAGTCGGTCATTGATATCAGCGGGCCAGAGAGCGCTGAGCCCCATACGTTCCCGAAAATGTTTATGGCCCCGCGGCTGAAGTAGTAGACCATCAGGAAATCCCCGAAGAGCCAGGCGAGCGAGAAGGCAAGGGTCTCAAGGCCCAGGGCAATTCTCCCTTTGACCTTAAGCCAGTCAAGCTTTGTGACCAATATGTAAAGCCCTATAAAGATCCCAAGTATGGGCGAGAACTCTATGGTCGTCATCATGAGGGTCAACGACAGCCAGTAGCCGAGTCTGTTTCCCATGTATAGGTTGTAGAGGGCGAGTGCGAAGAAGGGCGCTGTGAAGATTACCACCTCAAAGGCGCTGGTCAAGTACGTGGTGACCCACGGGAACAGGAGGTAAGTCAAGGCAGTGAGTAAGGCGTACCTCTTGTCTCCGAAGAGCCTCAGCCCGAGCTTGTAAAGCGGTATAGCTGGCAATGTCGCCAGCGCGACCTCTATGGTCACAAGGGTGGCTATGCTTGGGTACGTGAGGTAGAGGGGGTACAGCAGGAAGAGTATCGGCGAAGCGTGAACGCTAAAGAACGTTAACGCCGCGAAGCTATCAAAGAGCTTGTGATAGAGCGTCGCAGAGGCAAATGACTGCAGGTAAACGCTCGTGTCCATGCTTACCCCTATGTTCAGCTGGTAGTACTCGGTCATGACGCTGTAAACTATGTAATAAACAGCTACGGCGTAAATTATCAAGAGGGCCCTGAAGTACTTGTCCGCGGCCGCGCGCCTTGCCATGTCCTTTATGTAACCGCTGAGCACCATGAGCAGGCCGATCACTAATAGTATCGCTGACGCCCGCAGTACATCGAGGTTGTAGAGCTGAGGCACATAGTTGGCTAAGCCGAGGGCCCAGACAACGTAGAACTGTACAAACAGCGCGGCCCCTATAAGCCTCAGTTGCTTTTCCTTGATCTTCATGACCGGCTATGGCCTCGTCTCGCTAGCGGCCTGAGAGATTTTAATCTATTATCACATATCACACTTAATCGTCAGGGTTCTAAGAGCTCATCGAGCCCTGAAAGGGCCTGGCCTCATGACCCGCGACCTTGAAGGACGCTGACAGCTGTCATCTAAGCCTGCAGGCCCTTTCTACAAATTTGTGGAAAGAGCTGGCTGTCTCGAGGCGTGTGGCCAGGGCGTTCTCGAGGTCAGGCCCTGAGCGCGCGGACTTTACCATAGTCCATATAGAGCCCTTGACATCCATCACGGCCGCCGGCTCTTTCTTGTCAGCTAACCTAGGACTTTATTTTTATTATTTAATAGTTATTCAATAGCCAGAGCTTTAAGAGCTCACGAAGCCTAAAATGTCTTAGCCCTACGATTTATCACATCTGACTTCCTCCCACTCTGAAGGATGAGGCTTTTGGTTGCAAAGGCGCTGACAACTCCATTTGCAGGCCTACGAAGCTGATGCGTCTATGCTATGAATTTCTAAGTGCTCACGCAGACACATTCTGTGTCTAACGTACATTTTCAATATTTACATAACAGGTACAGTGTCTGTGTCCTAGACACCACCTTAGACACTTGGCCTGTTGAAGCGGCGTCTAGCTAAGTGTCCTGCAGACATCGATGACAATGTCTCGAGACACCCAAGTGTCTAGTTCAAGTGTCTTTCCGCTGTCCACAGACACTTCTGACCAGCCGCGCGGCCTTAGAGGGAGCTGCAAGCTGGGCCATATGATGACGCAGCCCGCCGCTCCTGGCCCTCTGCCGCGTCTCTGGCCAGGCTGAGACACCTGAGGGAGATGCCCTTTTGGCGCCTTTGCGAGCGTTATAGCCTTCGGACGCCCTACTGGCGGAGGGCTCATGGTAGTACAGAGTGAGGAGGAGCTGAGGAGGAGGGTCCAGGAGGGCTGGAGGCTCGCCAGGGACAGGAAGGGCTTCAAGATGAGGGGGCCGGGAGGGAGGTGGGAGAGGGTCTCAAGGGACCTTGAAGTCGTGGCCGCTGAGCTCTATGAGGCGCAGAGGTCCGAGAGGGGTAGGAGGGCAAGGGGCTGCAAGGGGCTGCTTAAGGAGAAGGAGGTCCAGTGCCTTGAAGAGCTTGAAAAGTGCTCTAAAACACATACATCCCCCTGGCGCTCAAGTCCCTGAGGCTTATCATAGAGCTTGGGTGGCTGGCCAAGGGTGATGTAAAGGGCCTGCCAGCTCTGCCCAAGGAGGCGAGGGACGCCCTAATGACCTACGTGATGCCCAAGGCGCGGAGGCTCTTAAGTGAGATCGTTAAGGCGCTGAGGGAGTACGAGGGCTTTAACTACGATGACCTGACGGAGGCCATCGTGCGCACTGAGCTATGAGCCCGCCAGCAGCAGTCAGCCCTGAGGCTGCGTACGCAGATCTGTGGGGAAAGGCCATAGTTGCCCACATAGCGACCTGACTAACGCCATCCTGCCTCAGGCCCCTCGAGGTTGCAAACCTCAGGCCTAGGCCGTAAGTGGACACCCACAGCTGCTCTCGTGAAGAGAAATCTAAGCGCGTTGATGAACGACCTGAGGGAGGCCTTAGCGTTATGATGTCAAGCCTTCACGATGACCTTGGCCTGTTGGCCTCTCAGACCTTTAAATCTTAGAAAGTTATTTGCGCCCCAGAGAATACTCTATGAGAGTAGCCATAGTTCACGCTCTCTTCGAGGTGGTCGGGGGCGACGCCAGGCTAGCCCTTGACATGTACAGGGCCCTGAGGGAGCTGGGCCACGAGGTCGACCTCTACACGGCCCACGTAAATGAGGGCGCTTGGAGGGCGCTGACGGGCGACCTGAGGGAGGCCCCGAGGCCCATAACCATTAAGGAGCCCTTGGCCAGCAGGCTGGCAGGCAGGGCCCTGGCCCTCAGGTCGATCATGGCGACCTCAGGCCTTGTGAGGGGGCTTAGGGGGTCTAACCTAGGCTACGACGTCGTTTTGGACACCTACTCCAACGTCCCAATGCTTTGGGTTAGCGCCGCCTACGTTCACTTCCCCACGGCGTTACTCCTCGACTTTCACAGGGCCCACCGCAGGCTGAGCCTTCACGAGAGGCTCTACTATGGGCTTGTGGGCAGGGAGGCCAGGAGGCTTGCGTCCAGGCGCACCGCTGTCATGACAAACAGCGCCTGGACAGCCGAGCACGTGAAAAGGGCGTATGGAAGCCAGAGGGTCTACGTAGTTCACCCCCCGGTTAACGTTGAGAAGCTGTTGTCGATAGGAGGTGACAGGGGCAGGGTAGTGCTTACAGTAAGCGGCGGGATATATCCAGAGAAGAACGTCCTGGCCATAGCTGATGTTGCTAAGCTTGTTCCTGAGGCGGAGTTCTACCTTGTGGGGGCCACTGGCCCTGCGTCAGGGCCTGGTCAGGGAGCTGAAGAGGAGGTCTGAGAGGCTGAGGAACTTCCACTTTGAGACGGACGTCCCAAGGAGGAGGATCCTTGAGCTCATGTCGCAGGCCTCTATATACCTTCCCCTCCCTTCGCAGAGCACTTCGGCATAGCAATTGCTGAGGCAGCAGCTGTAGGCCTCGTGCCTGTAATTTACAGGGACGGGGGAGGGTGGACTGACAGAGCGTCAAGGGTTGATCAGGGCCTTGGGTACACGAGCGTTGAGGAGGCTGCCCGCACGGTCAGGTCGCTACTTAACGACGCTGAGAGGCTAAAGGCGCTCTCGGCGGGGGCCAGGGAGGTGGCGAAGGGGTTCAGCTACGAGAGGTTTAAGGAGAGGCTTAACGAGGTAATTAGCTCCCCGAGCCCCAACCTCTCAGCTAAATAGCGTAATCAGCCTGTGCGATGTTACAGTTAATCAGAGGCCCATCTATGAGCTTTTACTGCGCCCTCTGAGGATCTGGCACCGGGAGGCCGAGGAGGGACCAGGCCCTCGCCACGAGCCCTCTTAATCTGGCTGGCGTCGCCTCCATGAGGGCTATGTAGTCGTCTGCTCTTAGGACCCTTAGAACCCTTAGCGAGGCCACCATGGCTGTGCCGCCGAGGGCTATGTAGAGGGGCAGAAGGACTAGGCTGAAGCCTGTGACAACCCCGGCTGCAAGCGTTACCGCGAACGTTATGATGGCTGCCGAGATGGTCTTAGCGTACTCCCTTAGGTCAATCTTCAGGAGGCCCAGTGACTTGGCCTTTGGGGCGGCCACGCCGAGGAAGCCAACAAGCCTCCCCAGGACGTATGCGACAGCAGCGCCTGTAGCAAACCAACGCGCGATCAGCGGCGGGCTCAGCGCAGCTATGACGGCCGCAGACACTATGGCCTGAGCTCCGAGCGCCCTCGTGGCCTTCCTGGCCTGGAGGGCCTGGGTTATGGGCAGGTCGTAGTTCATGGCGGCGTGGCCCACCATAAGGATGGCGAAGGCCTCCCAGTCGTGAACAAAGGCTGGGCCGAGGAGGAGCTGTATCAGGGGTCTGCCGAGGGCAGCCAGGAGGAAGAAGGGGGGCACCGTGAGCGCCGTGACGTACCTTATACCTGCCGCGACAGTCTCCCTGCTCAGCGAGCCGCTCTCCTCAAACTTGACGAAGACGGGGTAGATGGCGCCCGAGAGGGAGTTATAAACGACCATTTGGAGCGTAACAGAGCCTACCATTATAATAGAGTAGGAGCCCATCTCAGCTAGGCCAATGTACCTCAGGACGAAGAGCTTGTCAACGTTCTGAAGTACGGTTGCCATGAGGTAACCTATGGCTATGGGGACAGCTATGGAGAGAGCCGGGAGCAGAGGAGCCTTATTCCTGCTTCCAACTACAAAGTCCAAAGACCAATATGTTCCTAGGGCTGCTGAGGCAGCGTCACCAGCTACCCAGCCGACTATCAGGCCTGCGGGGCCAAAGCCGGCAAAGAGAAGGGCAAGGCCCACGCCGTACCTAGTGAAGGCCCAGACGACCTGTGTAAGGCCCCACCTGCCGAACCTTGTGGAGGCCTGGAAGGCTACGTAGTAAACATAGTTGTAGTAAACATATACTACTAGGTCAAGGGCCGTGAGCCTTAGCAGCCAAGCGTAGCGGGTCGTGCCATAATATAGCTCTGAGAGGGGCGATGTGAGGGCCCAGATGGCCATGGCTACGGCGACGCTAGAAGTGAGCACTATCGCAAGGCCCCTAATGTATAGCCCCCTGGCCTCCTCAAGCCTGCCAGTCTGGTAATAGCCTATGACGTACCTGCCTATGCCGTATATGGGCCATACAAGGAGCGGCAGGAGCAGCGCGAAGAGGGTGCCAGCGGCTGCGTAGGCCCCAAGGCCATTGAGGCTCAGGACCCTCGCTATGATCAGGTAGAAGGCGGCCTGCAGGGCCAGGGTTACCACGTAGCCGCTGAACAGCTTCGTGGCGCCGGCGAAGACCCTGGCCCTGTATGACGTACGGCTACTCCCAGGCGATAGGCTATAGCGAGGATAAAAAGAGTTGAGGATCGGATCAAGGCGAAGGCTTTGCCTTGTTTTAGGTGCTGCTACCTCTTAGTTTACAGTTAGGACTGCAAGACTTCTAGCTTTTAGCTTTAGATCCTGCCAGCTCCTTAATTACCTCGCTAAGCCTTGCCTTAAAGTTCTCATAGCTGAAGCCCTTTGCCACCTCCCTAGCCCTCGCTGACAAGACCTTAAGCCTCTCAGGGTCGTTAAGTAACGACTTGATTGTCGAGGCCGCCTCCTCAACGCTCGTGTACCCAAGGCCCTGATCAATTCTTGAAACTATGTCAGTCCACCCTCCCCCGTCCCTGTAGACCACGGGCACGAGGCCCGTTGCAGCCGCCTCTGCTATTGCGATACCAAAAGGCTCTGTATGAGGTGGGTGCAGGTATATCGAGGCCTGGGACATAAGCTCAAGTATCCTTTTCCTAGGGACGTCCATCTCTAGGTGGAAGTTCCTTAGGCCTTTAGATCTCTCCTCTATAAGGTCAAGGATTGTCCTCGAAGATGGGCCTGTACCTCCGACTAGATAAAAGTCGGCCTCGGGCACTAATTTAGCTATGTTTGAAATCTCCCAAACTCTCTTGGTCCGATCTATCCTGCTTACCGTCAGCACTATCCTGCCCCTGTCACCTCTTATTGAAGAGAGCTCCTCCACGTTAACCGGGGGGTGAACAACGTAGACCCTCTGGCTTCCGTATGTCCTTCCCACATACTCAGCCGTCCATGAACTATTGGTCATTATAGGCTTAGTTCTATCAGCGATCGATCTTGCCCACCAAGCTATTAATGAGTTATAGACCCTTTCATGCAAACTTAGCTTAAGGCGCTCTATATGGAGAAAATACCCTGGGAGCTCAGCAAGCGGGAAGTGCACGTAGGTGGCATCAGCCCACCTGAGCGGCACGTTGCTCTGAGTTTCAATTACTAGGTCATAGCGGGGCCTAAGTTCTCTGATAGGCCTCTCTAACTGCGATGCGGCTAGGAGCGCCCTAAGTAATTGTGTCTTGTGGAGGAGTCCGCTAACAGCAGGCTCCCCAAGGATGGTCGGCTTTGGAATATTGCCCATGCCGCTAGTTGCCGTCTCCCAGGCCTTTTCATCAAAATAGGCGGTGTATAAGTTCACCTCATGGCCTAAATCCTTCAAAGCTCTGTACATTTCAAGGAATAGCCTCTCAGCTCCTCCAGCTACAAAGAAGGCCGCATGGACAAGCGCTATCCTCATAGCCTCTTTGGAACCCAAGCCATTGAGTCTTTAATGCAGATTTAAAAACAACTGGTTGCCTGGCCTACCTTATATGTCGCTTTCTTGGTTTAATAAAAGACTCTCACGCACTTTTAAGTCGAAAGGTTTAAAATGTCATCTGTTTAAAAAGCTCCAGGAAAAGACTTGAAAGCGATCATCTTGGGCGGAGCTGGCGTCCTCGGCTCTAACCTCGCATGGCTGCTGCTAAAGAAGGGCTACCAGGTCACGGTCATGGACATAGTTAGGAGGGAGGAGGCCTGGAGGCTGGCGGAGCTCGGCGTCCTCGACGACGTAAACTACGAGTGGAAGAACGCGGCCGACTTAACGGCAGATGACGTCAAGGGGTATGACCTTGTTATAGACAGCGCCATAGGCTACGCGGACAGGCCTATGGGCATATCCAGCCCTACCTCAGTGATGTTGGGCAACCTGTTACCTCCCCTGAGGCTACTAGAGGCCCTCAGGCAGGCCGGCTTCAGGGGCTATGCTATATACCCATCATCATTTAACGCGCTTTACGGGCACAGGCCAGGCTCGGTCTTCACCGAAGGCACTTTGCCCCTGGCCAACAACGTCTACGGCTGGACCAAGGGCGCAGCAGAGCTCCTCTACCACTCCTACAGGAGGCAGTACGGCCTCAGGACGCTTGTGACACGTGTCGGCTCGGCCTTCGGGCCAAGAGGGCGCTCTGACGAGCTGCCCCACAGGCTCATAATCTACGGCCTCCTAGGTAAGAGGTTCACGCTCAGGTCGCCCCACGCCAAGAGGGTGTGGACGTACTCTGAGGACGCTATAGGCTTCTACGACAGGCTGCTTGAGAAACTGGACGATATATATGAGTCTGGCGTCTTCACCCTACACCTAGTAGGCAACAAGGGCGATGAGGTAATCACTAACGTTGAGCTGGCTAAGAGGGTAAAGAAGTACGTGCCAGGCCTTGACTGGGTCGAAGGGGAGTACGAGGCAGGAGAGAAGGACGTGGACTTCACCTATGACTCAACGCTTACCAGGAGACTGCTGAACTGGTCGCCCCAGTTCAGCCTCGACGAGGGCATAGAGAGGACTGTAGCCTGGTTCAAGGCAAACCTGTGGAGGTACTCGGCATGAGGAGCACCATAGGCACGGGGCCCACCAGGAGGGTCAAGGTTCACACGGGGTTTACGTGTAACGAGGCTTGCCAGTTCTGCTACTACAGGGCCCTAGTTCACGAGCCGCCAACGCCTATAGGCATGCTCCTCGATGAGGTCAGGCTCGCCAGGCTGATAGGGAGGATCGACGTTGACTTCAGCGGGGGCGAGCCGTCCATACAGCCAGGCATTGAGAAGGCCTTGGCCCTGGCTAAGGAGCTACGCTTCAGGAGGATAAACTTCATAACGAACGGCATAGCCCTCGCCTACGAGCCCTACTTTAAGAGGCTTGTGGAAGCTGGCCTTAACGAGGTCCTCTTCTCGATACATGGGGCCAGGCCAGAGACCCACGACTTCCTCGTGCAGAGGCCTGGGGCCTTCAGGGCCATAACTAAGGCAATGAAGCTGGCCAGGGACTACGGCCTCCACGTGAGGACTAACACAACGGTGAACGCTCTGAACTACAGGGAGCTCCCAGAGCTGGCCGAGCTCGTCCTGAAGTACGAGCCCGAGAACATAAACTTCATTTTCATGAACCCATGGACTACGTCAGAGGTCAACGAGAAGAGGCTGTTCGTTAGGTACTCAGACGTCATGCCCTATGCGATAAAGGCCATGAAGGTAATAGAGCCTCACGACGTTTACTTCGCCCTGCGATACGTGCCGCTCTGCCTAGTGCCTGAGGAGTACAGGCCCTTCGTCATGACGTTCCACAACAGGATAATGGACATGTATGAGTGGGACAACCTCTTCTCCAAGTTCTCCGAAGACCTGGCCTACGAGTGGATAAAGACAAAGAAAGAGGTGGACGTCCTGAGCGCTTGGCAGAGGTACATAGCGAAGTTCAGGATCTCTATGGATGACGTGGGCTATGATGACGGACGCTATAATATAGAGTTTGCCAGGATCTGGCATGTGAAGCCGAGGGCCTGCGAGAGCTGTAGGCTCAGGGACTTATGTGACGGGCTCAAGAGGGAGTACGTGGACTACTTCGGCGCTGATGAGGTGAGGCCCGTTGGTTGACGTAAGCGTTGTGATAAACGCCTACAAAAGGAGAAGCTTCGTTAAGGAGGCCATAATAAGCGCCGCCCTTCAGAACGTGCCTAAGGACCGCTATGAGATAATCCTAGTGACGGACCTTAACGACGAAGAGCTTGACGACCTAGTGGCGCCCTACGGACACGTCATCCGCTACCCCGACGAGAGGGGCGGAGCAATGTACGCCAAGGGGATAGCTGAGGCGAGCGGTAAAGTCGTGGCCTTCCTCGACGATGACGACATGTTCGCCCAGGGCAAGCTGAAGGCGGTTCTAGAGGCCTACGGGTCATCTAAGTCGCTGGGCCTCTATAGACACGCCGTAACCTTCGTGAATGAGAGGGGGGAGCTACTGACAGCCCCTCAGGGTACCCCGTTCATCTCCCTGAGGCAGTACTTCCTAGAACACCTCTTGCGGTTCGGGTACTCTCACAGCTCGCTAACGCATCTAATCGTGAAGTACAGCCTTAGGTATCGTAGGCTGGGTAAGCTTGCTAGGAAACTTTTGAAAGATCTGCAATACTCATACACAATGGGCTCTACGGCGATAATACCTCCGCATTACCGCCTGAAAAACCTTGAGAGAGAGGTGAGGATGTTTACTAAAGAGGAGAAGGAGAAGGCCGTGAGGTACTTGGCAGAGGAGGTGCATAAGGTAAGGCGTGATCTCTACGATCCCCTTTTCTGGCTCGGCTTCAACTCATCATCCATGGCTGCCCTTAGGGAGCCACTCTTAAGCTACCTTGACGATATAAGCAAGCTCTACTACGCTCAAGACAACGCTTACTTCCTCATATTCCTTGCAAGTGACTATGGAATAGTTCATGAGCCGCTTAAGCTAACCCTTTACAGGATTCATGGCGAGAGTCACGTCGCATCTAGGTATGGATACGAGCAGGACCCTAGGAAGAAGACGTGCAACGAGTACCTTGAGCTCAAGAGGCTGGTGGAGGAACTGAAGCTGGAGAGCCTTATCGATATTGATAAGACAGAGGCCGGCGCTGTAAGGGATCTGTGTAAGGGAGCCTAAGCTTGGACTCCTATACTACCAAGGACTATAAACTCTTGGCGTTGGCTCTTAGAAGACTACTTGTTAGGAGCACTTCTGGACCTCATACTCACCCTTTACAAAGACCGTTATCCATATGTCAAGAATTCTATTTGAGGTCCTCAGCTTCCTCGAGCGGCTTGCAGCTCGAGGGCTCATAAAGGTTAAGGCGAAGGTAATCATTTATAGCATCTATGGCGCTTAGGCTTTTCAGTCCAACGATAGATTCTTCACAGTTGCCAATGGAGCCTTTATAGCCTAACCGCCTGCACATGTAAGGTCTTAGGCCTATGGCCCTGAGCCTTCTATTTACCCAGCTAATACCTATCCGGTATGCCATCTTATACGGCATTTCAAAAAGCACATAGTTTTCGTCAGCCTTTATTTCCTTAACAGGGTCCCTGATTTTCTTTAACATATTATAAAAGTTAAACTCGTGATTATTAAGTAGCTTATCATATCTGTATATGCCTTGGAAGGAGGCTATAATATATGCCGTAAAGAGCGGCATTAGGAGCCATCTATTATAATAGTTTGTGAGATCAACTGGCTTAAGGCCAAAACTCCGTATGAGGCTGACCGCGTTTACCAGGGTTCTCTTCATAAAACTTATAGTTCCCTGGAAGTACCTGACGTCTCTTCTTAGGCCCATACCCACTATTTTGACCGGTCTCTTATGCACTATTGGAAGATAGTAGTCGAAGCCGACCCTGGCCCACAGCTCATTGTCCTCCCCGTAGTTCAGGTCCCTCCAGCCTCCTCTCGAGAGCAGGTACTCCCTGTTGTAAAGGTGTGGAAGAGGCCTCGGGCTACCGGTCGCTATGCCCCACTCTATTGACCTGTGCCAGTAGACGTTGTACTCGTCGTCCAGGTCAGATATATTCATGGTATAGCTGCCTTCAGGGCATTTGAGGAGGGCCAGCTGCCTTCCGAGGCCCCTACTAGCGCCTGGGACCCTGTAGACCTTCATGTTGTAGTCCTTCGAGATCTCCAGCAGCTTCTCATAGGTCCCGTCGGTTGAGCCCCCATCTGTTATAATGATGTCAGCGTCTGGCCTGAAGACGCTCCTTATAGACGCCTCAATGGTGTCGACTGAGTTGAGCACAGTACCGTATAGGCAGAGTCTGGCCAAGGCCTGTCACAAGTTATTATCGCTTTAAACAGTTTAAAATCACTAGCTCGAGGCATTAGAATCTTCTAAAGCCCCAATAGACGGCTTTTAGGGAAACATGAGAATGCTCTAGTTGGCAGTTATCTCTATATAGTCGGCAGATGGGAAAACTTACCCTTGAGATGTACAGGGCCCTGAAGGATCTTGACTATTACGTCAACTTTTACACGGTTTATCTCTACGAGAGGCTTAGCGATAGCAGAGACAGCAGCCGCAGGGCTGGTTCCGATGGCCTGACATCAAGCTGGCCTTGAGGTGCTATAAGGTTGGATTTGAGGGCCTTGCTGACGTAGCCTTCGTAATAGGAAACGCCCTTCTCAGCCCCTCCTTATGTCGCCTAAAGGGAGAAGTATTATAGGCAGACTTGTAGAGAGTATTCGTAAGGGTCTGAGAAGGCAAAAATCCTAATACAGATAGTGAGCTTACAGGACAGCGTTAAGGTGCAGATGCAACAAATTTTAATAGTTAGGTAATCCATGTCATACCGAGCTGAGTTGCTGAGCCCCGCCAAGGTTAAGGAGAAGGCCTTAATGGCGCTCTCTGCGAGGAAGCTCGTAGAGAGGGGCTGGCTGACAGCCCTCTTAGGCTACTTAATTAAGAGGGAAGAGGTAGAGGTCAGACTGAAGTATATAGGCGACTTAAGATTACAAAGGAAGGACTTTGGGGCCTTGGCAATACTTACATATCATGCCACCATGTGTCAGCCAGGGCTTTCTGAGGAGCTGGCTAAGACTTTTAGCCACTTCCTTGAACCGAGGAGGGCCTTCTCTTTGCTATTAGCAGGCCTTTCATTAGTCCCATACGCATGTAAAAAACAAAGTACAGGCAATAAGGTCTCAATTAACATGAGCCCAGAGAGGTTGAGCCTAGAGGTTAACGGCGTCTCTGCGGCCTTCAACCCTAATTGCGTAGACGCTAGCCTCCTTATGGGAGTCTTCACAAAGGGCGAGTATGAAATCCCTGAGGTGCTCTCAGGCCTCAAGGGCAGAGAAGTCATTGACGTTGGGGCTAATGTGGGCGATTCAGCCCTCTACTTCGTTCTCAACGGGGCCAGGAAGGTGATAGCCGTTGAGCCCCTGCCTAACGTTGCTAAGTGCGCTGAGGAGAACGTGAGGCTGAGCGGCGCCACTGACAAGGTAAAGGTGATAAATGCGGCCCTCAGCAATGAGCCTGTGAACGTTCCATGCAGCTATGACGTGTCCTCGTCCGGAGTTTTCTCCACGCTTAAGGGCAGTGGCCCCTGCAAGGTACCTGGCGTCACTATCAGCGACCTCCTCAAGATGGTTGACGACCCTTACCTCCTTAAGATGGACTGCGAGGGCTGCGAGGCGCAAGTAATACTTGGCCCCGAGAGGGAGAGGCTGAAGGTCTTCGAGCACATAATACTTGAGACTCATCCTTTGAACAGCGGTGTCAGTGATGAGAAGCTCTCAACTTCATTGAAGGGGCTGGGGTTTGAGTGCAGGCTTCACATGGAGAAGCACGACCCAAAGGTAGGCGGCAGCATTTATCACTGTAAGAAATCTAAGCCAAGGCAGCCTAACGGAGCGCTTTGAAGACCTGTGCAGCCATAATGCCGAGCCAAGCCGCTACAAACAACATGGCGTAGCCCAGCCTCAATAGCTTCTCAGGCCTTCGTTGTCGCCCACTTAAAGCTTAAAGCCCGTAAGAGGGCCTTTACGCAACTATTACCATGTAACGCTAGGCCTGCCTAGGCCCCTATTGCCCTCAGCCCCCTCAGCGCCTCCCCTAGCGCCTCCACGTCCTCCTCCCTGTTAGGGAAGTGCACAGAGGCCCTTATCCCCCAGACGCCAGCGGCCCCCCTGGCTGAGACCATGACCCCTCTTGACCTCAGCCTCACAGCCGCCATGTAGTTCTCCCTCAGACCCCCGGGTACCCTGAAGAGGACTATGCCGCTCGCCTTCCTGGCCTCCGGCGGCGAGAGCACCTTGACGGCGATGTACGGATTTCATGGAAACTTAAAATGTTAATGATATATTTAAATAATAAAGCTTAGAACTATTATCACTCTTTAGGTTTTTGATGAGAGGAAGTATAGCTAAATATTATAGCTAACACCTGGCACTTAACAGGCCTTTGGAGGTAAAATTACGTGAAGGCTAAAGTCTCCATAGTATTGCCACATATAGGAATTACAGGAGGCTTTAGAGTAGCTCTGCAGCTTGCTGAAGGCTTAGGCAGACATTTTGACGTAAAAGTCCTTACGTCTGGAATTTCACCAGACGCTGAAAAGGCCCTAACGACAAAGTATAAGGTAACTGTTGAGAAGTCCCCCCTTCCATCCTGGTCGACTGCTCTTTCGCCCGCTGTTTACCTCTTAAAGAAGTTAGCCCACAGGGAAGTAGATGTAAGCTTCAACTTGCTCAGCTGGCTTGTCTCAAAGGTCACTGGCTACCCCCTTAATGCGGGCGAGGCCCTCAGGAGGCTCATAAGGTCAGACGTAGCTGTGGCCACGTGGTTTCCCACGGCTATACCTGTCCTTCAAAGCGACGCGAGGCCGATGATCCTCATGCAGGACTTCCCAGAGCTCGTCGAGGAGTTTATGGGAAGGCCAGGCCTCAGGCTCTTCAGGACAGTCCTGAGGGCCCCCCTGTCGTTCCTCTCAATATCGTCATACACCACTGAGCTGATAAGGTCTGAGAACTCCTCGGCCAGAATCTATTACATAGGCGACGGCATAGACTCCGAGGCCTTCTACCCAAGGAAGGTTGACAAGGGGTCGGAGCTGACGGTCTCTGTGATTCTAAGACGAGCAAGTTTTAAGGGCCCTGACATAGCAGTCCAGGCGCTTAACATGGCCTACAGGAGGGTCAAGTTCAGGGCCCTACTTATCTCTGAGTTCAGCGAGGGGGAGCTGAGGTCCAGGTTCAGGCCCGAGTTCCCCTACGTCTACTATAGAAAAGGCCTCACGGACGAGGAGCTCGCGAAGATCTATAGCAGCTCTGACGTCTTCCTGTTCACATCTAGGGCTGAGAGCTTCGGCCTGGTCCCGCTCGAGGCCATGGCGTGCGGGGCCGCCGTCGTGAGCACTGACGCCAAGGGCAACAGGGACTACATGGTGAACGGCTACAACGCCCTTGTGGCGAAGACCCACGACCCGGCGGAGCTCGCTGACCTGCTGGTGGAGGCCCTCACGAACGGGGAGCTGAGGCGGTCCCTCGTGGCTGGTGGCCTGGAGACAGCCAAGAAGTGGGACTTCAGGAACGTAGTGGAGAGAGCCAGGGAGGCCATTGAGAGGGAGCTCCAGGAGGCTGAGCCCTAGGCCCTATACGCCAGAAACTAGGTTGACGGCCGCGCTTACGCACATAAGAGCCCTTTAGCTAGCTGATCAGCTCACACGCCTCTTCAAGGGTGACCCGCTTTTCACGCTAACGGCTTAAATAGCCAAGAGCCCTTTCCCACCAAGAGAACGCCGTGCCATTTAACTTTGAAAGGCTTAACATACCAGACGTTGTCCTCGTTAAGCCCAAGGTCTTCAGGGACCCCAGGGGCTACTTCATGGAGGCCTTCGCCTCGAGGGCCTTCGAGGCCGCAGGCATAGGGCAGAGCAGAAGGCCTAGTACTTTTATCAAAGTTATTAAGTAAGAGTTTAACCTCCTGATCTCTTGCCCTGAAGGAGTAGAAACGCTCTTCGCCTTTTACCTCTTCCTTATCAGCCACCCCTGCATGTACATGGCGTCGAAGCCGCCCACGAAGAAGCTCTTGATAGCGTCCTGAGGGGTCTCAACGAGAGGCTCCCCTGCCAAGTTGAACGACGTGTTCATGATCAGACCCTCGCCCTTTATTTCCTTGAAGGCCTTTATCAGGTCGTACCAAGTCCTGTTCTGGTCCCTGGTCACGGTCTGCGGCCTCGCCGTCATGTCTACGTGGCAAGTTACCGGGACCCTCCTGCAGGCCTCCTCGTCTTTATAGCGGAACATGAGTATCATGAACTCGTGGCTCACCGGGTCCCTGAAGTAGACCTCCTTGTCCTCGTCCAGGAGGGAGGGGGCCAGTGGCCTCCACCACTCCCTCCCCTTGATGTCGTTGACCACCTTCCAGTACTCAGGCCTGGTCGGGTCAGCCACTATTGACCTGTTGCCCAGGGCCCTCGGCCCCAGCTCAGCCCTCCCCTGGTACCACGCCACTATCTCGCCCTTGGCCACCAGGTCTGCGACCACGCCAACGTCATCGCCTATATATTCAGCCTTGAACTTGCTCCTCTGGACGACCTTCTTTACCTCCTCGTCAGGGTACTCGGGGCCCAGGTAGACGTTGGTGAGCCTGCCGTGCCTCATCTTGCCCCCCAGGACGTGCTCGTACACGTAGGCCGCCGCGCCTATCGGGCCGCCTGCGTCGTTGGCGGCAGGGAATATGAACATCTCGTTAAATATCTTGGAATAATGTATCTCCATGTTGGCCTTAGCGTTCAAAGCCACTCCCCCTGCCAGGGCAACCTTGTCCTCACCTGTGTGGTCCCTGGCCCACTTGGCTGTGGCAAGCATGGCCTCCTCGGTCACCCTCTGCAGTGCCCATGCAACGTTAGCGGCATCCTTGCTGAGCTCCCCCCTGGGGTTCCAGTTAAGTGACTTGTCACCGATGACGTTCTCTGCGATATATGTGTAAATGGAGTCCGACTTGCCCCAATCCTTACTCTTAACCTTCTTGCCGTTAACCAGGATAGAGTAAGGCTCGTCGCCCTCAGGGTCTATCTTAACGAACTCCCTAAGCTTGTCATAGTACTTCGACCTCTCCCCGTAGGGGGCGAGGCCCATGGCCTTTCCGGGCCCCTCAAGCCTTCCTAATCCAAGACGATGCGTTGTCCACTCGTAAAGCACGCCCAAGGATCCATATGAAGTATACATAGACAGTATCGGCTCGAAGCTCCCGTCCCTTACCTTCCAGATAACGGTAGACTCATACTCTCCAGACCCATCAACTGTGAGCACGGTTGCTGAGCTGAACCCCGAGAAGTAGTAGGCGGAGGCTGCGTGGGCTAGATGATGGCGAACCGGGATGACCCTTATGTCGCTCGGCGCCTCCTCGCCAAGGCTGAGGATTACGTGCCTTACAAGTGCGCGGGCGAAGGCCAGGTAGTCTCCTGAAAGGATGCGCGCTAGAAGAGTAATAGAATTAAATTGGTTTAGTGGTACTTCATAATATCCGCCCCTTAATTTATAAAAACTAAGTCGAGCAGAAGAAGACCTTACCTTCCAAGGTATAAGCTTAGGGTCATAATTTACAGCAAAGGCGTCCACGTCTTTAGGTTTTATTCCTAGTCTATTCTTCAAATAGAGAAAGGCCTGCCTAAGCGCGTTAATAGGTGGTTCACCTATAGAATGTTTATGCCTTGTATATCGCTCCTCTTCTGAAGCAAAAACTAACCTTCCATCAACAATAACTGCTACAGCGTGATCGTGCTCAATGGGCCAATTAAACCCTATAACTGTAGTCATGCCTATCTACGATCGTGATCCCGACGCTTTACATATAAATACTTTTTCGCCTAACATAGCTAAGAGCAGCTGACGAAAGCCATTAAGATGATCTATAGACAAGCCAGCTACTATGATTTGAAATGTCCTAAAGGTAGGATATGCCTGCACTAGTTCCAACAAGAGCTAAGATGGGTTGAAAAAGCCTAGGTTAACATCCTCTTAGCCTGCTAGCCTGCGCATGTTGACATCACGTGACGCTGGGCCATGAGTAGCTCCTTTAGGGTCAGGCCTGTGCAGAGCCCTTCACGGCCAGGTTCAGTCCCTCAGCCCCCTCAGCGCCTCCCCTAGCGCCTCCACGTCCTCCTCCCTGTTAGGGAAGTGCACAGAGGCCCTTATCCCCCAGACGCCAGCGGCCCCCCTGGCTGAGACCATGACCCCTCTTGACCTCAGCCTCACAGCCGCCATGTAGTTCTCCCTCAGACCCCCGGGTACCCTGAAGAGGACTATGCCGCTCGCCTTCCTGGCCTCCGGCGGCGAGAGGACCTCAAGGCGTAGGTCCTCCAGCTCCTCGACCAGCGCCTTCCTCAGCCTCAGAACCACCTCCTCGGCCCTCTCAACCCCCACCTCGTTTATCAGGGAGGCGCTGGCCGCCAGCCCCCTTAGGGAAAGGGGAGGGAAGGTTCCGCCGTACTCGAACTTTAGCGCGCCCTCCTCGACCTGCGTCCACCCTGCAGGGGTCTTTGAGGGGTCCGCCCAGAAGGCGTCCCAGTCCTTAACTGCTAGGCTCAGGTAGCCGGGCCTGGGAGGGCTGAGCTCCTCCACGGCCCTCCTGCTCACGCACAGCGCCCCAACGCCGTAGGGCGCCATGAGCCACTTCTGGGAGCCGACGGCCACGAAGTCCAGGCCCAGCCTGTCGGCCTCAACCCTCAGGGCCCCCGCCTGCTGTATAGCGTCAACTATTACGTAGGCCCCAGCCTCGTGGGCCACCTTGGCCAGCTCGGCCACGTCAAGCCTCAGCCCGTTGACCCACATCACTGAGCTCACCATGACCGCCCTGGTCCTCCTGTCTATCAGCTCGTAGAACTGGTCAATCTCGTAGT
>Ga0326758_100129_pt1 | contig 23261 bp, 25 predicted proteins | sample GCRJH_S_FD_207221 | JGI IMG/M metagenome (GOLD analysis project Ga0326758, IMG submission 207221) | Hot spring sediment microbial communities from Geyser Creek Basin, Yellowstone National Park, WY, United States - GCR.JH_S | ecosystem: Environmental > Aquatic > Thermal springs > Near-boiling... | reverse complement strand
ATCTGCAATCCACTACTTTATTAACATGCATAAAATAGCGAAATGAAGGATTTGTGGCAGTTTTGGGTTTTAAGAATTTCTTGTATTCTATATTCATTAATCTTTGGACGATTTAAGAGATAAAAATTAAATAAATCGCTATCTCGTTAGATATATTCTCATCAGAACTTATAAATTTTTATCTTAAATATATAAATGTGAAAAATTATAGCCGAGACATATACAAAGTCCTAATTACCCTTGGCGTTGCTAAGAGAATGGGAAGATATTACGTAATATATAAGCCATGGTTACGTAAGCTCGAAGTATTAATTGATGAAAATTCCTGTACTTTTATAGGAAAATACGGTTACGGATATGAAGAAGCTATTGGAGAAGTTTTCTTACCAGATGGCCAAGTAATAAAAGTTAAGGAAGAGATTAATGATTATAAAAAGGAAAATCATGGTTTTAAAATAAGATTTAAACTTTGGAAATTAAAGGGCTATTTAGCTTTTAGTTTACTTTTGCACACGTTAAACCTCACTATACATTATGATAAAAGAGAGTTCTATCCTATAATTTCTGATCCCTATTCAATACACTACGATGCTTATAAAAGGGAAACCAAATATCCAGTGAAAAACTCATTTACATGGGTAAACGCGAAACCAAAGGTTTACGGTATAGAAGTGGTTAAGAATGTTTGATGATATAAAAAGGATACTTAAGTCTAAAGGATATGACATTAATGATTTCGAGTTAATAATCTATAAGGTTAAAGCAATGGAAAAGTACGGTATATCTGGGCACTACATAAGGTATTATAAAGTGGAGTACTTCAGAACTTCGCCTACTGATACATTAGGTACGACTATCATTTCGCCTTTCTTTCCAGATTCTGTTTTAATTGATTATTATTACAAATTAATAGATAAACAAGAGAAAAGAGAAGTAAAAGTAGATACTTGGATTACTGAAGGAGAAGTAATGGAGGACAACGGATTATATATGAAAAAGGTATTTAAATTGAATAAAAAGGTATATGAAAAATTAGAAGCGTATAAGCCTTATTTAAAAGAAGAGTACTTTCACATATACTCGAATTTCTTAACTAACAGGAAGTTAACTGAAGATTTCTTTTCCAAATACGATATTGAAACTAACATTTTTACAGACTCTAAAACAGTTTACCTTAACGTTGAAATTTCGCTCGAAATAGAAGGTTATGAGATGTATAATGTAAAGCCCATAATTAAATACATAGGCGGAGAAAAAAGCGAACTTAAAGATGGGGTATTCAAAAAAGAAGGCAATAAGGTCACTCTGTTTGTACCATTCCAAGGGCCTAGCACTTACATTGGAATAAATTACTGGCTGAAGTAATTATACTTTGCCTAACACTTATTACGGTATAAAATATTAGCTAAAATAAACTATTAATTTTAAATTTTGAAAAAAGAATAAAATATTTTTCATTGCGCGACTACAGTTGCATCAACTGCAGTCCCGTTAGATAATCCTATTCTTATAGTATACCGCACCCCTGGAGTTAATGAAATATTACCGAAGTTTATTACAACTTGGTTAATTCCCTGCATCAGTTGTTGAGGAGATATTGAAAATTGCGTCGCATAATAATTGGTACCTTGTATTGAAGCGTATGAAATTCCTACTGGAGCGGTAGCGTATAATGTAATATATGCAACGCCTCCTTTAATTGTTCCCGAGCCCTGTTGATAAACACTTGCTTGCGAAGGGATTACAGTAGCACCCATTGTACTTCCAGGGAAAGTACCCGACTTTAACGAATCTAATACGCTTCCTAATCCTAAGTATAATATTATGAAGCCTATTATTCCTAATATTAGTAAAATAGAGCCTATCTTTACTGTACCATTATCAAAATATCTACCTACCCTATAAAAGCCTATTATAAGCAATATTAAGCCTATAAAACCTATCACTTCACCGCCCATATTTAATCCAGTGAATGATGCTAAAGCTCCTGCCAGATTTCCAGATAATGCTGCAGGTATTAAAAGGATTATTCCTATGAATTCTAATAAAGGCCCTAGCAATATTAATAATGCACCAATAGAGCCTATTCCCGTTCCTAGACCTGCAGTGTTCAAGATTGAAAATCCCTTTCTTATCCTAAGTATTCCTAAGATATCAGTTAATATTGCTATAAGAAATATTACTAGCATAACAAATACTCCTGCTGTACCTATGGCGATTACTGAAAGAATAGACGCCACTGCTATGGCTATTAATATTGACGTTACTATTTCTAGCAAGGAACCACTTCTTAGTTTTGACACACCCTCAATTAATGAATTTTGTTCCATAATTAAACATACTAGGAATTAATATATAAGCTTTTTGTGACAATTGAAAGATTTTTATTGAAATTTATTGCATATTTACTAAAAAATTCAAACTATGGTAAGATAACATGTACAATGAAATGCACTCTAAAAGCTTTCATATAATAAAATTCAATTTATTTAAATTGTTATATCAGTCAAAAGTTCTCGAACAGCATTATTATGTAAAGCTTACGTAATTGCGTTTGTAGATCATAAATTTAAACTTAATTTACTGTTACTGCTGATCAAGTAGAAATAGTTAGCCATTTCTCCTCGAAATTCATCTCAATTTCGAATCTAACCCTATTTTCTATCAATTTAGAAGGTTATATTGAGGAAATATAAAATAAAATTTACATACGATGGATATCTTATACTTCACGCGATTAGATTTGTAGAATATAGATCTTACAGTATTTTGAAGTAAATTATAACAGCATATATACAGTATGAAGAGTAAGTTTCTGTTAATCATTATAATACAGATTCGTTCAATTTGTATGTGCCTTTGAACTGCTAACTCTCTACAGCTTAGACCCCTGATTTAAATAGTCGTTATTACTCAAGGAATATAACTAAGCTCCTGCTGAATATCGAGAAACTAAAACGCTTACAGCTGCTTTGTGGGATTCTTCAGTTTTTCTCAATATTAATGCATAGCTTAACTTTTAACTCAACTAAAGATTCATAATTTATTTTACTTCTATTAGCTTAAGACCTAAAATTTCAACTAGCTCGGAAACGACATGTTCCTACCAATACTATTATACTTAACCACAAATTGGTTTGTAATATAATGTTTCACTAGATTATTTAGTCTCTTAAAATATCCTACCAGTACTTGGAGAGGTGCATTGAAAACATTTATTTAGTCCTAACTCTTCTGCACCCCTTGTTCTAGTAAATTATTGTACAATTATTAAAAATTTTACGTAATTCGGAACAATTTGCAGAATACTATGGGAGAACAAGTTTTACGTTGAGCCAACGAATATTTATAGGAAAGTTTAGTCTACTACAAATATATATTACGGTCTTATTTATAATTATAAAATATAAGTCAATTTTATATATGAAGAATTTTATAACTATTATGTTATATATTTCTAATAATATAGATTTTTATTAATAGATAGAATAGATAAGACTGAGCTAAATCTAACGAGACATAAAATTGAGAATTCTTAGTTAAGCGTGAATTCTATTACTTTATTTCTTAAGTATATTATCTATAATTATTTATATGTTACAAAATCAAAGTATAAAATGGAAAACTTTCTAGTATCTAGAGCACAAAGTTTATAGATATGCTCTAAAATTTGATATAATATCTTTCAAAAAAGAAGGGGAAATAGTAGTATTTATAGAGAAAAAAGAAGAAATACCAAATTTTAGTAAAAATAAATACGAGCAAACAGTAAATTATGTAAGCCAAATATTATAGAGCTACGGCTATTCAGTTAAATCTAATAAGGAAATGTTTGGAGGCGGAATTAAGGTTCAAGGCAAGAAGAACATTAACGTTAATGAAAAGACTACAGGAGCGTTTATTGAACACGAATTAAATCTCCGTTCAGACAAAATATCTCTAAAACATACTGCTGGAGTCTCAATTTCAGAGTCAGGATTTAACCCTGGAGGATTAATAGGCATGGGGATAAGTATGTATAAAAAGCATAAATGAATAAGGATATTCAGGCTGTAAAACCTCAGGTTACTAATGAAGCTATTGCAATTTATAATCAAGTAATGAATTTCATAGCTAATACTCCAAGTTAATTTTTAAATATTATTTTTAGATAAATAATTTTATTTATTATGAATATAAAGGTAGTTTTAATTAATTAAAAGAAGACTCAAGTAGGCAATAAAGATTACACAAGATTAATCTCCATATTCTAGAAAATGTACATTAATTATTTGAATAAAAAGAAAATAACTTAAACCTTATTATTGGATTATTTTCTTAGCTAGTGCATAGACAAGCGGTATTATTATTATTGCAAAGGCTATTGCTAATCCCCATGCAAAAGTTTGAATTATTGCAGTCACGTTACCAAAAGGTTGAACAATAATTCCTATTGCTATTAAGATAAAGACTGAATATAGTACTAACCTTGCATAACCTAATACGCTAGCAGTTTCAGGGTGTGCCTTAGATATTTCGTCAATTGCTTTACCGGTTATGGTGAAGCTGAATAAGAGTATAATTGAACCTATGATAATGCCGTAGAATAGGTAGGAGTTTATTGAAGGAATCCAGTAGAATATTGCTAACTCTGCAGCAACAGTAATAATAACAGCGTATAGGCCGAGTCTCAACACTTGGATTATAACATTTGCAAAGGGATCTGTCTGACCAATTTGTTTATTTACAAAGTCTGTGAACGAATTAACCAGAGATACACCCAGGGTTAATAATAGTATTGCGCCTGCCAAGTAAGGTAAATATCTAGCAATATAGCTTACATACACACTTGCAGGACCTAAGTTCAATAAGGAGAAAGCTATTGCTAACGCTATTAAAATTATAAGCGTTTTCACTGTTCCTGCAATTAGCCCCGTTCTATTTCTTAATTCTGGGTAACTTGCAGAGAAATTATATAGCACTCTAGCTACTACGTCAGAGACTAATATTGCTATTACGTATCCTACAATAACCGTTATTATAAATAATATTATTGATGGAATTGCATTGATAATATCTGTCTCTAAATTACTTATGGCTGCTGATATAGAATATATAACTAACGGTAACATTTTAATCCCTACATCTCTCCTCATTTAATGATTTATATATTTTTCGGAACATTTTATGTAGCATATTATTTCTCTTATGTAAGTAATGTATTAAACCATATAAACATAAGGTTTTCAAATACATCCCTCATTTAGATTGCATATCGTTATCTTAAACACAACTATAGAATGTTTTAGCCATTAATACTCTTTTTCTGTCTAAGGATCGTATTCAAAGCTAAATAACGTTATTAACTGCAGAGATTTTTCGTTATTACAACTATTATATATCTAAATTCGTACTATACATTTATGGGAAATACAGTCTATTTTTCTAAATACTAGATTAAAAGTGTAAAGATAAAATAAAAGAGTACTAACTCAACTACAAGAATTAGCATCAGAGAAAACCACAAAGACAAAATTAAGTTTTAAATCTTAAATACTCTTAAACTGTGTTTTTATTGTGTATTATGAGAAGGAAGAATTGGAAGGGATAGGTAAGCATAATAGGATAATTATGGATTTAGTAAAATAGTGGATAACGGAAGACAATGTGAGAAAGAAGGTTTTATACTAAACAAGAAACTTAATGAAGAATTGAGGGCTTTAAATTTTATGACATAGAGGTTCATTTTCATATATGCTCTAAATGGTTAACAGATAAGGAATAGTGACGCTAATGAAGATCCTCGCTCGACTGTGGGAGGAGCAAGCAGTATCTCTTAAGGGACTGGAGCTATGCAATGATCCCTCTTGGGGCTCTACCCCTACTGCCGAATCGATGGTGGGAAAAATGAGGAGAACCCTCGCTGGCAGGGAGTAGTCAGCTCAACTAGGGTGACTGTACGTGATCCCTTAGCTCGTGGCCGAATTGTGCTAAGGGTAAACACTAAAAACTCTGCAAGCATTTCAGGGAACATATGAGCTTTTTAGTACTATATTATCACGCGCTGAATGTGCGATGATCTCTGGATAAAATGTGTGCAATAACTTCAATAATATATTTCTCTAATTTTTTATCCTAATATATAAATCAAATATTATTCATTTTTCAGAGAAAATGAATAATATAGAAATTTCAAAAATAAGGATAGTAACGTTCTACAGATATATTATAAATTATTTAAAAAGAAAAAGGAAATCTTTCATTATTACTACTTCTATCTCTTTCTTATTAAAATTATTGTAGCAACTATTGCAAGTATTATTATTATCACTACAAAAATTATCGGAGATGGTGAACTAGATGTACTAGTTGTTGATGGTGTTATGGATGAAGTTACGCTTGTTGATGGGGCTGTATAGGAAGAAGTTGTGGATTGAGTATAAGTGGAGATAGTTGACGTTGTCGTTGTAGTAGAAGATGTAGTAGCTGTCGTCGTAGAAGATGTAGTCGTAGGGAAGGTTAAACTTACGGGAGATATAACATATAGATCGTGACGATAACAAGCTGTCTCAAAATATGTACTATAATTATATGCGTATACTCCTCCACATAGGAATGAGATAGATGAAACAGTCTGTGTTTTTACAGAAAGCGAAGTCAAATTAACTACGTGGACACACTTACAGCAAGTCAATACTGAAATACAAGGATCTCCAGTGTAGGCAGATTTATAGGAAGTAGAATATACTTGAGATAGAGAAACCATACCATTTGTAAGAGATATTTTAAACACGTAGTAACATCCCTTAAAATATGCGTATCTCTCAAAGTTAACTATCAAAACGTTATTGTCAATTAGCTCGAGTGACGGACAATCGTATTTCTTAAATAAGCAGTTGTTCTTTGATAACAATGTAGTCACTGTGTAATTATGACTGTATAGTGATACGTCTAAAATCTTACCTCCGTTAGAAAACGAGACGCCTGCTATTATATTTTGCTTGTAATAAACTAAGTCCTTCACCGTGCAACCCAATTTTATTTCTCCCAATATTTTGAAGTTAGTATAGTTAATTACATAGATTACATTTCCATAATATGCTAATAACGGAGTATCAAATTTAGGGCAGTAAATTAATGAATAAGAAGAGTTTAAAGTTTCATTATAAACTATTTTAGCCTTCGAGGCATTAATTATAAGTAAGTTTTCTCCACCTTCGGAATTGTTAGTTACAACTGTAATTAATCCGTTTTGGTAATAAGCAGTTGAGTTGTCAGACATTGAGGGTAAGATAATGTCGAAGTTCGTATTATTTACGTCAACTAAGTATTCGCTACTATAAAATACTTCACCCAAAGAAATATACGTGTGACGTAACCCAATACCGTATACGTAGTTAGGCCCAATAGCTACTATCTTATACATATCAAAGGAGAGAGGCACATAAGGATTTCCTATAGATCCATTAGGATATAATATATAAGTAGAACAACATAAAACGCCAGTAATATATAGTAGCTCATTATATTTATCGTAAAATGCAAAATCATAACAATTAGAGCCCATTAAACTGCTCTGATTCCTTATTATTTGACCATTTTCGCCATTATATAGCACCAGATATCCTCCACTTTCAGACACTACTACAATTCCATTTTCAGGGTCGTAACCGAGTGCATATACATGATCTATATTACAACTCAGTTTTATCAAATTATAACAGTAGCCTGCACGTCCTAGAAATGATAAAGATACTAGTACTACTATAGCCAATACGAAGACTACTCCAATAAGAGGTTTATTATTAAAAATAGTAGGATAATCCATATTCTCTCTATATGTAATTTTATATTTAAAACTTTCTAAGTCTTAGATTATATTATCCTAATGTTTTTAAAATCTCCAAACTATCATTAGTATATGATAATTATGATAAAATAATAAAAATAAGTTATTATTTTCTTTTTAAAAAATGATTTAGTTAAATAACATAAATAATAATAGTATATTATTACCATTTACAGTCATGGTAGGTAGGTTATAGTCCCATAATAATGCCCCTTCGTAGGTTATCGTACAAGGTCTACAGCTAAAACTACAGCATAACTTACACACAAACCTTCAATAGGAATTGTAGAATTATATACACCTACAGTCGCCCTACCTGCTTGCAGGAATTGGACTTTCAATAGTATACTCAAAGGATCGGGAATTGCGTTTACGCATAACACATGACCGTTATAGCTTGCTGCCATCAGTGAGGAAAAGATCATAATATTAACCCCCTGGGTATATATAATTTAGCTGAGTGGAATCCATATACTAGCGAATTATTGAACAGTTTTGTATAAGTGAACTTATAAGCGTAGTTAATGTATGCATTGAATACAGTATCGTTATAGAATGTTACGATATTCTTATCATTAGAATTGATTATCATGTTCTGTTTAATATACTCATCTAAGAGGTGCATCTCATAGAAGATGAACAACTTGGACACTATTGTATACTGGATTAACTTACTTACAGAGGAGATGCATGGTATGGTTTGATTAAAGTAGAATGCACCAACGTCTATAAATGTCTTAGTGCACACTTTATCACCGTACTCCTTTCAAGGAAGCAGAACCGGTTAAGGATATAGTAAGTTCCTCGGTACGCAGACTTAAATTCTTTATTTTTAACTCATTTAGAATACTACGCACACATGCTCCAACGTCTTTAATTAAATTACCCGTAATGTTGTGGAAACTATATGACGAAATTGACGGTAGATAAGGATAGTAGTAAGCACCGTAATTAGTTATTACTCCAATAACACCGCCCGGATAGTATAAGCAAATATACTCACCCGAGTTTAGAATTACGCAACAACGACTTAGAACTCCATCAGTTCCTATAATATATTTTGTATAATTTGGAGTTTGAGAAAATAATATCAAGCACTTGTGTCCAAAGACGTAATATAATACTCCCTCTACCTTCTCCGGAGTAGAACCTTTATTTATAAATTTTACAGTAGTATTCTGTGCTAGAAATTGGTAATTCCTATCAGTTTCAGCAGAGATTGTCAGATAATTTATCTTTAGTTGTGAGGATAGCTCAGAGTACGATGTGATAAAATAGAAGAACCCTGCGAATACTCCTATTAATATTATTAGTATCAATATCATTCCAATAACATCGTTCAATTAGTACACCTAGATCTAATAACCTAAAAGTAGGATTTAAATATTACTTTAATCCGAGATACCGTTATTTGAGGACCAAATTAATAATAAGAATATCCGCACTCCCTTTTCTTCAAAAAGAATAATTAAAAAAATTATCTTCTCTTAATTAGAATAATCCCAGCTATTATGATTACTATTAAAACTACTCCTATTAATGCATAAGGCAATATTGAAGAAGATGTCGTAGAAGTAGTAGGTTTACTAGAACTAACAGTACTACTTATCAGCGAAGTACTAGTTGGATGAGTAGATGTTGTAGAAGTAGTAGTTGTAGTACTCACAGTAGTGGTAGTAGGTTTACATATAGACATAGGATTAATTAAAATACTATGACAGAAAATGTAAATAAATATATCACCGTTTGGTAATATTTTAAAACAGATTATACATTTATTATAATCAAAATTTACCATCCCAATTAGCTCTAATTTACTGTAGTTTACCAATTTATAGAATGCTATTGTATAATTATTATTGCAACAACCCAACGTATAGAATAATTTTGCACCAGGATCATATCCTAAATCACAGAATAAATTATAGATATTAGTGTGTAATAATTTCGAATAATCACAGCACGGTACATTTGCAATTATATATCTTGGCGGTACATTTGCAATTATATTATTTGTTGTAGCGTTAATAACATATATACAGTTACCACGAGCTAAAATTATCCCAAGTTTACAGTCGTATATAAATCCAGAACGTATGCACTTACAGATTTTAACAATACTATGATTCATTGGATTAATAACAACTGTGGCTAAATTAAGATTACATATCGGTTCTAAATTAAAAGAATGCCCCCATCTCACCTCATCAATTGTGCCGTAAATATAACCCTTATTATTATCATAAATTAAATTTGAAATAATGGTAATATTACAAGAATAACATTTCCAAATGCCCAGATTAGATAAATTAAATAATTTAGTTAAATTAGTCACCAGTATTCTACTTGTAACACTATTATTTTGTGGGTTATAGAATATAATACAGGAAATATTGTAAGCGTCATCAATAATTAAACAACCGCTCCTGGGATCATACATCACTTTTTCATATGGATATGCTATGCTCGATATTGGATATTCCTGTAGTCTAGTATTATTATATGGAATAGGCTTACCTTCAATTGTCACGTTAGATATTATTGAATTATTTACAGGATCAAACCCTATAATACGGACTTTAGCAGAATCTTTGAAGCATACTAAGTATATGTTACCAGTTTTATTATCGTAAATTACGTAAAAATTCTGGCACTCATCTCTTATTATCTTAGGTAAAGCAATAGTTTTTACTCTTTCAGTTAAGTTAAATACACAAATATCACTTTTACATGTACAGACAAAGTATACGTACTTACTATTAGGAACGGCAACAAAAAATCTCCATGGGTAGCAGTATTTACAAAAAGTTGCCTTACAATGATTGGCTTTAATCAAATCTTTATATAAAGAGCACTTGTAAAAGGTATTATATATTATTGAGTAATTATATATAATTCCAACATCGTGAGGACAAGAGAAGTATACGTAGCCGTTGTATGGATCAAAGAATAATAAAATGCCAGTCCTGTTTAGATTACGAATACAACTTTCAGGAAGATTTTCGCTCTTGTATATAGGGCATAAGTATGCAGTTATGTTAATGATTTTTACTATCGAGAACGTAGATGCGTCAAGAACTAAGATAAGTCTACTATTAAATTCGTTATGATAATTATACACTGCAAAGTAAATATAATTATTATTCGGGTCGTATACTATTTGCTCACATACAGAAGCAGGAAGTAAAATGTTACAAACTACATATTTAGGAGCTGTTTCTGCATGCGTATTACTTATCGGTATTATGAAAGACGCAGCTAACATTAAAAGTAAGAGGATTTTTACGCTATTATTTATGTTTAAACCCACTCTCATTGAGAAGATGTCGATATAATTATTTATAAAATTTATTATCGGATATGAGTATTACATCATATTACTCAATAAAATTTATTTAAATCAATTTACATAAATGATGTATTGTGGGCTACCTCAGTATTATACAAAAATTTATAACTAATATATCGAGTATTACCCATGGGAAAGAGTAAGTACAAGAGGGATTGGAGCAAGTACGACGAGAACGTCATAACGAGATACAAGCTAATGTTCCCCTTCTACTTCTTCGAACACTGGTGGGATTTATTAGCAGAGGAGAATAGGGGTGCAAAGAAAACCTACAAGGCACCGAAGGAGTTCAACGAGTTCCTAGCATCCCTCCACTTGTTCTTACCCTACAGGGCAATGGAAGGAGTATTGAGAGCACTAGAGGGACTGAAGATCGTCCCGACAAGCCTAGACTACTCAACAATATGGGAAAGAGTAAAAAACATGGACATAACGTTCCCTGAAGCGGGTGACCAACTTGAAGCAGACGCAACGGGAATAAGCACAACAAGAGGAGGACAATAGTTGCAAAATGGGGCAAAAGGAGGGACTCAAAATTCCTCAAGATAGTAATTGACAAGGACGAGCTCAATGTGATAAACGCTGAAGTAATCAGCAATCGAGACTGCAGTTAAGACAGTTAAGGATTTACAAGATAGGGGAAAGGAGGTCAAGAAGTTTTACGGAGATAAAGCTTACGACGCCAACGAGGTTTACAAGACTGGGGTTGGTTCCACCTAGGGAGAACGCCTCCACTAGACGCGGTCATCCCGCTAGGCTGTGAGGGAGTTCAAGGAGTTACGATCGTTGGAGGGAGGGGTTATGGTGTTAGGTGGAGGGTTGAGTCCCTGCCGTGAAGCGTACTTTTGGGGAATCTGTTGGGGCTACAAGTTTTCTAGGGCAAGTGGTTGGGGCTAAGCTCAAGTTTTGGGCTTATGCTTGGATGGCTTACTTGGCTAATTCTGTAGTCGGTAGGGCTCCGGGTATTAGGGTGTGAGCTTGCGAATAACGTTGAAATAAATATTAATTACTGAAAAACCCTTAGTGTATCATATTATATTTATGAAATAAACTGAAGAGGCCCACAAAGCAAGATCTAAGAGAAACTTCAAAGGCTACCAGTCCACTAATAGTCACTCCTTTGTACATTTTTTCTTTCGGCAAGCAATCTGATAGTCCGGTATATATTGAGAAACCTCTGAAGCAACCGTAGTTAGTCTTTACTACGAAGTCACAAGGTAATGGGTAAAAGAAACACTCACCTTTATACGTTATAGTAAAATTATAGAGGGATTAATGATCCTAACATCATACTCACTCATCAAGCAATTTGCTAGGTTAACGTGATAAATTCCAGAACTTTCAATACCCATCTTGCAACCCTTAGGTAAAATCTTCCTTATCTCCTCATAACCTCGCTTGTCATTAGTAAACTCGCAAAGTTTGCCTTGAAAATACATAATTAATTTATCTTTTGATACATCTATTCCCGCGACTGGGACCTCCATGTATACTCACCCTTATTCGGGCTTCCGGTTAGAGGAGGCCAAGCTCCCCGAGAGGCTTTAAGCCCAAGAGGCGAAACTGCCTACACTCCAGTCAGATCTGTATTACACAGATCTGACTAATATGTTTTATATAAGGAGTCAGAATTAATACTATAAACTGAGGAAATTACGTGAATCAATTACTCTTTTATATCTAAGGTTAATCTTAACTCTTTTAACTAGTAGCTATTTTATCTACCTAAATATCACTTGAACCTTTATACTCTAGATGTTTATGATTGAGAGGAGTATTAAAGGAGTTGTTTAGCATGAAGTATGGAATGAAGTTGAAGAGTAGTTCATTTTTCTTACCATTGATTTGGCAGTCTAGGTAAAGCCTCCAAGAATGATCACGCCAATCTCTGATATAGATGATAGTTCTTCCTCCCTTAGTCCCATTGAGCTGGAGAAGATCGTCATCACTAAGAGGAATTCAGAGGGATATTTAAACATTCATCATCCCCGCCCCTTCTCGAGGCTTTCAATCTATTATAAATGTCCCAAAAATTCCTAACCGTCGAACAATTATTCACTGCATAAAACCTCAAGTTAACTCCTCGTAGAGTTAACGGTAGGTACAAGCTTAATAAATAGGTAACATTGTTAACTATTTAAAATGTAAAATGCTTACAAAGCTGAAATTCGTAAATAGTTAGACAAGTCTTATATCATTAAAGCGACAAGAATCGAATGTTTAATGTAATTTTCGTCTATTTAAACATCAACGACAGACTATACCGGTATAAGTTGTTCAGATAAATTGTAAAATTTATTTTAATTATTTGAAACAAATACTTAAGACGTGTGGAAATCTCAAAGTAGGATCTATGCTTATAGAAAATTTTCGAGTTAAAGTTTAGACGGTATGATACATATTCACGAAATCACATGAAGTCCAATTCTTAAGTAAATATAAAACTACAATTAAAACTCACAATATCACAATAATTATACCTAAAATTCTTCTTAATCCATCCCATGTTATTGATAAATAAAAACTAATCCGCCAATAGAGTTTGGGCTTCATCGTAATGAATTTGTATCCAATCCTCAGCCCTTGGGCTTTATCAGAGTCACGGGGCATTGCCCCATATATTTAAGTTGGTATATGTTTTTAATGTGTGCTTCCTCAGGCGTTGAGTAGCTTAATAATTAATGGCGTCGGCAATAGTTGAAGAAGAGAAAGCAAGTAGTTGAGAAAGTTGTAAAGGTTTTTAACCCTTACCTGATGACGGGCACTGCTCACGAGGATGGGGGGATTAAAGTTTTTAAGGTAGGTATTTGGAGAGTGGTGAAGCTCTTTTGGAAAGGGGGAGTTAATATTCACGATTTGGTTAAATATGGTTTATTTAAGGAAGAAGATATTTATACAGCTTATCAATGGATTACCTCCACTGGTATTGTCGTAGCTATCACGTATATAAGTTTGTATCATTAATTATAGAAGTGCCTAACGAGAGTTACTTAGGTACAATTACTGTAAAGGCTCATATAATTAAATCTGAGGAGCCGAGTATAATACAAGGGATAAATTATTATTATTATAATAATACTCTCAATTCTATAATGCACCACCTAGACACTTTATATATTCTACAAAAAGAAAAATTGAACAGATTCATAAAGCACGAGATCTCAAATTTCTCAACATTTAAGTTTTAACTTCGAATGATTATGTAGTAGTTAAACTTAAATCTCCTATTAATGAGGATTCAGTATGCAAAATAATGAAGAAAAAAGAAGAATATTATTTAGTACAAAAGTAGATAAAATGTATGGTAAAGAAAGCTTGACTGCTGGTGATAGTATAGCTGCTTATTTATTTGGATTTATGCTTACTTTACTAGCTGGAATCTATTTCGCCTATATTGCCGTATCAACAAATACAGTTCTTACAATTATTCCTGCAGCTGCTGCAACATTTTTCTTACTCCTTGCGGTCTCATCGATAAAAAGACTAATAGAAACAATTTCATATGAGATAAAAAATAAAAATACTATTGAAATTTACATTGAGGATAATAAATTGGTAATAAAGACTTTAGTTCCAAGTAAGGCAATTAATAAATACAAGACAGAGCTGTATCACGTAAGTAGTAAGGGTTACGCTTATTACGATTATTATAAGGTAGTAAGGAATTCGATAACTAAGACTATGGTGTTCGACCTTCCTTTGAGGGTTAGGAAGGTTAAATTTAAAATTCCTAACCCTCAAGTCCATGCGGTATTTGATAAATATTTAATAACATTCTTATATTATAGAGAGGATGATGATATGATAGGTGCGATATATGGTTTTGGTTATTTTTACGTTTTGGGTTTGGGCTTTTATCCCGGATTGGTTTATGCCTTGAGGTTTAATTGTAATGGTGAATATGTTCACGCTCCTTTTTTTGCTATAATATATGCTGAGGCTATTTGTTCTGGGGACGTTGTTTTTGATGGTTATTTGATTAATGATTCTTACTTAATTGCGGGGAGTGAATTTGATAAGATTATTAATGGCGAACTTTCAAATTACGTAATTTTAGAGGAGGGAGGGGGAACTCAAGGAGATAATATTGATGAATTGGTGAATGATTATATAGTTAAAAAGTACGGTTTGATAAGTGAAGAGGAATTGAATAGTAAAGAGGAGAATTTAGAGAAACCATATTCCAAACAGCTTAAATTTGCAGATGCATTATTTAAGAATTCTAGACTGATTAATGATACTATGTATATATACATAGTAGTTCTTGATTCCAATAATAATATCATTTATAGAAATAATATTGAGAATATTGATGAGAATGAGATTAATAAGCTCAGCGAACTTGATGGCAAATTTGCTATTGAAGAAATAATAGGCGATAAATCTAGAACGTTTTACATTGATAAAAATAAATTGATAAAGAGGTTAAAATACATTCTAGAATTAAAGTCCAGAGGTGAGATATCAATGAAAAATAAAGTCAGAATAAAGAGTATACTGATATTAGGTTTCTAAAACTAAAGTCCAGAGGTGAGATATCAATGAAAAATAAACGCGAAGTATTAAGTTTAAAATTCGGGTATTATTTCGGTTAGTGGATTCTTTTCGAGCTTTGCTCTGAGTTCGTTACTATCTTATATTCTAAACAGTGAAAAGGCATTGTATGCAGTTCATTATTGTTCTTGATTCCGTTAATAAGATTATTTATAAAATTTTATTTTTGAAAATGAAATATATTGAAGAATCAGAAATATTGTTGTCCTTCCTTTTAATACTAATATCAAATTTACCATTCATTAAATTATTTAATCTCTTATCATTAATATTCTCAATATTTTACTTATAATATATTCTAGAATTAAAGTCCAAGAGATACAGGGTTACAAGAAATCCCGCATACCTAGTCACGCCACTACCCGAAGACTTTACTTCAGTTTCCCTCTCGACCACGTTTCCCCAGCCGATTACTCTCCACGGCTAATATAACCTATATAGGCGTTTCCCTCGAAGGGTAACTGTTTATGATCCCTTGAGCCCGTGGCAGAAGTAAGGAAAGGTTACACCAAGAGTAAACACATAATCCTTCATAAATAATTTTTTAACGTGTATAAAGATTTACATTATATGGCACTCATATTACGTGGCAGTTTTCTAGAATTGTTCGGTACTTATCGTTATGGTCGTGGTATTCTTTATAGTATTGTTGGTATTATACTTACTTCCATGATTATAGTCTTTGGACCATTTGAACTTATGCAATGTACTAATATCGTACTAGCCATTATTACTGGCATTTTCGGGGAGCTAATTGCTGTGTATCTTTTATTTTCGTCTATAAATGGTCTCAGACTATACTTACAATATTTAAGCCTTGTTAATTCAATTTCCATTTATATAACTATAGATAATAAACTGGTTATAGAAACAGTTATTCCTAAAGAAAATACTGTACGTCAAGTGAGTCCTACTAGGTGTTATGTAAGTGAGTATTATCGTAAGGAGAGATCTTCATCACAGTATTCATTATGGAAAAAATAATTAAAAATATAATAATTGGATTTAATACAGGTGGTTTAAACTTTGATGAGTTGAAGTATTTATCAAGGAAAACTTTCATCTTTGACTTGCCGGTAAGGATAAGGAAAGTTAAGGTTAGTATTAAAGATTCTCCGACATTTTGTCTCGGCGTTATAGATCCTAAAAAATTTGATGAACTCTACGGAGATGGTAATTTTTACGTACTAGGATATGGCATTTACCCTGGGCTAGTTTACGGTTTAAAGATAAATTCAAATGAAATTAATGATATTAAGAATAAAATTAAATATTATAATAAAATTTGCGAAAGAGAACCTAAATTATATGACTTTAAAGAGAGAGTTGAATTAATGAATAGAAAGGAAGAGATTGTTCTTGATTATGTTTATAATTATACTCTTGAAGGTTATTTGATTAACGATTCTTACTTGATTTTAGGATTATCTAACGCTATTAATGAATTACTCAAGTATTCTACATTAGAGGAATAATAAAAAGGTAGATGTTTACGTAAAGAATTTGTAAAATATTAAATATTTTCTACGATTTCATCACGTTAATAAAGAGAGGCAAAGAAGGACGAGCTCACAATTTTAAAGAATATTAATTTTTTATTTATGAAAATTCAAAAGTTAAATTTTAACTGATGAAATGAACTAAAAAATGTATTAGTAATAATATGTTACTAAATACAATTATATGAAATTTTTAAGAGAACATTAAATAGTTTTTATATGAACTAACTTGCATTATAAAAAAGCACTCCCTACAATCAATAATCTGTGCATAATCTAGTCTTACATATATAAATGAATTAAGGAAAGAATAATTATGAAGGGATTACTTTGAAAATGTTGTTACGAAGAGTATTATGAAAGGAACTGCGTCATTTTCTAGGTTAATTAGAGCTGCTGATATTGTTACTAGTTATAACATTTTACATTTATCTATTCATAAGAATATTAATATTTTTCACTTAAGTATTATTATGCAATAAAACGCAAGGATGTGTTGATATTATAAACTAATATAATACTACTAAATTTTCATATATATTTGTTTTATTTTAATAAAAAATTTAATTATATGATTAATATAATATCTGTATATGAATACTAATATTATAAAAATTATAAGTCGTTTTTACTCAATGCTAACATTCACTTGCTCCTCCTTTTATTTTATTAATGCACACAGCAAGGAGCGAAGGGTCATAATTATTCTTACTGCATAAATTAATTTTACCCTGTGGATACTGAATTTCTGCACAGAACATTCTCCTCCTTACTCCTATGCCTATTCCTACTAATCCTAAAAAGATTGAGATATGGCCTATAATGTTTACTACCCCTCCGTAGAATTCTGATGCTACTCCTATCAAAAATAAGACTATGCCGAGAAGAACGTAACTAAAGTCTACCTTCCTTTTGTGAATTACGTTTACAATAGTGTTATATATAGGAATTTTATCACTGCCACCAATAATTAAACTTTTGTCAGTTACAGTAACAATTACTTGCCTTTTTCCATTTAATAGAAAACTATTAAATGTCTTTAGAACTTTTTCGTCTTCCATACAAAAAATAAAAAATAAGTGACTTATAAATCTTACTTACAGTTAAAGATTCCCATTTTAGCATTATTTACACATTTAACGAAAGATTCTGCAATTGCAGGAATTTTATTATATAAACTTATTTGCCCGCCTTGATAGGTTATATTTACTAAACTCAACCCGATTCTTGATCCGGTACTTAAGTAAGTTATTCCCAATAATATAGGCACTACTGAAGCATATATTAAATGATAAACACCAAATGCAGTTGCGAAAATAACGTCCATAGATGCTACAATAAACATGAAGATGCTGATTGCAATTCTCCAAGTACTCCTCTTTCTTATCTTTACTAAATTAACGTTAATTATTGATGATAGAGGTATTGAAGTGTCCTTAATAATTAATTCCTTATTAGTTAATATTACCGGTATCATGTGTTTCTTATCTAAAGAAAATCCGCCAAATGAGAGATTCATAGATTGTTGAGGAAATTGATACCCACACCTTGCACATACCGTTGCGCCATCAATATTTTGATACCCACACCTTGGGCAAACCTTTACCATATCTGTTCTTAAGATGATAAAAGAGTTTAAAAATTTTTATTTAAAAAATGCTTAAACAAGAGAACGACAAAGCGCTAAGATAATATCAATTGTGTTTACAAAAGATTGAAAGCCTCGAGAATAGGCGGGGACGATGATAGATTAAATTTCTCTTTGTCAGAATCTCTTTTAGTGACGCTAACGACGCTCCTAGACTGTGGGAGGAGCAAGCAGTGACGCCTTAAAGGGACTAAAGCTATGCAATGATCCCTCTTGGTGGGCTCTATCCCGACTACCGAATCGATGATGGAAAAGATGAGGGGAACCCTCGTTGGCGGGGAGGTCAGCCATAGCATAGCTTCTCCAATTCAGCCAAGAACTAATCTTTGTAGAGGGAAACGCTACTATCCTGCAGTCATTAGCCGAGGAGATCATCAATAAATCACTAATAATACTATATGAAAATACAAATTATAAAAACTAAATATTTAGAAGTGAAAATAACTAACAGTTATGTAAAAGAGTTGAGACTAAATCGAACTATAAAAATATTTTGAAATTTAAACTAGTTGAAAAAGATATACACTTATTTCTTACCTCAGAATCTTAATACTCATTAAAAAATGTTTATCTTATAAATTAAATCTTAATGTGTAAGAAGTGTGTTATTGTGAGCGCTTCTAATCCCACTGCTGTCAATATGAGATCAATTATAATGGATATTATGAAAGCAAGTATTGCAATTCCTAATGCTCCTAACCATCCCACGTCAAAGATGGCCTTATAAACACCTAAAATGCCTATGAAGCCTATTATGAAACCTATTGGCAATACAAAAGGATTATGAATAACTAAGGCTATGAAAGTGAATATTGCAACAATTATTGCAAATACTATAATAGAGAGCAAAGATGCAGCCATAGCCCTAGGGAAAGACGACTCACTACTGAAAAGCTTCGACGCCAACCATACAGGTATTGAAATTATTATCCAAGCTATTAGAAAACCTATTATTACACCTACGATATCTGGTATATGCATAGTATTCTCTTTAACAATTATTACTTTTAACTTTATCCTCTCTACATAGCGTTAACAGAAGGTTATTGCTTAATAAATAGGTAACATTGTTAACTATTTAAAATGTAAAATACTTGGAAAGTGTAACTTAGCAAATATCTAAAAGGATTTTATTTTATTGACAGGAATCTACTGTTTAATAAAATCAACGTTAATTTAAAACATTTTTAACTTAGCCTATACGCGTTTCATATAGTGTATTCATCTCATCCATTCTATTACGTGAATTTCACAATAACTAATATAACAGTGAACTCTTCGTTTATAATATTAAAAGTGAGTGAGCACTGTCATCAAGATGCTGGTACGGTTACAATTTATATAAATTCATTACAATACTTATAGAAGTGCCTAAAGGAGCAAGTTACCCTGGCGATCTAAATATAACTATATATGTACATAGGATATGTTCAAGCTGTTCGTTAGATGTAGAAAGTACGCAGACTCATGAATATCATAATAGAGTAATGCTACCGACTAACGAATATCCCTTATTACTCCTGAAAGATGAAATAAATAGATTATTAAGAGAATAATTTTTTATTTATATTTTATAAAAATTATTATAATTTTTATAAAATATTTAACCATATTATTGAGCACCTTCTTCTCTTAATATCACGAAGATTAGCAAAAAAGGAAAATAAGTACTGCATAATCTCCCTTGTAAGCTGTCATAGGATGTCATGAATTGTATTATAAGATTTAACTACCATCTCTCCTTTATATCCGTCAAAATTAATAACTTCCGAGCTCGAGCACGCAAAATACGATATTTCTCTACACGCTCAACTAATTTAGGTGGATAAACAGGAGAAGTAAAGTTAAATATACATACGCAGACCTTACGCCCATGGCAGATTCACAAAAGACCAACCTGGTCACGTTTGCTGATAACTTGCACATACAAGTATCAGGCAACATATATGTGAAGATTTACAATTCTAAATCAGTAGAATTAAAAGTAAGTTTAATGCAGTCTCTTAGAAAAATTGAACAGGCCCACAAAGCACGAGATCTTAAATTTCTCAACATTTAAGTTTTAAATCACTTCGAATGATTATGTAGTAGTTAAACTTAAATCTCCTATTAATGAGGATTCAGTATGCAAAATAATGAAGAAAATAGAAGAATATTATTTCGTACGAAAGTAGATAAAATGTATAATAGAAAAATCGGGACTGATGATAAGATTATAGGTGATACAGTTGGATTTGCAATTACTTTTATGTTAGGAATCAGTCTCGCCTTTAATGCAGTAACATCAAAAAATATAATTGGTACAATTGCTTTTGGAGCTATGGGAACATTTTTCTTACTCCTTGCGGTCGCATTAATAATGGATGCAATAAGAACAACTTCACATAAGGAAAATAATGAAAATACTATTGAAATTTACATTGAGGATAATAAATTGGTAATAAAGACTTTAGTTCCAAGTAAGGCAATTAATAAATACAAGACAGAGCTGTATCGCGTACGTAAGGCTTTCGCTTATTACGATTATTATGAGGTACAAAAGAATTCTATAACTAAGACTATGGTGTTTGACCTTCCTTTGAGGGTTAGGAAGGTTAGGTTTAAAATTCCTAACCCTCAAGTCCATGCGGTATTTGATAAATATTTAATAACATTCTTATATTATAAAACTGTTGATGATGCGATAATTAGTGATGGTGCGATAACTGGTTTTGGTTATTTTTACGTTTTGGGTTTGGGCTTTTATCCCGGATTGGTTTATGCCTTGAGGTTTAATTGTAATGGTGAATATGTTCACGCTCCTTTTTTTGCTATAATATATGCTGAGGCTATTTGTTCTGGGGACGTTGTTTTTGATGGTTATTTGATTAATGATTCTTACTTAATTGCGGGGAGTGAATTTGATAAGATTATTAATGGCGAACTTTCAAATTACGTAATTTTAGAGGAGGGAGGGGGAACTCAAGGAGATAATATTGATGAATTGGTGAATGATTATATAGTTAAAAAGTACGGTTTGATAAGTGAAGAGGAATTGAATAGTAAAGAGGAGAATTTAGAGAAACCATATTCCAAACAGCTTAAATTTGCAGATGCATTATTTAAGAATTCTAGACTGATTAATGATACTATGTATATATACATAGTAGTTCTTGATTCCAATAATAATATCATTTATAGAAATAATATTGAGAATATTGATGAGAATGAGATTAATAAGCTCAGCGAACTTGATGGCAAATTTGCTATTGAAGAAATAATAGGCGATAAATCTAGAACGTTTTACATTGATAAAAATAAATTGATAAAGAGGTTAAAATACATTCTAGAATTAAAGTCCAGAGGTGAGCTATCAATGAAGAATAAAGTCAGAATATTATATTTATTAAAATATTGAATACCTTTTTAGTAGTTTTGATGAATAGAGTTAAATAGCGGGTATTATGTTTAGGACTAAAGGTAGTTTATCTGCATGAAGGGAAAATATTTTAACTGCTTCTTCAGAAGAAAGATTCTTCCTAATAAACATTCTTTAAACCTATGCTTTGTGGATCTCTTCAGTTTATTTCATAAGCATGATATGATACACTGAGGGTTTTTCAGTAATTAATATTTATTTCAACGTTGTTCACAAGCTCAAACCTTAATACCCGGAGCCCTACCGACTACAGAATTAGCCAAGTAAGCCATCCATGCATAAGCCCAAAACTTAAGCTTAGCCTCAACCACTTGCCCTAGAAAACTTGTTGCCCTAACAGATTCACCAAAAGTGCGCTTCACGGCAGAGAATAAGGACTCAACCCTCCACCTAACACCGTAACCCCTCTCCTCCCTCCAACGATTATAACACAACCTCTTGAACTCCCTTACAGCCTAGCGGGATGACCGCGCCTAGTGGAGGCGTTCTCCCTAGGTGGGACGACGACCTCAACCCCAGTCTTGTAAACCTCGTTGGCGTCATAAGCTTTATCTCCGTAAAACCTCTTGACCTCCTTTCCCTTATCTTGTAAACCCTTAACAGTCTTGACTGCAGTCTCGACCTCGTTGCTGGTCACTTCAGCGTTTATCACGTTGAATTGGTCCTTGTCAATTACTATCTCGATTTTGAGGAATTTTGAGTCCCTCCTTTTGCCCCACTTTGCTACTATTGTCCTCCCCTCGTTGTGCTTATCCCCGTTGCGTCTGCTATTACTTCTAGTTCGTCGTTTGCCTCCGGGAATTTTATGTCCATGTTTTTTACTCTTTCCCATATTGTCGAGTAGTCTAGGCTTGTTGGGATGATTTTCAGTCTCTCTAGTGCTCTCAATACTCCTTCTATGGCCCTATAAGGTAAGAACAAGTGGAGGAATGCTAGGAATTCGTTGAACTCCTTCGCTTGTAGGT
>Ga0326758_100128_pt1 | contig 23362 bp, 30 predicted proteins | sample GCRJH_S_FD_207221 | JGI IMG/M metagenome (GOLD analysis project Ga0326758, IMG submission 207221) | Hot spring sediment microbial communities from Geyser Creek Basin, Yellowstone National Park, WY, United States - GCR.JH_S | ecosystem: Environmental > Aquatic > Thermal springs > Near-boiling... | reverse complement strand
TTGGTTGGTTAGGAGGTGGAAATTAGCGGTTCTACTGCCGTTGCTTGTTTACGTCTTTTCGATACCTGTCTCACTCATTGCCTACGCTGTGCATGACCTAGCAATGACAGTCGCCATCCTCGAAAATGCGCTTTGTGTGAGCCTCGCCCTGGGCATTGCGTTGTTTGTGCTGTTCATTTCCCTAGGCATTGCGAGACCAATTAGGGACGCACCCAGGGTGGGCTTGAGGCATGTGTACCTATTCGTCGCCTTATTCATAGCATTGATCCTCGCACTGTTTGCCTTAGTACTACATAAGCCGCCAACACTCGCGGAGGCGTACTTCATACTCACAGCACTTAACTTCTCGTTCTCGCTAATCAGCTCGGGGCTTGTTGTTGCGGGGCTTGAGCTTCATAATCTCCTGTCTAGAATAAAGAGCTCGGTTGTGTTGCGTGGCTTGTTGGCAGCCACAATCATAGTACCGGCGCTCGCAATAACGCTTGGGATTGCGATCACCATGCCAACGCCAACAACTGCACCGCCACCACCGCCCTCGCTCACGGCATTCTTTGCGGAATTCACGAGGGAATTCACGAAAACCGCACCGATCGCCACCACCATCGGACTAGCCACGGCACTGCCGCTAGAGGCTGCATTCATCGTTGCCTACATAGCCCACAGGAGAAAAAGGAGGCAAAGGCAACGTCAATAGACTTGCACGATTGCTTTTTCCTTTGTCAAACACGTTACGCAAAACGTGTTCTTGAGCGTATCGCCCTCGATGGCTATGCCGTTTTGCTCAAGCATTGGGTTGGGGATTCGCTCCATCCTGCCGTGGAGGAAGTAGTAGCATGATGTTTTGCTTAGGTCTATGGGTATGAGGAAGTCGTGTATGGCATCACTGCAGTGGTAGGCGTACTCCATCAAACCGCCAGGCCTCACCTCAACCCTAATGAGCTTGCAACCCCACAGTCTCTTTTTCCTGCGTATGAGCCTGTCCAACCCCAGCGTGTCTATGCACTCGCTACTCATTGATTAAATCAATAATGAGGGTTATAAACCAGGCACGCTTGGGGCGTTTACGTATTATTGAATTAATTGTAGTAACCACTTGCTTGGGTTTGGTTGTTCGTAATCACCGAGCCATTCCTCGAAGGCTTGGCAGTACTCGCGCCTGTGTGGTTTCTTGCCGTCACTCGCCCTGGCCTTGTCTGCATCTGCCGAAACGACACCAACAATGTTGTTTCTAGCGAGGAAATCCAACGTAGCCTTCGCTATCCCCAAAACATGCGCCTTAAAGCCGTGTTTCCTCACTGTGTTTATTACAGAAACAATGTATTGATTACAAACAGTTAGTTTGCTCACGCACTTGAGTGGGTGCGGTGATGCCGTCACCATGTTCCCAGGTATGCCTAAAAGCACGGTTGGGAATAAGTCACGTAGTTCATTTAGCAATTCTAAGTACTCATTGGTGTGGTGGTGAAAGTAATGCCCGATCAATATCGGCACCATGTTATCTACGTTCCTCAATCTTCTGGCCAGCTCTATGAAGCGTAGGGCATTGCTTATGTGTTGTTTGTAGTCCCATGAGTCAGGAATTACAAACAATGTTACGTATTTCCGTGAGTAACGCATTACGTACTTGATGTAATCCATAGACACAGCACCACCGTTCTCACTGGCCAGCTTGAGGCCGATGTCCACGAGGAAGACGGCATCCCCGTCAGGCTCGAAATACTCATAATCAGCATAGCGAACCTTTATGTATGGCGGGCACAGCCTCGTGAACACTGGAAACGACAGAATCACGACTCACCACCCACGTATTTCGCGATTTCCCCCAGCCACTCGTTCGCCCATTTTTTGGCATTCACTGCAGTGGTTACCATGAAGCGTTTATCGCCCAGGTCTTCGTGCCTCAGTTTGTTGTTGGGTACGAGCCTGTAGGCATCACTATCAAAGGAATAAACAAAGCGTAGGTATTCCCCTAGGCTCATTAGTGTGCGTTTATTTGCACCGAGCAGGTGTATCGGCACGTTGTTGCCGAGTTCCTGCCTAACCTTGCTCATGAACGACTTAATGCTCGCACTGCACTGCAGTGGCTTCCTGTTGCAATCAACAGCCTCGCCCCCTAAGTCCATCTTCCTGGACGGGACAGCGAAACCAGTAGTAACTAACCTATTATAGTTATAGAATAGGGCTTTGTACTGCATCCAGTAAGTGCTGATTAACCCACCGTGAACCACAATCAACATGGTTAGGTTACTCGGCACTTGTCTCTTTCGCAGTTTCATGTAGAACTCGGTGGCTAGCCACGTGTTCCTAGGCGCATCGCCCCAGGCGTCTGGGATTATCGCCAACACCCTGGCGTTTGGGTTAGACCTCGCCACAAAAAGCACGTAATTGAGGTAATCAACAACATCCACACCATCACCCAAAGCTTTGCTTAAACCAATATCCACAAAGGCATATGAAACATTAAACACAACTTTCCTGGATGGATAGAGGATTTTCACACAACCGTGCGTGCCATCACGATTACAGAAAATCATTATTGCCCACCTCAATGATTGCTTTCAGCGTCTTCTCGTGCAACCTCTCCCAGGTTGGTGCCATCCTTTTTGGTAAGTAAATAATAACGCCGTATTGCGGGTTTTCGCTTACCTTTGCTATCATTGAGTAGATGCTTGTGTTGCTCACGAGTGTTAGCTTGACTGTCTTGTTTATGAGGCTCCTCATTAGCTTGCCGTTGCTTGGCACGAGTATGTAGTCCTTGCCCCACCTGATTATTCGTGACTCCACCTCAATCCTCATACAAGGAATAAACCATTTGCTTAATTAAAAAGCTAATGCGTAAATTACGCGTGGGGTAATGCTTAAAAACCCATACAAGGCTATAACCTTGTATGGGGCAGGTAAACCAGGACGGGACAAACCCCGTGGTGACGGGGTTCAAAATAACGGACGTGTATAGGGACTTCAGGAACGTCATGGAGATAACGGCGAGGGGCTTGTGGGCAATGGTGAAGTATGCGAAGGGCGCCTGTGTGAGTTTCACGACAAGGAAAGTGCTTGAGTATGCAGAGTGTGGCTCCTTGGCAACACCAGTTGTTCTGACACTTGTTAGGCATATCCTTTTGCAGTTGCATACAAATGGTTACCTACAGGTGGATGAGAGCAGGAGCGTTAGGAAGTACGTGGTGTGCAAAGACTCTACGCTGTGGCACGTGGCTAAAAACGGGGATGGCCCAGAGGATGTATTCATGTTCTTGCAGAAAGAGGTTGAGTGAGGTGGTGGGTGTGCCTAGAACCAAGGCTCAGGAAAAGATGGTGCTGTTGAGCGTGCACCTACCGAAGCAGTTGCTCGAGGAGTTGGATAGGCTTGTGGCTGAGGGCGTGTTCCCAAGCCGTTCGGAAGCCATCAGGACGGCTGTTTGGGAGTTAGTAAGGCGCGAGAAACAACAGCGTGAGGACACACAAATCATGACTGGGAGGTGATTGGTGTGGAGAGGATGCCCATAGTTGCGTTCCACATACCCAAAAGAGCGCTTGAGGAGTTGGAGTCCCTAGCTAGGGAGAGGGGCACCACCGTGAGTGAATTGATTAGGAAGGCAGTGAGTGACTTGATAAAGACCGTGAGCGGGAGGGAGGTAAGCTATGACCCAAGGAGGGAGAGGGAGTTGAAGATAGCGAAGGCAGTGGAGGACGTGGCAGGGAAAATCAATAGGAGCGGGATAATTGACAAGCACGAGTTGTACAGTTACCTGAGGGAACGCGGGTTGAGCAATTACGAGATAATTGATAAGTTCATGCCGAGGTTGAGGGAGGCTCTTCAGAGGAAGAATTTGATCTTGATTGAGAACGAGGTTGGGGACTTCGTTGTGATAGACATTGCAAAAATCGTGAGGAGTAGGAAGACAAGGGTTGGGGTGGTGGCGAGTGCCCATAATCATTAGATGCCACAGTTGCGGTTTCATACTCGGCACAATAAGGCGTGAGGACATTGGGCACGGCTTCAACATGCCAAGCATAGACAAAATCCTAAGGCAGTGGGGGTACAGGTGCCCTGTCTGCATGTCACCACTGAGCAAAACACCAATAAGGTGGAAGGTGGAGTGAGCCTTTTTCTCCCCAAACCCCCTTAAATACTGACCTGTGTTTTTTGTTTTTGATGAATATTGAGGAGTTCTTTGGGTTGAGGGTTAGGGTTGTGCTTGTGCTGTTGAGGGATGGACCCATGACGCAGTCGGCATTGGTTAGGGAGTTAAGGACGAACACCAGGGTGCTGAAGAAGCATTTAAACTGGCTTGTGAGTAACGGCATCGTGATTAGGCACGGCACGCTATACACAACCTACGAACCAAACTATGACCACCCAATAACAAAAACACTACAACAACTCACACAACTAAGCAATACTCGAGCGCCCAGGCAATAAATACATATTATAGTAATACTAAATTAAGCAACACTTTTAAATTCCTCATAATTTGCGTATTTCTGTATGGGCGTTCCTCATAAAGTCGTGATAGCGAAAGGCAGGTTGGTCAAGCAACGCACACATGGAAAGTACACGATGTACTCCGTAGTCATCCACAAAAGGAAAGGCATACCACAGGACCTGGAGAGCTTTGTTGGAAAGGAGGTGACTGTTATCCTGGCTGACGAGGGTGGTGGGGAATGAGGAAGCCTAGGTATGAGGAAATATGCGTTGGGGAGAGTAACTGCGTGTCTATTGGGTCGTGTGATGACGTGCCAGTTGCCCTGGAGAGGCTAGGGCTTAGAGATGATGCGTACCTGGTCGAGCTTGTGATGAAGGCAGTATGCGGTGGTGAGGATGAGTGACGAGAAAAAAGGCGTCCTCGACCTGGAGGACGTGGCTTTGGTGTTGTATAGGGACTTGGGGCTTAATGCAATTCCCGTGGATAGTGATAAGAAGCCGATTGGGTCGTGGAGTGTGGATAGGAGGTTGGGTGTTGAGGCGTTGGTTGGCAAGGTGAGGGGTGCATCGGGTGTTGCAATAACTGGCAGGTTCCTGGCTGGGGATGAGGAGTACGGGGTAGGCATACTCGATATTGACGACCCAGCCAGGGCTGATGAAGTGCTTAGGCAGGTGTTCAGTGAGGAGTGGAGGGCTAGGCTTTGCGGGCAGACGTACAGTTTCTGTGGCTTGACTGGTCCTAGACCCAAGGGGAAGGTCACGTGTGATTGCAAAGGCCCTGGCGAGGACTGCGATTGTGTTGTGCAGGACACAGGCGAGCACAAGAAACTAAGCGAGCTTCCTAGGGGAATGTACATTGTTGTTAGGATACCAAAGAGGTGCCTGCCTAACCAAACGATTAGGGGTGGTGCCATTGAGTTGTTGGTTAATAATTACGAGGTTGTGTACGGGAGGCACCCCAGCGGTGCGTTTTACGAGTTCGTTAAGTGGAAGAAAAACAGTAACAGTTGGGTTAGGGTTGGGGTTGAGGCGTTGGGTCCTGGGGAGATTATCACGTGCGAGGAGTTGAGTGCATTGAGGGCGCTCCTGGCTGGTTCCCAGGGTGGCGGGAATGCTGTGGAGGAGTTGGGCGGTGGTGACACCGCCACTGCAGTGGAGCTTAACCTCCCCGAGCCAACGCTCGAGATACCCGAGGACAAGGCTAAACAATTGGTGAGTGTCGTGGTGCCCCTGTGGTGGTTGGAGACGGACGAGGGTAAGCACATGCACGACCTAATCCTCTACGGCATATCAAGCCTAGCGAGGCGTGCTGGCATCAAGCACGAGAGCATCAGGAAGGTTGTTGAGGACATCATAAGCACTGCACTTAAGGCGATTGAGGGTAAAGTAACGCCCGACGAACTTAGGAGAATAATGAAGAATGAGGAGGGGCATTTCGAGGAGACTGTGGATTACGTCTATACCAAGCCCACAGCGAAGCTCTGGGGCAGGAAGGCGTTTGAGCAGGCTGTGGGTGACTTCATAAGGCAGGCGAGGAGCAGGGGTGCAATAACCTTGGAGCCTAATGAGTGGTTCAGCCTGGTTTACGACGCAATCGGGCTTCAGTTGGACACGGTGATCTGCATACCCGTCAAGAAGGTCGGTGGCGAGAGGGTTGGGGAGGGCGTGGGCATTGACGAGATAGGGAGGCAGACGTGGGCTTACACCGAGTTCATATGCAACGAGGTTCCGTTCGGCATCGTCTATAGGAAGAAAAAAATCGTTGAGGAGGACAGCGAGGATGAGGAGGAGGGTGAGGGGGGTGGTGTCCGCATTGTGACTGCGGACACGGCGTTGCTCAAGTGGTCGTTCAGCAGGTTGGAGACTTACTACGACCCGTACTTCGACATTACGTATGCGAACGCCGTCGTCGTCAATGACAAGGGCGTGACCAAGAACTACGTGATGTACAGGGCAGACAAGCTCCGTAGGGAGTTGGAGGAGGACAACGCACTCGTGAGACCGCAACCCAGGTGGAACGTGATTTTCCAGGCAACGAAGCCTAAGGCTGTGGATGTTATTGTGAGCGGTTTCGTGTGCCCACCACCAGACTTGGGGCTGCCGTGTGGCGTTAGGGATTACTTCGACGTTGGTTTGGCTAGGGCTGAGTACAACGCCTCCCTAGCCAGGGAGGCTATTGAGCAGTTAATCAACGTGGTCATGAAGTACCACCCAGAACCCGAGGCTTTCCTGCGTGGTGTTGCCTATGGGGCTTTCACGAACTTCAACCTCACGTGGAAGATGCATGGGCTTAAACCGAAGATGGTTGCATTGGTTGGGGTTAAGGACAGTGGGAAGACGACGGTTGGGTTCGTGCTGAACTGGGCGTTCAGCCCCAGGATAGACACGGTGCTGCCCACGTCTGTCTTGTTATCGCCAGCCAGGGCTGGCAGAGGCATTGAGTTGCTCACGAACGCCGTGGTCGCCACACCAATTGTGTTTGATGAGGCTGGCACAACCGTGGAGAGGGGTGTCGTGAAGCTTGAGGGGAACACTGCGAACGTGCTTAAGAACTACGTGACGCAGCGCTACTCCTGGGTGACTGCGACAGGCACCAAGGTACCAGCCACAAGCGGTGTCGTCCTGACAGCAAACCAGTTAGCCATAACAGACCCAGCCCTAGAGGACAAGGTAGTCACAATCAGCTTCGCAAAGACGATACCCAAGAACAACCAGCTAATGGGCACACCCGAGCTCCGTGCCATCAAGGACAAACTCGTGTTCTTCGGTAAGTACTACCTACAATACGCAGCGGATAACTGGGCGAACGTGAGGGACATAATCATGGGGAAGGACTGGGAGACAGCAGCCATTACCTACATGAACACGGTGCTGCAATCATTGGGGCTACCACCGTTGAACCTACAAGTCGAGGAGAGGGAGGAACCAACCCACCTCTACCTGCTCAGGGCATTGCTTCAATCCTACGTTAGGGAACACCAAACAGTGTGCACAAAGGCTAAGGACACCCTGGACTTCTGGGACTGCCTGGAGTACTTGATTGTGCATGACTACATACCGTTCGTGAAGACGTATAAGGACACAAAAGTCAGGATAACAAAGGAAATAGAGAAGGAACTAGGCGTGAGCGCCAAGGTGCTGTGTGCAGAGTTGGGTGGGGAATTCATTGATTGGAGGAAGACGAAGAACGCCAAGTACAAGAATAGCTGTGTTGTTGATAAGTATGTGTTTGCAAGCGCCATAGGCGTGTATATGCCAAGTAATGAGGAGACGAATGAGGAAGACACTGAAGAAAGCACCGAGCAAAACCGTGTGTAGGGGGATGTGTGTAGGCGCTATACACGGCAACGTCAAAAACATTAAAAACTGAACACAACTTTACCTGTGTATTTTCACGTGTGTAGTGGGTAGTCTAGAGAGAGTCTCCCTAAAAAATTTCTGCGCGCAGAGAAAAACTGGGGGGCTTTTCTGGGACTACACACACGTGCACTACACAGGTACATTACACAGGTGAGTTCACGGAGGAATAGAACGTACACTACACAGGTAATATATAATAATAATAATAATTTTTATTTTAATAAAATGAATTTATTTATTTATTTATTACGGTGTGTCGTGGGGGCACGTTCGTAAACCCCACCTGTGTAGTTACCTGTGTAGCCGTGCACGTTTTTTAAATAAAATATATAGATATAGGATATATAAAATAACGATTTATAAACCCTTTTTAAGCCTTTCTTTTCTCGTCATTGGAGCGAAACGCCAGTAGCGTTTGTGCAGTTTTGTGTCCGCTAGTTTTTTAAGTTAGTTTGTGTATTGGTGTTTGTATGAGTGGGGAATCAATGAAGAACAGGGGTAGGGGGAAGGTCATTCGTGTGTCTAATGACAGTGTGATTAGGATACCGAGGCACATGGTTAAGTGGAAGTTGCCGTTGGTGTACAAGGTCGAGAGTGTGGAGAGGAATGGTGATGTGGCTGTGGTTACAATTAGGATAGTGAGCGAGGGTGGTGGTGCATGAGCAAGGCGCCCGCTAGGAAGAGGGAAGGCGATATAAGCATTGACGAGATACCAGAGACCAGCACAGTCTTAAGTAGTGAGCTTCCTGATGAGGTGATTGGTACCGTCACGAATGCGGAGTACACGACTGACAGGTTTGGGAGGCAGATTATCAAGTTCAGGGTGTTGCTTGATGACGGTAGGGAGACGGTGTTTACCTACCCACCAAGCACATTTAACACCTTCAAATCCTATGCAAAGAAGCTTGGTGTGGGTAAACTGTCGGACTTCGTCGGGCGTGCCTACAGGTTTAAACGCATGGGTATCAACACGACCAGGTTCAACACGAGGCCTAGGCACTTTCCGATTGAGGACGTCACAGTGAGTAGCGAGGATGTGGTAAAGAAACAGTCGCAAAAGCAACCCACAACGAAGCCAGCGAGCAAACCAGCCAGGAAGCAACAGGAAAACGAGGAGGAAGAGGAAGAATACACAGAGGAGTGATGAAACATGGTGCGAGTAATCATAAATGATATATCCATGAATTATAATGAGTTTGCGATTGACATGACAGTCATTGGTGTGCAACCCAATCCCAAGGATGTTTCTAAGGATGTTATGAAAGTCCTAACACGTATTTTCTCAAAACTTAACTTTGATTATATAAAGTACCCAGATCTTTGGATTATTGACTTAGGCCGCAACTTTAACGACCTTGCTAGGGAGAAGGTGTTTATAGGAAGAATTCCTGAGAACACGTATATACTCCTCCACCATCCAGAGAATCCAATTGAAGAGGCTGAAAGACACGGTGAGGATGTTGTGGACTTATTTGTTGATGCTGGGTCTCCATTCAAGTATATTTACTTTGTCAAGAGTCATCTGAGACAGGATGGCGTGTATGATATCATTATTACTGGCTTAGGCTGTTCGGGTGAAGATAAATTTATCCACATGGAGCTCATACCAAGGGAGGACAGTGATAGCGAAATTCATATAGAGGTCGGGCAAGGTATAGGAAAGAATAAGAGGTCCTTGCTTGAGCGTGTGCTTAAGCTAAGTGGGCATCTTTAGCAAAGCTTTCTTTAAAATTCATTTTAAATTGTTTTTATTTTCCGTATGGGTAGTCGCACCCTAGTGGGTCTTTTTCGCATGTGCATTCTTTGTAGTCTGTGCCGTGCAGTTTCGATTCAAACCAGCACTGCAGTGATGTCACGAGTGCGAAGGCTAGGGCTATGAGCACAACCACGGGCACGCCCAGGGCGAAGGCTACCGCCTCCAAAACCTTGTTCATCACCTAGTTACTCACTTTCCCTCCTTATTAAGTAATATGTTTAAAATTGCATTTTGTGTCTTGGTTGGTGTGAATTCGCTAACCAAGGCGTTCCTCACTGCAGTGGTGATTTTACTCGTTGTAGCTGACAGCCTCTATGAGACGGCGATAGGTATGAAAACGAGTGACTACGCCCTGTACCTAAGAACCCACCCGCCATCCCTGGCTTTATTCATAGTCCTATACGCCTTGGTTGGCGTGTTCTTCTACATCATTGCGAGGTGGTGGTCGTGATAGCCCTGTCCATGATAACCAAGGACAGCCACAGGCTGGGTGAAACATTCAATAAAGTCCTGGAGTCCACACTCCAGGTGCCCTACAACTCATTCATCCTAGTGGATGACTCAAGCACGGGAGACACGAGGAGGATTGTTAAGGACTTTGCCGACAAGCACGGCAAGGAGTTAATCATTGCGAGTAGCAATGACATCAAACGCCTACGGTCTGGTTATTACTTCGAGAGACCCACTAGGGCTGTTGCTAGGCAGGTTGTGATAGAGATATTCCTACAGAACTTCGGGAGTGAGTGGCTCATGTTCGTGGATGACGATGCAGTCCTAAACCCAGGCTGGTGGGATTGGGTGGATAAACATGCCGTCCTGTACGACGGCAGGGTAGGCGAGGTGTGGGGAATCAACTGGGACTCAACCCCAGACAGGAGGTTGATACTTGAGTCGCTAGGTATTGATTACACGGAGTACCTCATAAGGAAGTTCCAGGAGCGAGGTGGCACCCACGACACATTATACAGGCGAAAAGCGATTGAGGGTGTGGTTATTCCCTGGGAGTTGCACGTTTATGAGGACGCTTGGCTTCACCACTGGGTTGCTTGCCACGGTTGGGAGTCCGTGATAAACCCCGTGGGCGTCACGCACTACTCACCATTTCGTACAGACCTAAAGACACAAAAGAGGCAGTTGGGGTTAGCCATCCACGTGGCTTTCAAGTACGGCATTGTCGAGTACGACGTGTTCAGGAACATCCACACCCTGTCAATAATCAAACAAGCACTGGGGCTGTTCAGGCCAATACTCGGCACACCACTCATGTCACTCGTGTACGCCCGCACATACGGTCTCGCTAAGGGACTACCGTACGCCCTAAAGAGGCAGTACTTGAAACTGTGGTTCAGGTGGGTGGTGCTAAAGAACACGATAAAGTACGGCGAGCCCCCTAACGTATGCGATGTAATGCGTAGTACGTAGCAAACTTCTTAAGGACAGGGATGCCGAGCACTTCATACATAAGCCTGTAAGTCAGTCTATCCCTCAAACGCCACATCTTCATGAAGTGCCTGCGGAGTACTTGCTCCATTAACTTTGTGTCTCTAACCGACCTGGCGTAGGCGAACAATGTGTCGAACTGGAACAACTCAGTCCACGTGAAGTCCACGTACTCCCCCAACCACGTTCCCCTAACCACCTCCTCAAGCACCTGCATGTCGTTCCACTGCTTCATGCCCTTATCGGCACCGCCGAATGACGCCTTACCAACACTGTGCAACCTGTAGTTGGTTAGGGCTATGGGTTCATGCATGACTGCGTAGTCACTCAGCAACGCCTCAATGAAGTGCAGGTTGTCCTGGGCAATATACACCCTACTTAACGCGTCTAAGTACTTCATAACCAAGTCCCTCCTCACCACAATCGAGGAGGAATTAAAACCAAGCCAATAAAACGGGTCAAGCAAGTCCCTCCTAAACCTGTGCACCTCTGTGATTAAGTACCCAACGAGCTTTTTCTTCTCCTCAAGAGTCCTCGCGTAAACACGCTCGTTAAACACCTTAGAACGCCAGTACTCGGGCACGGCATTTGTGCCGAACTCCCTTCCTAACTCATCAATAAACACCACGTTGTGGTGGTAGAACCCAAGGGACTTGTCTTTGTCGAACACCCCAACCACATGCTCAAGCTTACCACTGTCGAACATGTCATCATCATCCAAAAACGCAACCAACTCCCCATTACTCGCCTCGACACCCCTGGCGTAACCACCCCTGGCGTCACTGTGCCTAACAACCCTGTCCACCAAACCACCCACCATCCTTTCCACACTTGCTAGGTTAGTCACGACAATGACTTCGTACCTGTCCCTAGGCAGGGTTTGGTTTAGGACGCTATTGACTGCGTCCATCACGAACCTGTCCCTACCATACGCCAAAACAATGACGCTAACATCAACCATGCAATTAGAAAGTACGCATTAGTATTAATAACACTAATGTTTAGTAAAGGTCGTGTTCAGGCAGAAGGGGCGTAGGACTGGGGAGTACGACTGGACCGAGGCTTGGGACATACACCGCATACTCAAGTCCCTGGGAATAAAGGACGGCGTGATTGATGTGGGTTGCGGTGGGGGGCAGTTAGTTGGGTATCTGCGGACTCGGGGAATCACTGCAGTGGGGTGCGACGTGGTGGATAACGGTTGTGGGATCTACTGCGACGCAACGAGGCCAGGCACAATCCCAAACGGCAGGGTTTGGGTTCTACAGCACGTGATAGAGCACGTACCCACAGAGACGTGGCTCCCCTTGTTCAGGCACGCAATTGAGGCAGGCGTTGAGTACATCATCATTGTAGCACCAGGGCATTTCTGGATAGATGAGACGCACTACTGCAACCACTTCACGCCGTTACTGGGGACGGGTAAGTATGCAGGGAACTACGGGGAGGTAGTCATGTGCGGACTCAATGACTTGAGGCAATTACTTAGACAAGCGGGCTACACAGGTGTCGCTACTTTTGTGGACACCCACACCCTCACGCACCCATGGGACCTGGACTACATAGTCATTGCGGGCAAGAGCAAGCACGTGCTTAGGAAGCTACTGCCGTGGATTTTGAGGAGGATGCTCGTTAAAATTAAGGCATTGTTCGCTACGCCGTGACGGCAACACCCAACTCCCTAGCCCTAGCCCTACCCCTGGGGTTAGCATACAGGGGCTTAGCGCCTATCCGACCTAGGTACCTGTCAATCAACTTGACAAGCTCACGCTCACTCATCCAATTATTAGCCCTGTTGAGGGCAACCAAGTACTTCATCCTAGCCTCGGCAATGCCCTGCGATATCCTACCCTGCCTGTAATCCCTCTCGATACTCTCCAGGAGACACAATACCTTGTCTCTTCCTTTATACCTACGACACTCAGGGTACTTCAGCCCACTCATCAATTTAACGAGAAAACAGGTTAATTTAAGCTTAAGCTCACGAGAGTATCCTCTCCGCATACCTTGCGATTAGCAACACAGCCACAATCACGAGTATGGCTACTATTGCGTAGGCGAGGGTCTTGGGTATTGAGGAAGCCACTGCAGTGGGGTACGGAGTAACCACGCCCGACGCATTGTTCTGCCCAGCCGTGTAGTAACTCGACGGCGTCATGAACAACACAACAAGCACAATGGCGAAAAGCCCAAACACAACCAGGGCGAGCCTGCTCGAAGCCCTCATTCCTCACCACCGTGCTTGATAATCACTGCATCGCCCAGCGTAACCACCCTCTTAGTACCGCTGTACTTGGCGAGCAAAGCCTCGCTAATCAACTCCTTCCTCCTAAGCACGAGCCTGTCGCTCGCCTCCTCGCTGAAACGCAGCTTCTCCAGGTAAAGCTGGAGGTATATGTTGAGTTCCAGCGTGTCCCACGAAGACTTCAGCGAGTAGATCCCCACTGCAGTGAGACCACCGAGCACCGCATCGAGCATTACGGCATCCAAGAAAGCCACGTGCAACAAAGCCACGAGCAAGTAAGCAAGCACAGCGAGCGCCCCCACTAAACCAACCCCACCCAACACCAAACCCAACAAATCCCTAACCATCAGGAAAAAACACAATTTGATTTTAAATAAAGCTATCGCTCGGGCTTTCACTCACCAGTCTCCTCAGTATTCATAAACTGCTGGGCTTCCATCATGTCTAGCTCTCTTTCTTCTTCCTCAAGTTGTTTTTGAGTTGGTTGTCTAAGTATCAAGAACACACGGAGCAGTAGGGAGTACCAGCACTCGTACTCGGCAAAGGCTGGGTGCATGTCTGGGTTGCTCTTTTTCTCACCCAGGCACTTGTTAATGTACTCCTTAATGCTTATACCGTAGAGCGACATAAACAATAGCCTAAGTCTGTCATTGTGCTCAGCAATATCTAGAATGGCTTGTCCCGTCTCTCTAGCAGTAATTAAAACCATGTAGAGCTGGGTATCCCTCTCAATTTCTGCATTCATTAACTTAAAAACAACACGCCACAGCGACCCAGGCACCACACCCGTGGCGCTAGGCAAAGAAACTTGTTTCCCGACAGGCTTAGGCAAAACTATCACCCTTTACAAGTCTTACGGCGTCCCTAATTAATTGTTTCTTCCTCTCGTTAATATCCTCCTCCAACCACTTCGGCAACCCAAAGGGAGCCTTAATCGGCACCCTGTCCTCAAACACCCTCTCTAGCTTTGCTGTGTAGGAGCCATCCTCATTAGGCTCAAGGTACTTGATATACCTCCCATATAGAAAGAGCTTTCCATACTTCCAAACAGCAATGTACTCGCTGGCATGCTTAACGAAGTCAGGTATCAATGTTGGCGAAGTCGCTGTCATAATAATCACCGAGGAACCAACCCTGGCAACTCTAAATATCTCCCTAAATGCCATATATGCTCTACGCCACTTCCCACCCATGCCGAACACGCTTTTTGTAACGAGGTCATCCATGAACAAGACCTTCCTTCTAACGCTGTCTTCTACCAAGAGCTTCACTGCATCGTTTATGAACCTCTCTAAATCAGTAATACCCGTGTAATACGCCCACCTGTACTCCCTATCGATGGGGTCAGGCTCTGTGCAGTACCTGCACATGCACAACTCACCGTACTTATCCTCAAGGGCTTTAATGCACTGATCCAGGTTGAAGAAGCCCTCGCTACCGCACAGCATCTTGATTATTCCAGTCTTCAATGCGTAATATGCATAACTAGTTTTGCCATAGCCAGGCTTGCCCACAACAACTACAGAGAGGAAGGACCCCCTACCACCGCTGTCATTTAAGGCATTGTAAATGTGGCTAGCTAAGTATGACTTCTCCCAATACCACCGAAGCACCTCATAGGACTTCTCATTCACAGTAACACAGTTCTGTGTTTGGAATAAATACTTTACAGACATGCAGAACCGGACACACACGGCAGACCTTAAATAATAAATAAAAGTTAGACCTCAAGCCAGCCATAGGCCTGGGCATAATTAAACTGAGCCGCAACATCATACTCGCACTTGATTGTCGGTCTCACGCACCTAACCACCACCAGTCTGTATGTCCTTTCCCTTTCCCTAATGTCATTAGTGTTCTTAGACTTCTCGAATTCCGTGATAATATTCTCGCTACAAGCTTGCACAGCGGTGAATATTGACTCCGCAATATTGGGCCCTAGGTTTGTTATAGGCAAACCCATGTCTTGAAGACACTGTAACAAATTTGTTTTGTACAAGTGCTTAAACACATTCGATGGTGGTATTAATTGCATTATACAGTCTTGAACGATTGAGTAAAGGTCTTCCAAGAACTCCCGAGGCTCTAGCAAGCCAGGAGGGACTTTCTTTGTGTCGCCAGGGGCAGGCTCCACAAACAGGTCGCCAAGCTCTGCAAGACATCCATCATATTCTCTGTCTATGCGTGTGTACCTAACACTGACTTGCGACACGTCAATCACATACTAAGCCTTAAATAAATCCTTATCGCGTGGTTCCTTGATGTACTACCCCGAAGACAAGAAGAGGGACGTAATCAGTGCTGGAACCATTGTGGCTTTGATAATAGCACTGGTGTTCATGGGCACCTGGCTCTTCAAGGCATTGGTAATCCCAGCCAGGGGCATCTACAACGGTACCCAGTTGGTTGGCGACTCGATTAGTCAGTACGTGAACACGTCAGACCCATGGTCCAATCTGTTCAACACGATGGCTAACAACGTTGGTTCAACAATGGCGCAATTAAGCCAGTGGTTGGGTAACAAGACGGTTGTTGCTGTTCTCCTATCAATAGGCATAATAGTCATAGCCCTTGAGGTGTACACCAGGAGGGAGACCTACTAATTTAGACTTAAATATCGCTCAAGTGGTTAATCACCCGCTATGCCTTTCCAAATGATGCTTCCAGGAAAGTATGGTGTCCCATACTACGGACCACCGAGGTTCATCTTGCTATTGGCACAGCCAGAGCACTTAACCCCGCAACAAGCACCGCAGAGACCACCCAGGATACAGGTACTCTTGCCTCAGGAGATGCCACCACAAATGTGGCAGGAAATAGCGTTGCCACCGCAGTTCGTGCCAGCCACTGCAGTGACTCCCGTCCCAGCCACGGCGATACCAACCGTCCCACCATTCATAGCCCAGCAGTCACAGCAGTGGTGGTGATAGGGAATGCCAGTATTCAACCCCTTCCAACCCTGGACTTACCAGCAGAATAGACCTAAGCCGCCTAAGCCAGCCACTACCGAGACCCCTGTCCCGCCTACTGCTCATCCTAGTCCTCCGCCTCCGACGGCAGGTGGTGGCGTGGTTATTGAGCACATGCCATATGGTGTTGTTGGTCACGGTGGTGCTCACATAATGCCTACACCACCGAGCGGTGGCGCTGGCACAGGAGGCAGTAAGCCACCCACACCGCCAGGTGGTGGGACAGGTGGCACAAAGCCACCAGTGACTGGTGGTGGTTCTACACCTGGTACCAACGCGGCTATCCAGAATACTGCCCTGTCCATGGCGCAGGGTGTAATTAATGACTACAAGTCCCACGGTGTCGCGTATGGACCAGGCATCAACTCTGCTGAGTCCTTCCTTGCATACATGAATGCCCTCAAGCAGACTAACCCAAGCCTCTATAACCAACTCATGAGTAACCCAACAATACGACAAGCCATGCAGTATGCCCAGGCTTACATTAATTATGCGAATGCCTTCGTGAATTGGCACTTGAACCCTAACCCAACCATGACTACCCAGCAGTTTGGATTAACCACTGCGAACAACCTCATGACGCAGATAAACCAACTCATGCAGTCTGGGAATTACCAGCAAGCTCTCCAGTACGCCCAGATGCTCAAGACCCTAGCCCAGCAGTACGGGTTACCCATCAACACCCAGTCACTGAACACCCTGATTAATGAACTAACAATACTAAGCCGACTACCGCAAGCACCCAATGTCCAGCCACCACGCATGTCCCCTCAGTTGATGCGTGCCCTAGCCAGGTCTGAACCAGGCTACTACACCTCAATGGCGAATGTGTACTACCAAAACGCCTACAGGCAGTGGATGCAGTACTACAACGAACTAACGCAGTTAGCCAACCAAGCCCAGTCCATGGGCTTGACAGACCTGGCAAGCAGGCTAAGGGCACAGGCAAGCGTTGCGAACCAGGTAGCCCAAGGGTACCTAACTAATTACGTGCTCACTAGCCCCAACGTGACGTCGTTCATAAACACACTCAACCAATACATACAGTTACTCAGGAACCAGCCAGACCCAACGACCAACCCGCAGGCGTACCTAGCATGGCTTGGTGAGGTTGTTGCAATGAGCCAGCAAGTACGCAACACCTGGCAGTCCGTGTACCCATTCCTTAGTCAGTACCAGAACGTCCCACAGATACAGCAGTTGATACAGCAGGGGCAGTACGCCCAGCAAGTGTCCCAGCAAGTCATGCAGTACGCAAACCAACAACTACAGCCATTCCTGCTCGCCAACCCATCAATACTCAACGTTACACCAACATCACTAACACAGTTGGGAGGCTTAGGAGGCGTACTCACAAGCAGTGCGCTAATGCAGTCCCTGGTTCAACTACCGCCAGGCACGCAGATACAGATACCATACACACCACTAACCACTCAACAAGGACAGAGACGTAATGAGTGGTGGTCAGGCTTAGCCAACTGGTACCAGTCACAGTTACAACTCGCTAGGCAAATGGCAACTAGCAGCAACCCATTGTTGAGGGCAATCGGCGGTGCCTACCTAGGCACCCTCACGCTTGGCTCGGGCGCAGTTGGTTTTGCCGAGAACTTCGGCGCCCTCGCTACTGGGTTCCCAGGCACAATGCTTGTAGGGCTTGCGGAAATGCCGCTGGTTGGGGCACGAACAACAATGGGACCAAGAAGCCCAGTAACACAGTTCCTGCTCGGTGTCGGTGTCCCGCTAGCCCAAACAAGCGAGTTCCTGCAGTCCTCGGCTAACTGGACCCTACAGCAGGCACAACAGGCATGGCAAGGGATTGCGCCACAGACTACCATCACAATACCAGGTTGGGCACGCCCCATCACACCACTCATTGAGGCGTTCTACCCATACGTGAGCAACGGCAGGCTGGTTGTATCGCCAGGCACCGTAATCGGTGCAGTTGGCTATAACCTGCCCTTGGTACTCAGTGGCGTTGGTGCGATAGGCGGTGCAGCTAAGGGCGTTGGGTTGGGCATGGCTGGTGAGGAGACGTTGGCTGGTGAACTGTCTCCCGAACTGAGCACAAGGCTCGGCATGTGGCTTGCCGAGAGGGCGCCCTGGCTAGCGAGGACACTGCCCAGGCTCGGCTTGACATCAGAGAGGTTGATAGGGCTCGGCAGCACGCTTGAGCGTGTCGGTGCGGTGGGCAACTTGATAGACCCGTACGCATGGCTGGGCAGGCTCACTGGCGAGTTGTTGGCTGGTGGTGGCGAGTTGGCGGCGAGGCTTGGCGGTAGGCTTGAGAGGTATGCATTGGGTGGTTTGGCGGGGGCGGTTGGGGAAGGCACTCCCGAGTTCTACATGCTCCCGAGGTATTTGCAGTACGCCACAGCCCTAAGGAACATTGGGCTTGACTTGCTTGGTGCGACGGGCACCACGTTGGCTAGGGTTGGTGGGCTGGCGCAAGTCATTGGGAGACCACTTGCGGAGGCATTCCCAATGCCTTGGGAGTACTACACCTACAGGCAACTCTTTGGTGAGGTTGGCCCGCTCGGTAGAGCCGCCATGCCTCTCCCGAGACCGCTCACGCAGGAGCTCATGGACTACCTAAGGGGCGTTAGGTATGTGCCGTTTAGGTTCTCGTTCCCGTTGGTCATAGCAAGCCCAGAGGTGTTTGCCCCATACACCCTGGGCGCCAGAACCATAGGCAGGACAGCGTTTGAGGCTGGTACTGGGACAATAACGGGCATAGAGAGGTTCGGTTGGGAGATACCCATCGTGTATGGGTTGCCCGACGGCTCCAAGACTGGCGTTACGTTGGTCGCCAGGGTAAGCGAGGACGGAAGCACTGCAGTGCTGACCGTGCCCACAATCACCGAGGGAGGCAGGGTCAGGTGGACGCAATTGACTGTGCCAGTGAATAGGCTGGAGCAAACCGTGAGGGATATCGCCCAGAGGTTGGCTGTCCAACTCAAGTTACCGCCTGGTGCCACGCCGATATTCAACGTAGAACCGCTCTACCTGTTTAGGATAGGTACTAACGTGCCTGGTTTAGGGGAACTAACGGCATTCCTGACGCCACAGCAATTGAGGCAGTACAGGTTGTTGGTTGGTGCTTCCCAGGCTTTCATGCCTAACGAGCTTGCTGAAATGCTTGGTTTGACGGCAAACGCAAACCAAGTAGAAGCACTTAGGAACGCCTACTACACATTACTCGCTAGCTTGTTGGGACAGCCACCAGAGGTTCTTGAGAGGAACCCTAACCTGGTTCTTGCTTTGGGTGGTGGCTTAGCCACGCAGTACATGCGTGGGCTTAGCCCAGCCCTGGTCAGCGACATCATGGCTAGGACGGGCAGGACGCCAGCAAGCCTGTTCTACGAGTGGTTCCAGAACGTGTTGCCATACATACAGCAGGCACAGAGGAGCATCATAGCGCCTGGCGTGGGCATATTCGGACTAACCAGTGGCGTGGCACCCTTCGGTAGGGTGTATGCGCCTTACGCCTTCGGTCTCGCCGAAATCCCAATAGGCACGAGATTGCTCACCGAAACACTGCCTGGCAGTGAGGTAGTAGGCACGGGTGCGTTGCTCAGGACTCCCGAGGGTTTGGTAGTGCCTGGGGCAGGGCAGTTGCTGGGGCTATCGCCAACGCAGTTGATGGGTAGGCTAACACTCCTTAACATAGACCCGTACACCCTGATGGCTATGCTGTCCCAAACACAGCAGCAGCTGGAGAGGCTGGGGATAACGTATTTGCCGTTTAGGGCAGTGACGGAGTTCGGCACGCCACTCTACACGAGAGCAGGCACAATAGCAAGCACCAACCTGCTTGCCGACTGGGTTAGGGCACTCATGAGTGCTCCGTATAGGTTAATCACGCCGACCGAGCTGGGCGAGTTAGGCACAATGGAGCTATACCCATACATTGCGAGGCTGACGCCAGGGGAAGCCGAGGCTCTTGCCGAGTCAATGACAGCAGCCAGGGGAGTGCCGACAGGCGCCGCTGGCATAATGGCTCTACCGCAGGGCGTTGAGGTGGGTAGAGCAACACCACTCACGCTTGAGGACTTGCTAAGTAGTATGGAGACCACTGGGGCTGGTAGGTACCTATCCGCACTGGTTGGGTTGAGGCTCGCAGAGGAGGCTGGTGCAACACCGATTGCGGAGTTAATACCAGAGCTAGCCAGGGTTGGGGCTAGGGCAGTGTCGCCAACAATTGCGGAACTACAGAGGCAGAGGAGGCCTGTCCTGCCCACAATACCAGGTGCGCCGCAGATTGAGTTGCCATGGTTCCTACCGCCTGGGCTTAGGCAGTGGGGTGGTAACCTACTCACGTTCAGCTGGTACGGTCCTGGCAGGATTAATGTCTCGCCACCAGGCGTGCTTGAGTTGCTGAGGGCTTTGTACCCCACGGGCACGCAGGCAGGCACTAGGCAGTACTACACACAAGTAAGCACACCAACCCTCAACCCACCAACAATAGCACCACCGCTACTCCCACCAATAACTATACAGGGGCAGACCACCACGGGGACTGGGCAGGGCAACCCACCGCTCAACCCACCCACCACAGCAACACCAATCCCACCAACGGCAACACCACCAATCCCGCCGTTCCTGATACCCCTGCTGTGGTTCCCATCATGGATGCCACAGCAATACCCACTACCCAGCGAGCTAGCCAGACCTGGAGCCATGAGGGAGATTTTGGTGCTATGAAGTACGTTGCTTGTTCCACCCACTTTTTCAAAAACAAGCCCGTGATTATCTAACAGGGGTACTAGTAGTAGTTTCACGAAGATCGTGAAACAAAATCCCACGCCTTAACCAATAGCTTTATTAATAAATAGTAAATAGGTAATTAGCGATGGGGCTGGGCAAAGTGATTGGCTTGGGGATCGCATTCATAATACTACTGTTAGCGACCATAAACGGCATCATTGATGGTTTCGCCTACGTGGCACAAGGCGCATCAATACCATTCCTGGTTGGGTACTACGGCGCCGCCGCAATCTTTGTTTTGATTACGTACTTCGTGGGTAGGAGGTTCGTGAGGGCGGTTAGGCAGTACAGGGGTTCGAGGGCTTCAAAGCCTGGTAAGCCACTGCAGTGAGTGTCGTTGGTTAAAAACCAGTCTCAAAACACCCCTTGGTTGGTTAGGGCTTTAAGTCAGTGCTTCTCATTAAGCATTTGATGCCTAGGAGTACCTTGCTTAGGGCTTTGGTAATCACTGCAGTGCTGGTTCTCGTTGCTATAGCCTACTCGGCGTTAGCCACCACCTGGGTTGCTTGGGTCCCCGTCCAAACCAGCGCAGGCACGAGTGCCACGTTTAATTACTGGGGCGGTGCATCCTTCATGTACAGCACGCAGTCAGTGACCTGGATAACCCCACCAATGAACACGCTTGGTTCAGCAACATACGACCAAGTACAGAACTACCTAGGCACATCCGGCGCCGCCTTGTGGGTTGAGTTCTCAAGTCAATCAACAATAGTGTCTGGGTCGTATAACTACATATACCAGGGCACTGTGACAGCCACAGCCACGGTCTCAATTGGTGGTTCCTACTCATTCTCCACTGGTGAGCACGGCTTCGCGGTTTTCGCCGTGATTGACGTAACGAGTGAGAAATGCGGTCAGCTGTACTTCCACGCAGACGTTTATACAGGCGCTAATGCCCAGTACTTCAGTGGTGTGTACATGTTCGGCAACGCAACCTGGTTCTACGTAACCTTCTACAGCAACTCGTACGCCTCGGACACGTGGGCGGCGCCAGCCGTGGCTGGTCCGAACACGTGCCTAAGCCCTGGTTATTACTTGTACGTAGCCACCGTGTACCTAAATAACGGGGCATCGCAGGTCGGAACTGCCCAGGTCTCGATTGGCACCACTTCTGAGGGCACGTCGTACGTGCCTGGCACGCAGTACGCCCTCAATATTGCCCCAGCCAGCGGTGACTCCATGGTGTTCCCATGGACAACCTCTGCAAGCCCCTACGTCGTGCTGGAGTTCACCCAGTCCGTGGTGAACACGGCTGGCTCCTCAGCCCTCGGTTCCTTCAATGCAGTCATATCAGGCAACACATACAGCCTAAGCAATATTGATTACATACTGTACTTCAGTGATAGTGCCACCAACACATTCCCGACGGGCGGTCAAATCACACCCACCAACTGCCCAACCAACGTGTATGAGCTACCCACCACGGTATCAACCTCAGTACCGAAAATACTCAGTTGCCAATCAATCAGTAGCCCATCAAGTGGCAGTGCCGTTTACCCTGGGGACTATGCCAAGTACAGTAGTACGGCGACCACGTTCATACCGTTCCCAATACCAAGTGGTTCCGCAACCGCCTCTTTCTCAGTCTCCTACACCGACTCGGCAGGCAACACCTACTCAACAACGGCAGGGTCCACAACCCAATTGGCAGTTTACATAAGCAGTTTCTCAATCACACCAAGTGTGTCAGGTTATATATATTTCGTTCACAACCCATCAATAACGGCTGGGAGCACGTACTACGTACCCGCACCAACCAGTGGTTGGGCTTACGTAGGTCCTGGCTTACTGTCTTCGCCATCAGTGAGTGGCTCCACGAACATCACTGCAGTGCTGTTAGGCAAGCCAGGCATTAGCAACTACCCGACGCTGACGGTGAATGGTTCAGCCAGGTTCCCGTTCGCATCAAGCACCACCTCAATAACAGTGGTGTTCTACCAACTGAGTGGTGACACCGAGACTTTCGGCGTGACGCCTAACGGGATGGGCGTTTACTTCCTTAGTTCTAACACCACTAGTTACACTATCCCGTCCACGCCTCACCAGTCAGTGCTGTCCATACCCACGACCACGGGCGTGTATATTGGGGAGTCACTTGGTGATTGGTGGAACGTGACTGACAAGCCCTACTACAACCTGACGTTGGTGAGTGGCTCGGGAAGCACTGGCTCGTTCACAATAAAGGTGAACGGAGTAACCAACACGGCAAGCCAGTTCGCCTGGAACCTCAATAATCCACCAAACACTATTGTTTATTTCACGGGCACTGATGGTTACACGTATGCCTTTAACCCAGCCTGGGTTCAGTCATTTGACTTAACGCAGGCTTTGGTGGGTAGTAGCATCTACTTTGTGCCTACCGTCATAGGAAACACCCTCACAAGCACGAACCTGGCTTTCATAGC
>Ga0326758_100127_pt1 | contig 23797 bp, 20 predicted proteins | sample GCRJH_S_FD_207221 | JGI IMG/M metagenome (GOLD analysis project Ga0326758, IMG submission 207221) | Hot spring sediment microbial communities from Geyser Creek Basin, Yellowstone National Park, WY, United States - GCR.JH_S | ecosystem: Environmental > Aquatic > Thermal springs > Near-boiling... | reverse complement strand
TGCATTACTTGAACGAGGCGGGCTATGAAGGCCACTTCTATGTAGTGTTACCTAACGGATCAACGATAGGTGACACTTCTGGAACTCAATTACCACCGCTATCCTTATATGCGTTAGCTCCAGTTAATGAACTTGAACAGGACGAGTTAGAAATAATATCTCATGATTTAAGTCAAATAGGAATATCAACAACAGTATATTACGTATTACCATCAGTAACCGACGGTTGGACTACTGCAAACGGAACACCAGTAATGGTCGATTTAGGCTGGTTCCCAGACTGGCCTGATCCAGTATTCCAGCAATTAATGCCTTTAACTGACGTTCAATTCGGCGGAATTTCCGGTAACTTAGCGTGGGTAGATAACCCTGAACTACAATCAATGTATAATACTCTACCCTTCATTACTAATACAACACTACAAGAAGAAATGGTAGCCAAAGCTTACAGCATAATTTACAACTGTGCACCATACGTATGGTTGCCAGTGCCGGACACATACTTCTTCGTACAACCATACGTACACGGATTTGTATACAATCCCTATGTAGGATACTTCTATAACATGATGTACTATAACGGAACGTATACATATACAACGTAATAAGATATTTTTTATTTTTCTTCCTTATTATGTAACTTGCTCGGATTCATTTAAAAGAGAGAGTGTACGTAGATAATTTCCTTTGAATAATCTTTATGCTTAGTTTAATAACATATGGAAACGCCTTTAATTCTCTTTTACATGAATATTATATGCTAATAAAAAACATAAAATTCCAAGAGGATAGCAATGAGAATCATTCCATATATATTAACGATGAGGGAATAATAGAGTGCATAGACTGCGATAATAAAGATGGAGAAGTAATAGATGCTAAAGGTAGGCTAATTTCTAAACCTTTTGTAAATCCTCATGCTCATTTAGGTTATGCATTAACTTTAAACTATGCAAGACATAACTTGAGCGGTACGCTAATAGAAGGAGTTGAAATAATAAGGGAAGAAGTGTCTCAAAAAATAACTCAGGAAGATTTAGAGAAAAGATTAGAAAAAATAATAAAAATGCATTTCATTAATGGTGTATTTTACGTTAGGTCGCATGACCCTGTTTGGAACGATGTTGTATTTAAAATGCTTAAGGCTAGGAATAATCCTTTAGTAGAGATTCAAGTTGTTGCGTTCCCTTCTCCTGGATTCTTTTTTGATGAAAATGTAGAAAAGATTAGGAAAGCACTAGAAGAAGGTGCAGAAGTTGTTGGGTTAATTCCTCACAGTGAACGTTCCTATGAAGAAGGCATTAAGTCGATTAAGGTTGCTTTTGATCTTGCTGTTGAGTATAATAAATTGATTGACGGTCACGTTGATGAGACTGACGATCCTAATTCTAGGTTTTCTGAGGTTGTTGCTAGGGAGGCTTTATCTAGGGGTATTGGTTATAAAACTTCTATTAGTCATATGACTGCTTCTCATTCTTATGATAATTGGTATTTCCATAAGTTAAGTCTCTTGCTGAGTGAGGCTGGAGTTTCAATAATTTCTAACCCAATTGTTAGTATGCATTTACAAGGCCGTTATGATAATTATCCTAAGAGGAGGGGTGTTGCTAGGATTAGGGAGTTAATTAATGCAGGAGTTAACGTAGCTTTAGGAAGCGATAATGTTGCAGACCCAATTTACCCTCTAGGAGATTATAACATGCTAAGAGTAGCACAAGAAGCATTCCTAGCAGACCACTTCACATCAAACGAAATTGAAGAACTACTAAACTTAATAACAACAAACGCTTATAAAGCAATGCAATTGAAAGAACCGGAAATTAAGCCAGGAAATAAGGCAGAATTCATAATCCTACAAACTAAGACAATTTACGACGCAATAAGGACAGCACTACCACCATTCTTAGTAGTAAGAGGAAAACACTACGCAATAAATGAAATAAAAACAAGGATAGACGAAAATGAAGAAACAGATAAAATAATAAACATAATAGATAAATAAGTCAAGAACGAGTTTCCTATATTAAAGGAGCAGAATTAATGTCCGTTTAAATGAAGAAAAGTAAGTTCTGATAATATAGATTATCTAGGCATCGGAGTTAACACTCTAAAATACATGTCTGCACAAGAGGATAATGTAGCAATAGTATCATTCATGCATCCCTCGTATTTTACTACTAACTTATATTCTCCTATACCATTACTGCATATTACTGGCTTAGGTATGCATATTAGCACTTGATGTCCATTCTCTTTATAAGTATTTTTCCACACTAGGTTACTCCCCTTATAAAGGCAGGCCACTAATTTTCCGAACATTACGTTTAAAGTAACCGGATTTTCAACAGGAGTACAACAATAGATAACACAATGAAAGCTCACATCAACGCTAAATATAATATAGTTTGGAAGACTATCAATGAAATATTCAGTATTCCCTGTTATATTAACGAGTGTACAATAGGATTTATAGACTTGAGTTGAAGATATTCTAAAATAGTAAACTGGAATATTAAACTTGAAGCCGTTAAGGCAATAAGAATATGAACTAGTAGCAACACATACTAAAAATTGCTCATTTATTGGACTGCTTATTACGAAATTGTTGTCATATGCTGCTAAACTTTCGCTATTTTGGGCTATTTCAAAATCTAAACCAGCAGATGATAAAATTATTGGCATTGCGGCTTCAGGGGCTCCAGAAAATAAGCCTAGGACTAACGCAACAGCACCTACTGTAAATCCAAATCCAAGGTACCAGCTATCCATTTCTTCAAATTGCGATGTAGAGGATAAAAATTCTGACAGTTCACCATATTTTGGTTCAGCGTAATAGTACGGTAAAAATTCTACGTCTTTAAGGTATTTAGTTAATATTTTATAATATTGTGAACAAGGATACGCATAAGATAAAGTATTAGGCTGTAAACATTTTATAAATGTCGTTACAGTATAATTATTTAACGGTTGTTCTTTATTTCCTCCGTTTTTATAGGCTTGAAATACTACAGCTTCAATTTTTCCTAAAACATAGAGAAAACCAGAACTGGGATAAGATCCACCTATAGGAAGTGTACATGACTTTAGACAACAACGCGTAACTTCGGTTACTGGTCCTTCAATAGAATATTCAACTTCGCCATATTCATTCTCTAACGCAACGGAACCCCATATACATAGGTAGTTTGGAGATTTTATAAAAATTGTTAAAGTATCATCACTTTTTGCATTTGTTGTAGAATTTATAAATACTAGGGGTATTGGAACTATTGGAGAAACGTTAGAGAATACTGGAACCCATCTAATATTCAAACAAGAGGAGGTAGTATAATTTATGAAATTATTAAGATTAACATCAACTATTGAAGGAATAAAACAACCATTAAAATTTAGAGTTGCGCTCTAACTGCATAATACATTTTATTTCCTTCAACATAACTTATAAAGAATATTAAAGTAGGAGTATTGAAATTTCCTTGCCATGCTGAAATGAGTCCAGAGAGTTGAAAAGATTGCAGAGAGGCATAACCTAAAAACGTAGTTAAGGAAGCTACTTGGGTTATTTTACTGCTTGAAGGGTAATCCGCAAAAACCTGAACCTCTGCACCGTTTACCGGAGTTGAATTAAGGGTTACATATATTGTAAGTTTGTTATCAGACGTCGGAAAGCTGATAAAAGAATTAAAAGGAGGTATAACAGAAAGAATCTCGATTACTATTACTATTAAAAGTATAATGGAGATGTACTTTATTATGAGTTTTCCTTTCATATACTAAGCAATTTCTAACCTTATATTTAAGTCTTATTACTGCTAAGAAATGAATCAATTAAATATAAAATAAGAATATTAAAGATTTTAGACCATTTTGGTATTAAATTTGAATAGTACAAAGATCTAGCGAATTAGAATCTCTGATGCTATCGCTATTCTGGAGGAATTTCCTTGAAAGTTAAGGATAAATCTATTCCCTGCTTCTCCCTAATCTTTCTTACTACCTCATAAAGTGCAATAGAAACTATTGGAACACCTACTATTATCCCTATATTTAAAGGTAAGTTAACGAAAACCACAGAACTGAAAGCTTTACATATTATAGCGTAGAGTATCATTAATATTGCAGGGAACACTACTGCAAAGGCTGAAATACTGCCCAGAATTGCAAGTTTGCTATCTTTTACTCCGTACAATTTCTTCTTACTAATTACTATGGCGGAAATTGCTGCAGTAAAGTATTGATATAACATGAAAACTATTATAGTAGTCATTGCACTCTCGCTAAAGCCCAAGTATATTTCTAAGACGTCAAATACTACTGCTAACGCAACAATGAATAGCGTAGAATATATTGGAGTCCTAAACTTCTCGCTGACCTTTGTAAAGAAAGATGGAGCTAGCCAATCAAAGGCTATTGCAAATAACGTTCTACTAGGTATTGCTAGGTCTATTATTGAATAAAGCAAATACCAGGTTATTGCACCGGCTACAATTAGTATAATAAGCGGAACATTATTTAAGAAAGGTACTGCAACGTACGCCAACAGGGAAGTAGTTGCTATTGGAATTCCTCCACTTGAAGAAGACCATCCCATTGAGGAGGTGTAATCGTAAAACCCTTCTCCTACAAAGTATTGTAATTCATATATAAGTATTATTGATAATATCGCAGTTATAATGTAAGAAATTATTATTCCAGAGAATAGGCTTTTTTCAGCCTTCTTAATTTCGCCTCCAAAGTACGTTGGAGCGTTATTATATAGGAATAAAAAGGCCGCTATTGTTGACATCAAAACTAACGTCTGGATGGGGTTAAAGCTATATGACGTTGACGAGATTAATGAAGAGTAACTTGGCCCTCCAAAGCTTTCCGAGACCTTTGTGAAAATTGCGGGATAAGAAGATCCCACAAGTGCTAAGCCTATTATCATTCCTAGCGTACCAATGATTTGTACTGCAGTTAAAGTAGTAATTATCCTAGCAAAAATCTTAGTCCTTACTATTGTAACCAAAGTCACTAATCCTATTATCAATAATGTAGTCCCAAAAAATATTGGAGAAGTCTCAGAGCAAAAAGCAAAGTTACTTGCAAAGGAAATAAGCGATGGGTCGTGAAAGGTTATTCCCAAAATTTGTAATGAAGGCTCTAAAACTAATGGAAGTTCTAGCTGTGCTAGTATAGGAACTCCGCTTGCGAAAATGAAAATGTTTGATATCGCTTGTATAAATCCAATCCTGGGTCCCAAAGTTCTTGATATATAAATATAATCTCCGGCAGATCTGGGTATTATCCTCGAAAGATAATAATACATTATAGCCACAGGGAACATTAATAAAGCTGCTATGACGCCGGAGATTATCAAACTAGCCCCAACTAACGCTACCGCAAAGGTTAGCGGATAAGCTACTCCAGCTGCAGGACCTAAATACGAGAAGTTCATGGAGAATGCATCCTTAGCATCAATTTCCCTAATTAGCCCAGATGATTCTCTAACAAAAGTTCTCTTACCTTGCATAGAGGACGTTAATAAAAATTATAAATAAATTTTCTTATCCATTACTTTAAACAGAGTTTACTTTTATAGCCAAGTTTACTTTCCATTTATTAAAAATGTCTTGCATTACATCTCTAACGTCTTAAATAGATTACATGAATAATGTATAAGAAAAAATAATATTATTCTATAAAAAACTAGATTATATAAAAAGTTTTTATTAATTAAGGATTATCTATTATTAATTTTTTAACGAGAGTGATGTATTGAAAGCAATTAACTGAAAAGTTTTAAGAAGGCTAAGCCCTTTAATACAAAATTAATCATTGTGCTAGATTGACTAAGGTCTTCCATAAATTATCTGGAATTTCTAAATCTTTTATATTTTTCAGTTTACTCTCTTTATTTAGTAAATAATAATTGCTTGGCAATCTTAATAAGACATTCTTGAAATTTTCGTTAGCTCTTAAAACCAACGCTATGAAAGGATTAACGTCATCTTCGTCCGAGAACATTGTAGTAAATAGTTCTATTCCTAAGGCTATATTAAATCCCTTGTAATCACCTATAGGCAATAAAGCACCGCCTTCTAAAAGGTCCTTCGGATTGTCACTCAGTTCGCCTTCTTTATTAACAATGACTTTTGATTCCAACTTTTCTCCTTTAATATACTTTTCTAAGGCTTTGCCGAAGGATGTAACGCTTAACGCTGTATCTATTATTATTCCAGGAAAACCGAAGCTTATAGGATTATTACCCAAAATCCTTCCTTTCATACCTTTTAACGAAATTAATGGCGGGGATCTTGCCATTATTAGACTTGCGTAGTTGCCTTTGGATAATCCCTTAGTAAAAGTGGAAAGCCTACCTAAATGCGAGATATTTTTCCCTATAACTACGTAATAATCCAAATTCTTTTCTAAGAGATAATTAACGAGCCTTCTCAAAACTACTTGGCCGAAAGTCATGTTCCCATTAACGGTAACAAGGTTTTCTCCACTTATCTCTACTTTTCCCTTAGGGTTAATTGGAGGAATTTTCTGTCCTCCTATATCTACTTCTTCTCCATTTGCTAATTTTATATAGTAAGGAATTAGTTGTAGACCGTGGTCTGAATGTCCTTCAATTTCAGCCTCTACGAGTTCTTCGGATAAATATTTAGCGTATTCATCATAAGTTACCTTAGAGAAGACCTTGTAAACCAATTCTTTTGCTTCTTCAACGTTTACCTTCATAATTAAAATGAGGTTCCTATATTTTTAAAACTTCATAAGCAAGCGGAGAGATAGCCCACAATGCATTTAATAAAGCCCAAGACGAAAATATGGCATATGGTAAACGAGATAGAAATCGCTTACGAAAATGTCTGGAATTTTTTATTAAATAATAAGGAAGTATACGTCTTAAGAGCAAGCTATATTCAGCCCGGAAAATACATTTGCAGGCATAATACTCAGGAAGTTGAGTGTGTTATTGACCAAGTTATCGAAGCTAATCCAATGATAATGAGGCAATATTTAGATAAGAGTGGCTTCTCCTCATTACCAGAGTGGATGATGAGTGCTGCTAAAGTTCATATGAGCCATGTTAGGGGAGGTCCTTTTAGGAAAATGATGTCCTTAGCTGATAAGAAGTATTTACTGCATGTAGTTTTAACTAAATAATTCTCAATTTAATGCACTATTAGAGAAGGAGGGATTGAAAATTCTATCAAAAGTTGATTTAGAAGTATCCATTTCGCTTAATTTGTATATTATATGCAGTATATCTAAGAATAATCATTTGCCTTTCTTCTTCATCTTCTTCTTGGAGAGAATAGAAATTATAAATGAAAGTAAAAATGCAAAGAGCAAAATAACAATTGTAGCTATGATCTGACTAATTATAAGCATAATTCTCTAACAGAGAGATAAGCTAAAAGATTAAGCACTTTCATCTCGTTAGCCTAATAAAGAATAAAAATATAAATTTAGATAAAAGCATAACTCATTTTAAATACTATTAATTATAAAATATTCATAGAATTCTCTCCTATATATAAAAAACTTAAACATTAATACAAAGATAAAAGAGAGCATAGAATAATTTAGGTAAGAATAACTTACATCTCCTGCAATTTTTAATCCTCTTACCACTTTAAAAATATGATTAATAAAGATGAAATAGTTAAGCAATTAAAGAGAGAGAATGTAGAAACTTATGAAGACACTAAGTTAGTTAGAGAAAAATCTAGATTATTGAGTCTCAACCTTTATATTAGCCTGATCCAGTAGTACTTTAAGACCGGTTTTGCCAAGGTTAGTGGTTAAGGATGGTAAGGCTTTCCTAAAGGTTGTTTTTGAGAAAGATGAGGAGAATGTTGAGCCTAGGTCAAGTATTGCTGTAGATATTAACATGGCTGAGGTTGTAGTGGGAAAGGACGACGAACATTACGTTAGGATTCCAACTCGCCTTGATGAGGTTCACCATTGAAAATCATTAGCTGAGAACTTGCAGAAGAAGTACCATAGAAGATGGGGGAGAACAAGAGGATCCTTCACAGGATTCACTCCTTCCATTTAAAGGCTAGGAGAGTCATGGAGGATTTTTCTAGGAAGGTTGGTAAGTGGATTGTTGATGTTGCAAGAATGGTGGGTGCAAATGTTATCAAATTGGAGAACCTAAGGAACCTTGTCAAGAACGTTGATAAACTGTCAAGAGAGTTTAGGGATAAACTGTATCTTATGCAGTACCGTCGGATTCAATATTGGATTTCCTGGCAAGCTAGGAAACACGGAATGATTGTTGAGTTTGTTAATCCTAGAGCGGGGAGCTTCCGGTATAAAAACCTTTCCTTAAAAATTGAGCATAGTCCACACTATTTACGCAATGAAACCTGCTTTACTCACTAGCGTTAAACTGCTTATTATAGTACAATTAATTTATCTTTTGATACGTCTATTCCTGCAACTGGGGCCTCCAATTATACTCACCCTTATGTTTTATTCGGGCTTTTTGCCCAACTTCCGGTCCGAATTGGAGGCGGCCAAGCTCCCCATCGGGCTTTAAGCCCAAGGAGCGTCACGGCCTACACCCCAGTCAGATCTGTATTACACAGATCTGACTAATATGTTTTATATAAGGAAGTCAGGGTATAAAGATATCCTTAGAAAAGCCCAAAGACGTCAATAGGAATTTAATATTGCAAATACCTCTAATAGAGAGAAAATATTAGCCGGAATAAAGCTACTTATGAGTAAATTTTATAACTAGAGAAGAACTGCATATTACATGCTAGCAATAAAAGGTAAGTTGTTTGACGGAGAAAAAATGGATGAAGGGGTAGTGCTAATCGAAGGAGGGAAAATAATCAAGGTTGGTAAAGACGTAGATACTTCGGACGTAAAAGTCATAGAAGGTGACTTCATAACCCCGGGATTAATTGATGCACACGTTCACTTCTTTGGAGTAAGTAATGACAACGTGTTAGAGTGGAATATAACCTCAGAAGGATTATCGACTGCAAGAAGCGTAAGCGATATGATAAGGCTTTTATCAGCTGGGTTTACCACCGTAAGGGACTTAGGTAGTAAATCTGCAGTTTACTTAAGTAAGGCAGAGAAAGAAGGGACGATTATAGGGCCTAGAGTTATAGCCTCAGGTTACTCAATAGCCGAAACCGGTGGTAATGACGACCCAAAGGATTTGCCTTTAGACATGGCGCAACGCCTTTCTTACTCTTTTTACTGCGATTCCCCTTGGGAATGTAGAAAAGCAGTAAGGCTGGCAATAAGACAGGGAGCTGGAGTAATAAAAGTTTACGCCTCTGGAGCATTTTCGCAAGGAGGAAAGGTTAAGGTAGCGTTAACTGTTGACGATTTAAAGGCAATAGTCGACGAAGCTCATAAAGCAGGCTTAAAAGTTGCATCCCACGCTTACGGAGAAGAGGCAATAGCGAACAGCATTGAGGCAGGAGTTGACACAATCGAGCACGGACTAGGTCTCACAGAAAGCCTGGCAAAGGAGATAAAAAGGAAAGGAATTTGTTACATTCCAACGTTAGCAACTTACGACGTTAACCCTAAGATATCTAAGCTTGACGAGGAAATAAGGGAAAAGAGGGAAGAACTAATAAGGAGGCATTTTACAGACGATATGACGATTGCGGTAAAACATGAACTTAAGATAGCCACAGGCACGGATTACGTGGGCTCAGCAGAGAGGCCTCACGGTATGAATTATAAGGAGATTGTTTTATTAAGTAAGTACATGCCATTGGAGAAAGCGTTATCTTCAGCCACTTCTATAGCTGGAGAATGTCTAGGTATAAATGCGGGGAAATTAAAAGAGGGTTACGTAGCTGACATTGCTATATTCGGTAAAGTTAATTCAGCAGAGGATTTGAATCCTTTCAACGTTAAATATACTATTAGAAAAGGGAGATTATACGACTCTAAAGTACTTAGGGATTTATTCTGGGACACTATAAAGAGGTAAAAAGTTATCATAAATCTTGTTTATAAATTAAAAATATTTTCCTACTAATATGAGAAAGAATTAAATACTATTTATAAATAAATCTTAATATGTCAAAGGGACTCTTCATTAGGGAGTCTTCTGGTTTGGTAAGGCAAATGGATGCCAGACATTCTTTTTCTAAAGTATTTGTTTTTATAAATCCATTATCAGTTTATTATACACTACTTTACGCCCCTGCTCTCCCTTCTGCCAGTTGGAGCATAGGCATAATACTTCCTGTAGTGCTTGCATTACCTGTTTTTCTAGTTTATTTATTCCTATCAGAATATGTGCCTAGGTCTTCGGGAGAATATATTTACATTTCAAGGATATTAGGTCCGATTCCTGCATCAATACAAGGTTACGCTACAATAATCTTTAACGTCCTAATAGCAGCAATTGCCTCACAGTTGGAAGTAACTGCAGGCATTTCTCCGGCTTTACAAATAATAGGACTTTCCCTTCACGATAACTCATTATTTAACCTAGGTACAAGTTTGTCTACTACTTATTTCTTTCCCTTCACTACAGCGTTAATCATAATCTTTTGGGTAATAAGCTTTCTTTCACCTAAATATTTTTCAACATACATATACGTTGTAGCCATTATGGATACTTTAGGTTCAATACTAATATCTTACCTCTTGTTATCCTCTGGGGTTGGAGTATATAGTAACGCTTTCAATCACTTCTCTTCATTATTCTCTGGTCCTACATACCAAAGTCTTTATTCACAAGGGCTTAATTATTATTCCACAAGCATAAGTCCTTTACAAACTCTAATTTTCTCAGTTTTAATGCTCATGTGGGTTTACGTTTGGTTCTTTGGGCCATCCTATTTCGCAGGAGAATATAAGCGGGCAACTAGGACTTTAAAAATAGGTATGATATCTGGATATTTAATAGCCTCGATCATAACTATTTTACTGGTCTTAGGAGTAAGTTATACAATTAGTATACCGTTCTTTAACTTTGTAGCATTGCAGGGTTGGGGAAATATTCCAATTTCTCCATCAGAAGGATTTTTAGCTTGGACTGGAATTTTAACTCTCCCATATCCTTTCTTTGCCATTATTATTATGGTATTAAGTGCTTCAATCTTTATGGCAATTCCGTTAAATTTTGCATTACCTTCTAGGGTTATCCTAGCAATGGCTTTTGACAGATTGTTGCCAGAAAAATTAGCTTACGTAAGCCCTAGACTTAAAACGCCCATTATAGCTAGTGCAGTTTTACTTCCAATTTCAATATTCTTTAATTATGCTACAATTTACCTTAACTTAGCAGTATCTTTAATTGGATTGGTTATTCTAATCTTCATTTATCAATTTTTGTTAGCTACAATATCTGCAGCTGTTGCAGGATTTAAAGGAATAAGAGGAGTAAGCTTAACTAGTAATGAGAAACTGAAATTAATGATAAGCGGAATTTTAGCCTCAATTATTTTGGGGCTTTCGATAATAGTAACGCTTTGGTACGGTTACGTTAATAGCTTATTTGGTAGTATGGTTTTTGCTGGAAACGAGCTAGGTACTTTAATCCTAATAGCTATTGATCCCTTGTTGGGAATTATAACTTATATTCTGGCAAAGTGGTATAGGAATAGACAAGGTATTGATGTTAACTTAGTATTTAATGAGATACCGCCAGATTAGAATATTTAAAAATTAATATAGAGTTTTAAAATTAAATTTATATCATAATATTTGAATTTTATGTTAACTTTCTATTACTAGATTGCGTAGTGGCTTCAATCACTCTTATCTTATCTTTGAATTTATGATATTTGTTCCATAAAATTACTGAGAATATTAGTGAAATTAACCCAAGAGCCATATAAACACTGAATCCCAAGGAATATCCTATCTTTCCTAATATTAGTACAAAGTACGCTAGCACTGGAGGCAATATTAAGCCACCTGCAGAACCTAATCCGCCTACTAGGCCCGAAGCTCCACCTACCGCGTCTGGCTCGTATTTTGGTACTAACTTATATACTGCAGCATTGGCAATACCCATTCCTATTGCCATTACTATTTCACCTGTAATGGCGAAGGGGAGGGAATGAGCTAATATCATTATTGAACTGCCAACTATAAGTATGGTATAAGACATTATAGATATTCTCTCACCTCCGAATTTATCCGATAAAAAGCCGCCTAAGACTCTAATTAATGCTGCCAGTAATGAATATATAATACCGGTTAATATTCCAGCCTCAATTAGCGATATTCCTATGTATTTAGTCCAGTAAGTAGGAAACCACTCTGTTAAAGCTTCAAAGCCACCAAAACTTGTAAAATACATTGTTACTAACAACCATGTTTGCCATTTCCTTATAGCATATTTTAGAGTAGCTTTTGCATTAGTAGGAAACACCTCTTGACCTAATGCTAAGGCCCTACTTTTAGCCTCCTCTTGACTATAGCCTCTCTTTAATATTTGTTGATAATAATTATCATAACCAATAAGGACAAATACTATAGTCATAGCAACTAAGAACGCTAGCCATCCTTCGTATGCCCCTATTAAACCTAAAGACAATAACGCATATGGAATGATAGCTGTAAATAATCCAGGCGCAGTATTTCCTAAACCTGCATATATTCCTAATGCGGTACCTTGCTTCTTCTCAGGATACCAATAGGAGACGTAAGTAATCCCAGAAGAGAAGATTGAGATTCCTGTTCCTGCTAATGCTCCAAATAATAGTAATAACCAGTATGCCTCTAAATCTGATAGAGATTTAAGCTTGTAAAGTGTAGAAATTATTCCTAATACTCCTATAATAGAGATTGTTAACTGTAAAAATATTACTCTTCTCCCTCCCCAAGTGTCAACTAAGGCTGAGAAAGGTATTCTAAGGAAAGCGCCAGTTACTAGTGGAATTGCTACTAACCAAGCTGCTTCAACAATGTTTAAGTGAAGTATTGGCTCTATCTTATGAACGGTAATTCCATATAGGGCTACGGCAGCGAAGCCTGCGAAAAACGCTATTGTACCTGCTACGAGGCTTACTTGTCTATTACCTTTAACTTCTGTCATATTTACACCTTAAGGGGTCTTAACTTGAATTTTTTGTTTTTCTTCAAATTCTTCAAATCCTTGGACTTCCTCCATTAATCTCTCTTTTATTAGTTCAGCGTCTAATTTGTTTTCGTTAATCTCACCTTTTTTAATCATATCTACTATAACTTCTGTAACTTCCATGTACTTATCAGCTGGAATAGAGCCAATTAGTTTACCTAGATTTTTATTTCCTCCACCTATTACTATGTTAAGTCTTACATTGCCCATATTAGCGATAGCTCCGAATCCTATGTCCATAATCCAATGCCTACCACAGGAATGAGTACATCCGCTGAATGATATGCGTAGTTTTATATTTTCCTGCTTTAATCTTTCGTAAACCTTTGCGGCCATTTCGGTAGTTGGAACCAGAGCGGGAGGACAGTAATCATTGCCTATACAAGAATTAACATTAAACGCTTTTTCCCATATTTTATTTGATAATTGATATGGAGATAATATGTCTACCTTCTCTTTTATATCATTTTTTGTAATTGGAATATATAACTCTTGAGTGTTGAATAAATATCCGTAACCCTCATTTTCCTTCATAATTCTCACTAATTCTGGAACATCATCTGTTGGTAACCATCCGCCAATAGGTTTAATTGTAAGAATTTTATCAAATTCAACTTTCTCTGGCGTCAAATCCTCGTTAAATATTGGTAAAGAGCTTGCTATAGAATTTGCCTCTTGAATAATCATTTCCTTAATCTTTTCTTCTCCATATTTCTCCACTACGTGCTTAAAACCTCTTTTTTCTTTCTCTCTTTTTAAGATATTTGCTACCGCAACACAAATTGGTAATAATTTATCTGGAGGCACGTCTGTAAAGAGGGTTTTTCCTTCAAAAGCCTGGTCACCAATTCCTCCACCTATCATTACATCAAACTTATCTTTATCCTTAGCTATAATACCTACATCCATAATAGCTGGAGTTGCACAGCCGATTTCGCATGCAGAAACAGATATTTTAACTCTCTTAGGTAACGCAGGATATTCATATTCTTTATTATGTCTGAAAAAGCTTGCAATAAATAGTCCTAATTTTTCAGCATTGACTTTAGCCTTGGGGCATAGCTGAGAAGGGCAAGGTATTACATTTCTAACAGATGCCCCGCAAGAGTCCCTAGGATCTAAACCTACCGACTCTAGATCTTGTAATACTATTTCTAAGTTTTTCATGTCTATCCCATAAAGTTCTACATCACCCCTTGTAGTTAATTGTATCTTTTTATTCCCGTAGTTATTAGCTATTTCAGCCAGTTTCTCCCATTGATTGGCATACCATTTTGCAGGATCCCTTCCAATGCCCTGCCTTATTCTTATTGATACTAACGGATTATCTCCTCTACTTGTATAGATTCCTTCATACCTTTTGGGGTAAAACTGTTTAAACTTATCTCTAAAGGTTATGCTCATAAGTGTACAAGCAGTTGAAAAAGTATAAAGGTATTATGTCCATAAAAGTAAATTATTTTTAAATATAATGATAGATTCTTTTGAAGTAGATAAGTGAATTTCATACTTTATCCAGCTTGAAGGAAAGTTAATCTCTTCGGAACTTATTGCCGTTTTCTAGCTGTCCCTTATTATTAAAATATTATTAAAAATAGATTTATCTCGAACAATAAGAACAAGAAATAATAAAATCTACAAAGATTAGTATAAAAATTATTTTGAAACAAAGAAATTGATATCTAGCTCTTAACTACTTTAATCGAGCTTACTATAATTTCCTTAAATGCGGGCTCCTTACTAATTTTGTCGATTTTCCAGTCCATTAAAGAGTTAGCTTTTCCCCAATGAAAAGGTACAAAGATAATACCCTTAGATAATCTATTAGAGGTCTTAGCTCTAAATACTAACGAATTCTCCCTTGTACTTATTTCTACAATATCGCCACTTTTTATCCCTAATTCTTTCGCGTCTTCTTCAGAAATTAACATTTCATCTTCTTCTATATCATTTATCATAATTAGTTTGAGATTATTCCTATATTTAGTGTTCCATAATGCCAATAATCTCCCAGTTATTAATACAAACCCCTCTTGTAGACTATAATTAGGTTCAACAGCTTTTGTCCTTAATACTATTGGCTTATATTTGCTTTGCTTGTAACCGCCGAATTCACCATATCTTATCCCCTTGTAGTCTACTGGTGTATTTTCAGTAATTTTAACTAATTCATCAAATATATCCTTTATATCTCTATTCATATTAAAGTTTAATTTTTCTCCAACTATCTTAGCAATTTCATAATCAGCCTTAAGATTTGACTCACGCATCTTTGGCATATAAGATACCGTTCTATCTCCCGTAGTATGAATTCCTGCTCTCTCACTCCAAGTAGCAACTGGGATAACCATATCCGAAGAGCTTACAGTCTCAGTCTCATAAGCGTCTTGAGTTACTACTAAATCAACATAAGATAATAATTCCTTGAACTTATTTGATCTAGGCAAAGATATTACTGGATTCGTACTTATAATCCAGAGAACTTTTATTTTTCTCTCCTCCATTAATTCGTAAAACTCTGTTATTGTATAATAATTTCTAGATATAGTGTAACGTGGAATCTGCCAGAAATCTTCGACTTCCCTAACTTGATCCTCGTTATTTACATATCTTAAACCCGGCAACATTCCAGCTAATGCTCCTATTTCCCTTGCGCCCATAGAATTATGCTGTCCGGTCAACGGCAATACTCCCTTGCCTTCACCGTAAACGTTATCCGTTAGCATAGCCAGCGTAGCTATAAGTATCCCTAAATCTGTACCGTAACTTCTCTGGTTTATTCCCATGCCCCACATGAATACTGTATTTGTATTAATTATTCTCTCAGCAACGTCTCTAATAACTTTCTCGTCTATGGACAAAAGTTGTGAAACCTTTGAGGGATACCACGCCATTGCAATATTCTTTAGGTCTTCAATATTCTCTATTTGATCTATATTTCTAGATTTAGATATTAAATAATAAATTAATCCATACAATAAAATTATATCCCCACCAGGAGGTATTTTAATAAAATAATCAGCGTGTTCTGCAGTTTCCGTTAATACTGGATCAATTACAATAATTTTCTTATCCTTATTAGAATTTTTTGCACGCAACATTTGATTCCACAGTACTGGGTATGAAGAAGCAGGATTTGCGCCTATTATAAATAGGGTTTCAGCTTTATCTATATCGTCGTAATTAGCTGTAGGCAACGGATATCCGAAAGAATACTTTAATGCGTAAGCAGCACTTGCCATGCAAAGCCTTACATTAGAGTCAAATACTCCAGTACCTATAAATCCCTTCCCAAGCTTCACAAAAAGATATTGATCCTCAGTAGGTATTTGAGCGCCCATGTAAAAAGCTATAGAATTTTTACTATATTTCTTTATATTTCTCCTAATATATGTGGAGAGTACACTTAAAGCATTGTCCAAATCAATTTCCTTACCGTCCAATGTAGGGTTAATAAGCCTTTTAGATTTCAGAGTGTCAGGAAGCAAAGCAGCCTTAATACACATCATTCCTTTATTAGTTATATATTTAGTAGGAGTTATCCTATCTTTTTCAAACTCTACTCCGCAACCAATTCCACAATAAGGGCAAATTGTTTTCATTTAGCTTTAATGTTTTATTAGTTAGATTTAAGAATTTTGCTCATAAAAATAAAAAATGATTAATCTTCATTATAATTAAAAAGATCTTTCTTTTTCCTTCTTTTTCCCTCTTTACGCTCCTCTATTAGATAATTTAGACTCACGTTAAAAACCATTCATGGGTATCTCATAATTATAAAAACTGAAAACCATGATTAAAAGATTGTGAGACTAACCTTTTAGTGCATGTGGAGAAAGCCAATTTCCTTATATAATTACCAATAAATTTCGCATCTACTAGTCTATCAATTCTTCCTAATTTCCTTTAGAATAGTTGCAAATTCCAGTAAATTCCTCTCTAACTCCTCTTTATTTAGACTACTAAAGCTCATTCTGAAAGAGTCTTCTCCTAACCTTTTTCGAAGTAAAACTTATCACCTCCCACTACTTGCACTCCTTGCAAACGTCTATAATTAAATCCGCTACAGAAAGTAAAGAAACCCCCTCTTGGGAAAGTGCATTGTATATAGTCCGGGAACTCCTCGCTAATTATCTTCATTGCTAAATCCCTTTTCTCCTTGTACGTCCTCTTAGCCTTATCCAAATTATTTAGGAATCTAGGATCCCTTATTACATCTTTAACTATTAACTGGTCTAATGATGATATTTGGTGGTTTACCTCCATCTTAATTTTTATTAGTTTATTAAGCAAGTCCTCATCGTTAACTAGAATAAAGCCTACACGCAAGCCAGGAGAAAGTATCTTACTAAAACTAGATACGTAGATTACTGAGTCACTAAAGGATCTAAACGTATTTACGTCTTCTTCATACGAAAAGAATCCGTAAATATCATCTTCAATTATCCTAAATCCGTATTTTTCAGCTAATTCTATTATCTCCTTCTTAGTATAATCCGTTGTAACGTACCCTGTTGGATTATTTATAGTTACTGTGTAGAAGAACTGAAATTTATGATTTCTAACAATTTTTTCTAAGCTTTCCACGTTTATCCCATCTTCGCTTATGGGTACAGAATAAACGTTAGTAAGCCCTTTAAATTTCAGTATACTTATAAAACCTTGATACGTAGGGGATTCTATTGAAACATCATTAAACAAATAAGAAAGCAAGAAAAGCGCCTCTTTCGCACCTCCAGTTAATATTATATTTTCAGGTCTAGCCCTCACTCCCCTTAACTTTAGGAAATCTGCTATAGCCTCTCTAACATCATATATTCCCTGAGCATCAACGTATTGCAACGCTTTATCGTATTCTTCATTAAGTACTCTGGTAGAGGCTTCCTTGATCATCTCTATAGGCAATAAGTTAAGATCAGGTGTTCCGTAAGCTAGGTTTATCATTTTTTATTTACCATTTTGCGTATTTTAGCCATTTTCCGTTGAATTTTAGTATCATTCTTTCGTTTCCTTTCTCGTCTGTTGTCTTATCCACATCTATCATTACGTCTATCATGCTCATTATTCCGTCTCCGAACATTTCGTGTGCTACGTCCTTTATTGCAGGGCCGTATAATAGTACTGCCTCGTATAGCCTGTAAATGAATGGATCAGTTGGCGGCCAAGGTTGTGCTGGAGTCCTCATCGGCACTTCCATTAATATATCCTTATACTCTGGAGGTAATTCCAAGAGTTTCACAATTTTCTCAGCCTCCTCCTCAGTAGCTTGACCGTAACCGTATAATAACATTGCAGCATAAACCGGATTACGACCAATTGCCTTACCAATCTCCTCCCAAGATAACTTCTTCTCCCTCTTCCTCTCCAACATAAACTCCCTAGCCTTAGACTTATCCAACATGCAAATTACCTATTATTAAAACTTTTATATAGTCTATATTCTTTTACCTTAATTTTTTAAAAGCTATTTTATATCAGTCGAGAGTATATTAACACTTTCTAAAAGTAATTGTTCTATAACAATCTCAAAAATAAAATTCTTTTAATTTATCTCTATTTATAGAATTATATTAATATTTAAATTTTACCATTCAAAGTTATTAAAGATCTTAATGAGCCTTAAGAGAGATAAAAAAGCAGTTTCCGTTCCAGATTTAGGGATAGCAACAGATATTCAAATGAGAAAATCACTAAATAAACTTGAGTTACTGTTCCTTTCACTTCAAGGAGTGATTGGCTCAGGTTGGCTATTCGCATCGCTCTATACTGCAGCGTATACTGGTGGGTCAGCAATAATAGCCTGGATAATAGGCGGTTTAATGCTACTTCCAATAGCGTTAACTTATTCCGAAATAGCTTCAATAATACCGAAATCGGGAGGCGTAATAAGGTATCCTCATTATACTCACGGCGGCCTTTTAGGTTATATAATATCTTGGAGTTACTTCGCAGCAGGAGCCACTGTACCTGCAATAGAAGCTACCGCTGTAGTTACCTATCTTTCAAGCCTATTTCCCCAGCTTACAGTTAATGGCTATTTAACTACTTATGGAATTTTATTGGCTTACGGATTAATATTTCTATTCTTTATAATAAATTACCTAGGAGTCAGTATATTAGGTAAAGTGGCCCACGGAGTGGGTTGGTGGAAGTTAATAATTCCCTCAGTAGCCGTAATTCTGCTACTGTCCTTCTATTATAACCCTTCTAACTTTACTGCAGGCGGTGGGCTATTTCCATCTCCTTCAAATTTAGCTACTTCTTACTATGGAATGGCTGCTGTATTATATTCAATTCCCGCCACTGGAATTTTATTTGCATATACAGGATTTAGGCAGGCAATTGAGTACGGTAGCGAAGCTAAAAATCCTAAAAAAGATATACCGTTTGCGGTAGTCGGTGCAGTATTAATTTCAATCGTCTTATATACCTTACTTCAAGTGGCATTTATAGGGGCAATAAACTGGAGTGCAATAAACGTAAAAGTAGGAGACTGGGGAGGAATTCAAAATAGTATATTATCCTCTGGGCCTTTCTACGAAATTTTTAGCACTGCAGGAGTGAGCGGACTAGTAAGGCTAATATTCATTTCATTTGCACTACTATTGTTAATTGATGCGGTAGTATCTCCATCCGGGACAACGTTAGTAGGCATGGGTAGCGGTACGAGAGTGCTGTATGGCTTAGCGTCCAATGGCTACTTTCCAGAAATATTCTTAAAATTGGGAAAAACTAGAGTGCCCGTAGTGTCTTTAATAACTGTTACAGTTTTAGGGTCTATATTCCTACTACCTTTCCCGGCGTGGATAGCGTTGGTAGGAATAGTATCCTCAGCTGCTGTGTTCTCTTATATCATGGGAGGCGTAAGCTTAGAGGTATTAAGGAAGAAGGCCCCAGATGTAAATAGGCAATTTAAAGTACCTTTAAGTAAGGTTATAGCACCTTTATCCACAATCTCAGCCTTGCTGATAGTGTACTGGTCTGGTTTTATTACATTGTTTGAAGTAGTAACGATAATATTTTCTGGAATTCCGATATTTATAGGTTATTATACTAGAAAATTCTGGAACGTTAAGAAGAGCGTTTTAATACCTTCCCTTGCGGTTAATATCTTTGGAATAGTAATAGGCACTGCCTTATTTTATATCCTTACTTCAGGTTTAAGTACAACAAATAACCTAGGATTTATAATTTACATCGCGACACTCTCTGCCGTATCATTATTTGATTTTATTGTGGCATATAAATATGGGAACAGCGGTGAGGCTAAGGCTGGAGGATTAATGCTTTTCTTAATCTTAGCCAGTCTAGTTTTATCCTATTTCGGCAGTTTCGGTATGTATCCTATAATACCGTTCCCAGAAGATCTAATACCCGTCATAGCTCTAGGGCTTGCATTTCACTACTTAGCTATTAAAAATAGTCTTGGAGAAGAGGAAATAAGAGAAATAATAAAGAGGACAACTGAAGGATTAATATAAAAATATTTCAAGGTTTAGATTATAATAATATTTTTTGTAACAGTGTTGTCAATAGCATTGTTCTATTTCAAAATTCTTGTATAAAATCTTTTACAATTTCAAGAGCTCTTCTGAAGTAATGCCTATCATAACGTATTTCTTTTCTGGATAGTTTACAGTAAATTTTATGGAATAAGGTTTTAATCTGGAATTTTTCCACATGTTATTCTCATAACATACCTTAAGTTTTGTAGCTTCTAATACTTCATTTTTGCCTGTTTTTATCTCTATATAATTATCGTATACCTTAAAATACATAGGTGTAGAAGAAAAATTATTAATACAGAAAAATATTGAAGCCGTAAATACCAAAATTATTATAAATAGTAAAGGCGAGAGCTCGTATACTCTAAAATATATTACAACATATATTATCTACGGAGTAAAAATTATAAAGATTATTATAAAAATAATGTAATAAATCTAAATATATTATAATATATTATTTAACTACATAAATCCTTGATAAAAGTAGGAATTGCCTATCTTACCTAATTAGATTTGGTTACCACATTGAACAATTAAGCTTATATAAAACTTCTAAAATGAATAGACTATGAAAGCATTAAGTAAGGTCTCATCCGTAATTCTAATTTTAATTGTTATTATAGCTATAATAGGAGGAGTATTAATTTACAATCAAATATCTAAAAAAACTGTTACTACTACTACGATAGCTCTAAAACCTTCTAATACATCAGTACTTGTGGATGTAGCTCAAACGGCAGCTCCAGATTCCTTGGACCCTGCTACAGACTTTTTAGATCAAGTAGAACCCTTATTCTATGCGGTTTTCCAAGAGCTCGTAGAACCTAATGGAAGTAATTACTTACAAGTAGTACCTATAATTGCTCAAAATTACACAATATCATCAAATTATCAGAATTATTACTTCTATTTAAGGCCTTGTGTGCACTTTGCTGATGGTGTTCAAGTTAATGCATCAACCGTTTGGTTCTCCTTCTATAGGACTATATTAATGGGTCAACCTCCAGGAGTAGCAGATTATATTTGTATTTTGTTTAATCAAACCATTTATTCAGTTAGCGGTTACGCAATACCTTGGGGAGTATGTTACGCAATAGAGAACGCAACGGGATTGCATACTGTTGGTAATTATAATTTAACCGCTCACGTATTAGCTTGCATACTCTCACACTTTAATGCTAACAATGCAACAATACAGAAGATAATGAGTTATCCAAACCAAGCAGTAGTAGTAAAAGGACCATATGAAGTAGAAATTAACCTACTTCATCCGTATAAATACTTTTTGCTAGATATAGCAAATTCATGGGGCGCAATAGTTGATCCAGTTTACATTGATGAACATGGCGGTGTTCAACCTAATGAAGCAAATTGTTACATAAATGCTCATGGTATGCCTGGTACTGGCCCTTACGAGATAGAATATGTAGGTCCATCATTTAATTGTGTTGTATTAGTTGCTAATCCTAATTATTGGGCAACTGGTAAGAACGTTCCAATAATAGCGGAATCACCACATATTAAGGTTATAGAAATATACTATGGAGTAACACACAATGATAGAGTAGAAGATTTTTTAGAAAATAAGGCGCAAATATCCTACGTTTCAATACCTTATTTAGGTCAAGTGCTTAATCAATATCCTTACTCTAAGATTAATGAAAGCCAAGTTTTCTATAGTCTAGGTATTTTACCTGGAGTTCAATTTGTTGCCATGAATACTCAGAAGTTCCCAACAAATATTACTGACTTTAGGTTGGCAATAGAGCATGCAATCAATTACTCACAATTGCTCTCGCTGTTCTTCTATAATGGTAAGGAATTGGCATCAGAATTTTTAGGGCCTATATCTCCTCAATATGGTAAACTTTATAATCCCAATAATTTATCTGTATACTCTTATAATTTGTCCATGGCTATACATTATCTGAACGAGGCTGGCTACGAGGGACACTTCTATGTAGTATTGCCTAATGGCAGTGTAATAGGTGATTCTAACGGAATTCAATTACCTACATTAGAAATCGTTGCCTTAGCGCCAGTTACACAAGTAGAACAGGAAGAATTTCAGATAATAACGGAAGATCTAGCTAAAATAGGAATTTCAGTTTCTGTTCAATATGTTCTATTTTCAGTTATATCCTCATACACTTCACCTCAATCGACTCCTAATATGGTTGCGATAGGTTGGACTCCAGACTGGCCAGATCCAATATTTCAGCAAATGATGCCGTTAACTGATATAGCGTTCGGTGGTCCTTCGGGCAACTTCGCTTGGTTCAACAATTCTGATTTACTATCAATGTATAATACTCTACCGTTCATTACTAATACAACACTTCAGGAGGAAATGGCAGCAAAGGCGTATAGTATAATTTACGACTGTGCACCATATATATGGTTGCCGGTTACTTGCTCTTATTACTTAATTCAGCCATATGTAAAGGGCGTTATACTTAGCGTGGCCGACGGGTATCTAATATATTTCTATAATACTATGTACTATTCTAACTAAACTACAAGATTTACCATTTTTTCAAGATCATTAAAGTTATTTAATAAATGAAGCGCAGTACATATATATTGTGTAAAATTTAAATATTATTCTCCATAGACTATAAAACATCCAAGGAGATGATATGCATTACATTGCATAAGGTTGCGTAAAATTTTAATTAACGCATTATAGAAATCAAGTCGATGAAAAATTTATGCTAAAAACATTTAGCGTTAAGTAAAATTAGCGCTATAATAATTTTAATAATTATAGTTATTTCAGCAGCAGGCGGTATATATTATTTATGTACTAAGATTATGTTCCAACATTTTAGCTTTAAAAAGTTTATATCCCAAAAAAGGATTACCTCCTCCGCCAGAGCCTAATATTGCACTACCTATAGCGAGTTTGTATAAATCATTAATATAAAATCGCATAATATATTTTCAAAACTAACATTAATAAGGCCTTAAACTTTCTCATTCATAAATAGCTTAAGTCCAATTTTCCTATTTAGTATCTCTATCAACCTAATATATCCTTGTTCTTATGTATTACAGTTACTAACTTATAATAGTATAATATAAGGAATTAGATAAAGGTTATCGCGGTATAGCTCATGTTACTAAACTCATTACGTCCTTTGCAGCCAATACTAATCCCTTCCTATCTGGCTCATCCTTAGGTAGAGAATACTCTTCATTCTCTTTCTCAATA
>Ga0326758_100126_pt1 | contig 23918 bp, 14 predicted proteins | sample GCRJH_S_FD_207221 | JGI IMG/M metagenome (GOLD analysis project Ga0326758, IMG submission 207221) | Hot spring sediment microbial communities from Geyser Creek Basin, Yellowstone National Park, WY, United States - GCR.JH_S | ecosystem: Environmental > Aquatic > Thermal springs > Near-boiling... | reverse complement strand
CGAGGTCCTCGGCGGAGTACTCGCGGCCGAAGGCCCTCCTCAGGAGCTCCTTGGGGGCGAAGGCGCTGCCCCACCTGTGGACCTTGTCCCTGAGGTAGTCCTTGACCGCGCTGAAGTTCCTGGCCTCAACGAGCTCGCTCAGCCTCAGGCCGTGGGAGTTCATGTCCTTCAGCATCATCGAGGCCACTATGTTGCCAAGGGTGTAGGTTGGGAAGTAGCCAAGGGTGCCGTGGGCCCAGTGCACGTCCTGCAGCACGCCCTCCGCGTCGCTCTTGGGCCTGACCCCGAGGAGGGACTCCATCCTCTCGTTCCATATCTCAGGCAGCTCCTGAACCTTGACCTCCCTGTTCAGCATCTGGACCTCCAGCTCGTACCTCAGGAGTATGTGGAAGTTGTACGTCACCTCGTCGGCCTCAGTCCTTATTAGGCTGGGCCTCACCTGGGCGAAGTACCTGTATAGCTCCTCGTCGCTGTAGGCCTTTGTGAAGCCGAGCTCCCTGTCCAGTATCGGCCTTATCACCTTCACGAAGGAGAGCGTCCTGCCAACAACGTTCTCCCAGAACCTGCTCTGTCCCTCGTGGACGCCCAGCGAGGCGCCCGTGCCAATTGGAGTCATGTCGAGCTCAGGGTCAACCTGGAGCTCGTAGGTCGCGTGGCCGAACTCGTGGACGACGCTGAAGAGGCTCCTCTTGAAGTCGAAGCCCTCGTACCTGGTCGTTATCCTTACGTCGTTAACCCCCATGTTTATGGTGAACGGGTGGGGGGAGACGTCAAGCCTCGCCCTGTCGGTCGGGTAGCCTAGGAGGGAGAGGACGGCCTCGTTGACCCTCCTCATGGCCGCCTCCTCGTACTTAGTCTCCTCAAGGGGGCTCGGCGAGGAGAAGTAGCCCTCTGAGGTGACCCTGTCGAGAACCCTCTTCATGGCCGGCTCCAGGACTGAGAAGACGTTCCTGACGTCCCTCGTCCTCAGCCCCTCCTCGTGCAGGTCTAGGAGAGCGTCGTAGGGGTTCTCCTCGTAGCCCAGCCTCTCTGCAACCTGCCTGTTGAGCTCAACTATCTTCTCCAGGTAAGGCCTGAACATCTGGAAGTCTGACTTTGCCTTGGCCTCCCTCCAGGCTATGAAGGCCTCCTGGGACGTCTTCGTCAGCTCGTAGTTGAGGCTCGGGGGTATCTTCTTGAGGATCGTTATCTCACGGTTCAGGACCCTCACAACCCCCCTCTCGTACTCGTTCAGGCCCTCCTGTTTTGAGGCCTTCTCGACTAGGGAGACGAACTGGTCGCCTGTGATCAGCTCCTGGTAGAGGGTCCTGAGCTCAGCCATGGCCGTGGCCCTCTCAACTACGCCCTGGGAGGGCATGTAGGTCTCCTCGTCCCAGCCCATGAGGCTCATGGCGTGCGCCAGGGACCAGATCCTCCTGTACCTCTCGAGGAGCTCCTTAATGACGGGGTTCTCGAACTTGGCCACGGAGGCCACCTGGCGGGAGGAGGGCCCTGCTAAATAAAACCGTTCTCCTGGCGTGGGATCAGGTTAACCGTTTTACGTGGCCTGGAGGGGGTCTGGCGGGGGAGGCCGTGTTCGAGGCCGAGTTCCCTCAGCTCAGGTCCATGACGTACCTTGACTGGGCAGCCGTAGGCGTGCCGCCCCTCAGGTCAATAGGGGCCGTAAGGGCTTACCTTGACATGCTCGAGAGGGACCCCGCCTCCGCCGCCTCGGGGGCCGCCCAGGCGGCGGCCAAGCAGGAGGCGAGGGCAGCCCTGGCGCCAATACTGGGCTGCAGCCCAGATAGGATAGTGTTCACGGGGACCAGCACGACCTCAGCCATACAGGTGGCGGTTGACGCGGTCTCCCCCTCCAAGGGGGACAACGTGGTCATAGCTGACATGGACTTCCCGCTCTTCTACGTTGAGGCCAAGAGGCTGAGCTCGAGGGGGGTCGAGGTCAGGATAGCCCAGAACGCTGATGGAGACTACGAGCTGGACCAGTTCTACGAGCTGATAGACAGGAGGACCAGGGCGGTCATGGTGAGCTCTGTGATGTGGGTCAACGGCCTTAGGCTCGACGTGGCCGAGCTGGCCAAGGTGGCCCACGAGGCAGGGGCCTACGTAATAGTTGACGCTATACAGCAGGCCGGGGCCCTGAGGGTTGAGGCGGACAGGCTTGGCCTGGACTTCGTGGCCGTCGGCTCCCAGAAGTGGCTCATGGCGCCCTACGGCGTCGGGGCGCTGTGCGTGGGCAGGAGGGCCGTGGAGGAGCTCAGCCCCCCGAGGCCAGGCTACCTGAGCCTAGCAGTTAAGGACTGGGACGCCTTCTGGGCGGACCCCTCAAAGACCCCTGCGGGGTGGACGCAGGTCGAGGAGGGGGCGCTGAAGTTCGAGTACGGCGGCACCTTCCCTCCCCTTTCCCTGAGGGGGCTGGCGGCCAGCGCCTCGCTGATAAACGAGCTGGGGGTTGAGAGGGCCGAGGAGGTGGTTCTGAGGCTGAGGAAGGCGCTGGTCGAGGAGCTGGAGGACCTACGCCTTGAGGTACTCTCGCCGCCGGAGGCCAGGAAGGCGAGCGGCATAGTCCTCTTCAGGGTCCCTGGGGGCCTGAGGGAGAACTACATGGCGGCTATGAGGCTGAGGTCAAGGGGGGTGATGGTCTCGGCTAGGGGTGCCGCTGGCGTCTGGGGGATAAGGGCCTCTGTGCACTTCCCTAACAGGGAGGAGGACGTTGAGGCTCTGGGGGAGGCGCTGAGAGGGCTAAGGGCCTGAACCTGGCTGTGAAGGGCTCTACTAGGCCTGACCCTAAAGGAGCTACTCATGGCCCAGCGTCACGTGATAGTTAACATGCGCAGGCTAGCAGGCTAAGAGGACGTTAATCTAGGCTTTTCAACCTTTTTAGCTCTTGTTAAAACGAGCGTAGGCATGTTCTACCTTTAGGACGTTTCAAATCATAGTGGCTGGCTTGTCGATAGATCATCTTAATGGCCTTCGTCAGCTGCTCTTAGCTAAGTTAGGCGAAAAGATTTATATGTGAAGCGCCGGGATCGCCATCGTAGATAGGCATGACTGTAGTTATAGGGTTTAATTGGCTCTTTCTGCATGACAATGCCGCAGCGGCAATTGTAGACGGAAAGCTGGTCTTTGCTTCGGAGGAAGAACGGTATACAAGGCATAAACATTCTATAGGTGAACCACCTATTAACGCGCTTAGACAGACCTTTCTCTATTTGAAGAATAGACTAGGAATAAAACCTAAAGACGTAGACGCCTTTGCTTTAAATTGGGACCCTAAACTTTTCTCTTGGAATGTAAGGTCCCGTCAGGCTCTAGCGCATTTTTATAAACTACGCGATTATGGGATATCACTTAATGAATCTAACAGATTTAATTACACTACTATTTTAACAACTATTCTCTCAGGAGATTACCTGACCTTCGCCCGCTCGCTCGTAAGGCACGTAATCCTCAGCCTGGGCGAGGAGGCGCCAAGCGACATAAGGGTCGTCCCGGTTCGCCACCATTTAGCCCACGCAGCCTCCGCCTACTACTTCTCGGGGTTCAGCTCAGCAGCCGTGCTCACGGTTGACGGGACTGGGGAGTACGAGTCGACCGTTATCTGGAAGGTAAAGGACGGGAGCTTCGAGCCGGTGCTGTCTATGTATACTTCATATGGATCCCTGGGCCTGCTTTACCAGTGGATAACACATGGTCTTGGATTAGGAAGGCTTGAGGGGCCTGGAAAGGGCATGGGCCTTGCCCCCTACGGGGAGAGGTCGAAGTACTATGACAAGCTCAGGGAGTTCGTTAAGATAGACCCTGAAGGGGACGAGCCCTACGCTATCCTGGTTAATGGCAAGAAGGTTAAGAGTAAGGATGGGGAGGAGTGGGACTCCATTTACAGCTATCTCGCAGAAAACGTCATCGGGGCAAGTCACTTAACTGGAACCCCAGGGGTGAGCTAAGCAAGGACGCCGCGAACGTCGCCTGGGCGGTGCAGAGGGTGACAGAGGAGGCTATGCTTGCAACGGCCAAGTGGGCCAGGGACCACACAGGTGAGGACAAGGTTGCCCTGGCGGGTGGAGTGGCTTTGAACGCTAAGGCCAACATGGAGATCCACTACGCCGGGATATTTAATGATATGTTCGTCTTCCCGGCCGCCAACGACGCCGGCAGCCCGATAGGCGCAGCTGCCTACGTTTATGAGCACGTCCTGGGGGGCAAGATGAGGCACGGCAGGCTCAATAACGTCTACCTGGGCCCCGAGTACCCTGACGATGAGATAAAGAAGGTTGTCCAGAGGAGCAGGTTCAAGGCTGAGTACGTAGGCGATGACGTTGGCGTGGTCGCAGATCTGGTGGCCAAGGGCGAGATAGTGGCGTGGTACCAGGGGAGGGCTGAGCTGGGGCCGAGGGCCCTGGGCAACAGGTCAATTGTGGCCGACCCAACAAGGCCCGAGTACTGGAAGATAGTAAACGACATCAAGGGGAGGGAGTGGTGGAGGCCCCTGGCCCCCTCCCTCCTGGACGAGGACAAGGAAGCCTACTTCAGGGACCCGGTGAGCCACGAGTTCATGATACTGATGTTCCGATATAAGGATGAGGAGGCCTGCAAGCGGGTCCCGGTCACTTGTCACGTAGACATGACGGCGAGGCCGCAGACCGTGACCAGGGACCAGAACAGGACCTGGTACGACCTGATAAAGGCCTTCAAGGAAGTAAAGGGCGAGGGTCTGATCATGAACACGTCGTTCAACTTAGCAGGGGAGCCCCTCGTTGAGACCCCTCAGGATGCTATCAGGAGCTTCGCCCTGGGCGGCTTTGACGCCATGTACATGCAGGGGTGGCTGATAAGGAAGAGGTGAAAGGCGAAGAGCGCTTCTACTCCTCCAGGACAAGAGATCAGGAGGTTAAACTCTTATTTACTTAATAATTTGATAAAAGTATTAGGCCTTCTGCTCTGGTTGTTGTAACTCACGTCGTAGAGCCAGTTCATGGCAAATAAAATGAAGGAGCCGTGAAGCCTGTTCAGGTTAGATTCCTTGTTAACGTTGAACTCAGAAAATGAGTCGGTGGTCTGTAAGTTACAATAGAAACAATAAGAGGCCTTGGCTTTGCTGAAGCTGACCAAGTTATGCCATTGTTTACTGCGACCTTTTTAAATGTTCACAGCAAAATACCGTCCTTAAGTATTGTACTAAGTAGCTTTAGGCGCTGAATTCTTTACTTAAACTTTTGCAATGATAAATGTTAACGCCTAGCTTTGGTTCATATACTCTGTGGAGCCTACACTCAAAACCTAGCTCCTTAAGTGAGGCAAGTAACTTCTCATCGCTGACACCAGTAATGTAAGGGTGCGTCTCAAATATTATGTGCTCGAAGGCCCTCAGCCTCTCCCTCTCGGGGCCGAGGATCACTTGCGCCTCGCAGCCCTCGCAGTCCATCTTAAGGAGATAGGGGTCATCAACCATGTTGAGGAGATCGCCTAAGGTGACGCTAGGCACGACGCAGAGGCCCTCTCCTTTAAGAGTGGAGAAGCCGCCAGATAACAGGATGTCATAGTCGCACGGGACGCTTGCCGGCTTGCTGCTGAGGGCCGCGCTCACCACTCTGACTTTGTCGGACACTCCGTTAAGCGTCGCGTTCTCCTCAATATACTTAGCCGCGTTGGGCAAGGGCTCAACAGCAATCACCTTTCTAGCGCCGTGAAGAATGAAGTAAAGGGCTGTATCGCCCACGTTAGCACCAACATCAATTACTTCCCTACCCTTAAGACCTGAGAGCACCTCAGGGATATCGTATACGCCTTCCAAAAAGGTCTCAACGATGGAAAAGTTCAGGGAGAGGGGCCTGAAGGCCACAGAGCCCTCATTAAACTTAAGGGTTGCTCTCTCCGTGTTCACAGTAATTAAGACGTTTTTGCCTAGGCTTCGCAACTTATCACATGCATAAGAAGCTAGGGGAAGGACCCTCACTAGCCAAGAGAGGGCATCCTGTGGCTCAAGTAGGCCACCAGCAGCCCTAGCCAACTCCTCAGGCAACTCCGGCCAGCATTTGGCGGTGTAATATGCGTGCGTTGCTAGGATCTCAAAATCCGTCCTTTGTAGCGTTACGTCGCCTATATACCTTAGCTTAACCTTCAGTTCGCTCTCTTTAGCTAAGTAGCCCAGGAGGACAGTCAGCCAGCCCTTCTCTATAAGCTTTCTGGCGAATAGCGCCTTCAGGGCCTTCTCCTTAACTTTGTTAGGGCTTAGCAACTTAGCTCAATATAAATTGATAACCTAAGATTAAAAACATGACGTCTGCACATTAGCATTCTCTCATAAGCTATCTACTTAAGATTCTTACCTTCTCAGGCTCTTGCCAATACCCTCTTCAAGTCTGCCTATAATGCTTCTTCCTTTAGGCGACGCGAGGAGGGGCCGAAAAAGGACCCTTCCCATTACAAAGGCTACATCAGTAAGGCTCTCATACACCTCTTTAACTTTGTAGCAGCTAAAAAGTCAGCTTAACATCTATCAGGCTCAGCCTCAGCTGTGGGGGCAGAGCGCCAAGCTCTAGCTGTAATAAGAGTTGTAGCCACCTCTTGTAAGACCTTTCGGCATACAAGTATACGTTAATGTCATCGTTAAGTAACCTATGGCCTATAAGTCTAGTAAGCAATCCTGATTTGAAGGGAAGCCTTAGCCCGCTTTAGATAAGCCTCGTTACCTTCTTCAGATGTAAACCCAGGAGTCCAGCTCCCTCCGTGCACTCTATAGAATGTCGGTCTTTCATCGGTGAAGTACACGAGGCCGCTGGCCTTTAATGAACTGGCAAATATAAAGCTGTCAACTCTGATAGGAGCTCCCTAAGCAAGTGGGCACTAATCTCAAGGGCGCCCCTTCTGACCGCCAGTGAACCGCTGTTAAAGTTCGCCTTAGCCCTTACCTAGGCTTCATTATTAAGTTTACATGCACTTTCCTAGTATTGGGATCATGTTACCATACGTTGCAGTTTTTGTCCTAGTTAGAAACCATAGTGTCGTTCTCTTGTCAGCTGCATCTCAAGCTTTTTCGTAGATTAGTTATTTTAAAGGCCTTGACGCCTTGGCCCCAAGAGAGGCAGTGAGGGTAGCGCTGACCCTTATCTCACTCACCGTAGTCGGCGGAGCTGAGAGGCTAACGCTTGACATGTACAGGGCCCTTAAAGAGCTAGGCCATGAAGTTGACCTCTACACGGCCCACTTTAGCGAGAGGGCCTGGGAGGTGTTAACCAGCGGCATGAACGGCATACCGAGGCCGATAGTACTCGGGGAGCCGCTTATAGACAGGCTCTTCGGCAGGACCGTGCTGCTCAGAAAGCTTTTAGTGGCCTCATATTTGGTTGGAAGGCTCAGGCCCCACTACGACCTAGTTATCGAAACTCAGAGCGGCGTGCCTCTCAGGTGGGCGGACGCCACTTATGTGCACTTTCCATTTATGTACTTTTTGAAGTTGTATCTAGGACGTCGGCATGAGTTTCTCTACGAAAAGGCTTACGACTCTCTCGTAGCCTTAGCTACGAGGGCTCTCGTGGACAGCACTAAGCCTGTGATGACCAACAGCGCTTGGACCGCTAGGTACATAAGGGGGGCCTATGGAAGCCAGAGGATTTACGTTGTTCACCCCCCAGTTAACGTCGAGGAGCTCTCTTCAATAGGAGGTTACAGGGGCAGGATCGTGTTAACTGTAAGTAGGATGGATTGGGGCAAGAGAGTTATAGATATACCGGAGATAGCTAAGCTCGTGCCTGAGGCAGAGTTCTACCTAGTTGGATCTACCAGCCCTGAGTCAGGCCCCATCTTAAAGGTCCTCAAGGAGAAGGCTGAGAGGTTGAGTAACTTTCACTTTGAGACTGACGTGCCAAGGAAGAGGATCCTTGAGCTAATGTCGCAGGCCTCCATTTACCTTCATCCCCCCTTCGCAGAGCACTTCGGGATTGCAATTGCCGAGGCCGCTGCAGCAGGCCTAGTGCCCGTAGTCTACAGGGACGGGGGTGGCTGGACTGACATAGCCTCAAGGATTGATCAGGGCCTTGGGTACACGAGCGCTGAGGAGGCCGCTCATATCATTAGGTCGTTACTTAATGACCCCGGGAGGCTAAAGGCGCTTTCGGCTAAGGCCAGGGAGGTGGCAAAGGGCTTCAGCTACGAGAGGTTCAAGGAGAGGCTTAACGAGGTAATTAAGGAGCTGGCAGGACCTAAAGCTGAGAGGTAGAAGTCTTACAGTCCTAGTAGCAAGCTGAGAGGTAACAACACCCTAAAACAAGGTAAGCTTTCGCCTTGACCTGCTCCTCAAGTCTTTTATCCTTGCTATAGCCTATCGCCTGGGAGCGGCCGTACGTCGTACAGGGCCAGGGTGTTCGGTGGCGCTGCAAGGCTGTTCAGCGGCTACGTGGTAACCCTGGCCCTGCAGGCGCTCTTCTACCTGATCATAGTGAGGGTTCTGAGCCTTAATGGCCTCGGGGCCTATGCTGCGGCCGGGACCTTCTTTGCACTGCTGCTGCCGCTCCTCACGTGGCCAATATTTGGCGTAGGCAGGTACGTCATAGGCTACTATCAGACGGGCAGGCTTGAGGAGGCCAGGGGGCTGTACGTCAGGGGCCTTGCAATGGTGCTTACGGCCAGCGTCGCCCTTGCCATAGTTGTCTGGGCCTTCGCCCTGCCCCTCTCAAGTCTGTACTACGGCACGACGCGCTACGTCTGGCTTCTGAGGCTCGTGGCCATCGACATGGTAGTGTACGTTTACAGCAACTACGTTCTCAGCGTCGCCTTCCCGGCCTCGATGAGGTTCGGCAGGTGGAGCCTAGTTCAAGCTACCTGGGCCTTCACGAGGTACGGCGTGGCCCTGGCCCTCCTCTTTGCGGGCTTTGGCCCAGCTGGCCTCATAGCCGGCTGGGTCGCCGGCGACGCCGCCTCGGCGGCCCTCGGAACCTACTGGTCGCTTGACCTCATGCTCGGCGGCAGAGCCAGGGCCCCCCTGCTCCCAGCCCTCATCATAGCTGCCCCCATAGCGATAGGCAGCTTCACGGCTAGCCTCCTCCAGAACGTCGACAAGCTCTTCGTGCTGAGGTACATAGGGCTTGCCGAGATGGGCTCCTACTCGATCATAATGATAGGCTCTGTCGTGGTTCAGACAGCTGTAAACAACTCCCTGTCGGGCGCCATTTACCCCTTCTTCGTCAAGTTCGAGGAGAGCGGCTCGCTGAGCGGGGAGACAGTCGCAGCCGCAATAAGGTACGTTACAGTGCTCACGGTGCCCCCCTTCTTCCTCGTGGCGGCCCTGGGCGAGCCGTTCATAAGGCTGCTCCTAGGCCCGGCCTTCATTCACGACTGGGAGGCCTTCGCCGTCCTCATGGTGGGCCACGCCGCAATGAACTACGACCTGCCCATAACCCAGGCCCTCCAGGCCAGGAAGGCCACGAAGACCCTTGGCATTCAGGCTATAGTCTCTGCAGCCATCATAGCCTTGCTAAGCCCGCCGCTAATCGCGCGCTGGCTTGCTACAGGCGCCGCCGTCGCATATGTCCTGGCGAGGCTTGTTGGCTTCCTAGGCGTGGCCGCCCCAAAGGCCAAGTCGCTAGGCCTCCTGAAGATTGACCTTAGGGAGTACGCTAAGACTATCTCAACAGCCATTATAACGTTCGCGGTCACGCTTATAGCCGAGGTTGCCACAGGCTTCGGCTTAGTCCTACTGCCCCTCTACATAGCCCTTGGCGGCATAGCCATGGTAGCCTCGCTAAGGGTCCTAAGGGTCCTAAGGGCAGACGACTACATAGCCCTCATGGAGGCGACGCCGGTCAGCCTGAGAGGGCTCGTGGCGAGGACCTGGTCCCTCCTCGGCCTTCCAATGCCAGATCCTCAGAGGGCGCAGTAAAAGCTCATAGAGGGGTCTATGATTAACTGTAACCTCGCACAGGCTGATTACGCTATTTAGCTGAAAGGTTCATGCTCAGGGAGCTAATTACCTCGTTAAGCCTCTCCTTGAACCTCTCGTAGCTGAAGCCCTTCGCCACCTCCCTGGCCCTTGCCGAGAGCGCCTTAAGCCTCCCGGGGTCGTTAAGCAGCGACCTAATTATGCGGGCCGCCTCCTCAACGCCCGTGTACCCAAGGCCCTGATCAATTCTTGAGACTATGTCCGTCCAGCCACCCCCGTCCCTGTACACGACGGGCACTAGGCCTGCTGCAGCGGCCTCGGCAATTGCAATCCCGAAGTGCTCTGCGAAGGGGGGATGAAGGTAAATGGAGGCCTGCGACATTAGCTCAAGGATCCTCTTCCTTGGCACGTCAGTCTCAAGGTGGAAGTTCCTCAGCCCCTCGGCCCTCCTCTTCAGCTCCCTGATCACAGGCCCTGAGGCTGGGCCCGTCGCGCCTATGAGGTAGAACTCCGCCTCGGGCAAGAGCCTTGCGATCTCTGGGATCTCCGTCACTCTCTTGCCCCAGTCTATCCTGCTCACCGTCAGAACCATCCTGCCCCTGTCACCTCCTACTGAAGACAGCTCCTCGACGTTAACTGGGGGGTGAACAACGTAGACCCTCTGGCTTCCATATGCCCCCCTTATGTACTTAGCTGTCCAGGTGCTGTTGGTCATAACGGGCTTAGTGCCATCTGAGAGCGCCCTGGCCATCCATATGACAAGCGAGTTGTAGGCCCTCTCATAGAGGCGCAACCTGTACTGGTGCTCCAAATAGAACTTCAGCATGTCGACAAGCGGGAAGTGCAAGTAAGTGGCGTCCGCCCATCTGAACGGCACGTTGCTCTGAGTCTCAATGATCAAGTCGTAGCGATGTCTAAGTTTTCTGATACGTCTCCCCAGATACGGCGCTGCCAGGAGCCGCCTGAGTAGCAACGCCCTGCTGAAGAACCTGTTTATAGGCGGCTCCCCGAGTACTATCGGCCTCGGTATGCCGTTCATGCCGCTGGTTAACACCTCCCAGGCCCTCTCGCTGAGGTAAGCCGTGTAGAGGTCAACCTCGTAGTCAAGGTCCCTCAGGGCCCTGTACATCTCTAGGGACAGCTTCTCAGCTCCGCCGGCCACGTAGAGGAAGCTGGGGACCAGCGCTATCCTCACGGCCTCTCCAACGGCGGAGGGCTTCAGACCATTAAAACCGTGAAGCACCAGCGATCGCTTTCGGGCATATACTATAGGCATTTGCTAAAGCCTTTCAAAGGCCCCCTCGCTTATGCCTTTAACATGACCTTGAAGTAATCATAAGGCCTCCAACGCCCTGCCTTGCTAAAAGGGCTGCTCAAGTCACATTATAACAATGGCCCTGCCGCTGGGCGCTTACGGCTTAAGGTGGCGGACAGGATACTATGTCGGGCTGCGTATAAATTATCCTGGCGTAATCGTGCTCTATGACCTCAGGCCCGTAGGGCCTCAGCCTCCATAGGAACTCCTCAAATATGCTACGCCAGTCCCTCACGAAGTATATGTCCTGGACTACGTACTTGCCCTCAGGGCTTACGTCCTCTATTTTGCCCATGTTCCTCAGCTCCTGCAGGTAAACGAGCTCCGCGTTCGAGAAGCCCCTGGAGACCCTGTCCCCGATCAAGCTCGAGAGGTGGCCTAAGAGGAAGAAGGCGCCTATCATCAGGGGGTCGCCTCCCCTAATCGCTCGCGCTACCTCTGAGGGGGACAGGGCCAGCCCCCTCAGCCTGTGGACCTCGTTCTTGAGCTGCCTAAAGATGAAGTGGAGGAGGCCCTTCGTGTAGCGACGCTCGCCTCGGTAGCCCCTCACTGCGTAAAGCCTCGGCGCGTTGCAAGCGACCCTGATTGGGTAGTAGAGGGACTTGCAGAAAGTGAAGGCCCGAGCCCAGAAGTGGAAGTCCTCGCCGAAGTTGAGGTCTGGAAAGCCGCCCGTTAGGCTATAGCACCTCCTGGAGGCTATGTAAACGCCCGTGTGAGCTAGCGAGAACCCGACACCTCTTTTAATGGTCGTCGACAGGAAGTTGTAGAGAAGCTCCCTGTTAGCGTAAGCGTCAGCGTCGTAGAAAAGGAGGTAGTCGCCCCTGCTCATTGAGGCGGCCACGTGCCTGCCGAGGCCTCTCGTGCACTTCATGACCTTTACCCTGGCGCCGAACTCATTAAGAACCTCTACCGTGCTGTCGCTTGACTCGTTGTCTGTGGCAACGATCTCATAGTCGGCCCTAAGTTCATTAAGAACTGACGTTAAGCCCTCTAAGGCCTTCCTTATAGTCTTCTCAGCGTTGTATGTTGTCATGATGACTGATATCACTGCTGCAGTCCCGCCTACATCGTTGGTTAGGAAACGCCTAGCCGGTATTTATAATGTCTGTTAGCACGGTGAGCTCTAAGCCATTGTAGAATCTTGGCTTGACTTGGGAATGAACTTAAGGAAGGTTTTACATTAAGTACTGTCCTTTAATAGCTCGCTCGTAGCCTAGGGACCGTTTCCACGCAACTTTAAGTGGAAAACGAGCTAGGGGGCCGGTCGCGCGTTGAGTCTTACGGACTATGACTAGTCCGCTGCGGACAATATCGTACTTATTTTACATCTCTGACGGGCCCCTGGTCCACGCATTGAATCCGTAGAACTCTAGGAGTAGGCCGTGGCCCCCTACTGGAGGCTACAAGCTGGGCCATATTATGGAGTGAGCCGCATTTGCGCAGGGCCCGCCGCAGAGGAGCGAATACCCGCGCTGGGCCGCGCCAGTGGCTGACCTCGTCAGCCTGGGCTGACGCCAGCCCCTAGGCCTTCCCTCAATTTCCTTATTTTCCTGTTCAAGGGACACAGGACACGTTAAGGGGACATAAGTCATGTCCCCAGGGCCAAGGCGCCTGATTGAAAGCATTTCCAAGAGACGTGTCCCAGGGACGCAGGCATTAGGCCCCTGTACGCTGGGTGAGGCTACAAGCTGGGCCATACTACGACGCAGGGCCCAGCTGCGCTCGGCCTGCCCCCAGGTGCGGGGACAGCCTCCCGTAAGTGCCAGCTCTCAGCGTTTTTCCACACAAGGTTACGTGGAAAAGGGCAACAGTAGTGGGAAAAGGCCTCATGGCCGCTCAAGACCACGTCCTGGCCCGGTCTCCAGGCCACCGCTTACCCCTCAGGTCGTAAGGGCCTGACAGTCCTTGTGACCCTGCTCCTCCTGGCGGCTACCAGGAGTGCCTGCAGACACTTGACTAGACACTTGGGGTCTCTTAAGACACCGTCACCGGTGTCTGCAGGGCGCTCAGCGGCACTGGCTCAATCGGAGTAGATGTTACAGCGGACACTGACACGACCGCGCGGACCGCCTAGGCCTGCCCTCCTACCCTGCGTACTCCTCAACCTCTCCGCTAGCCTGAGAGCTCAGCACGGCCCTGCTAGGGCTGAAGCCCTCCAGTCCTATAAGGAAAGCCGAAGGCCAGACACCTGGCCCGCTACCTGGCTCGTTCTCACAACCCTTAGGGAGCTAGCCAGAAGCTGAGCCACAGCGTGATTGTGACCTTAGCGCGTCTTGCTATGGCCAGTCGCTAAATTGTATAAGATGGGTTAAATCGTGGATAACGTTATTTATTTGAATGCTTTACATTAACGGTCACGGCTACCTAGCCACGCCAGCTGCCACTTGTCTCTAATACGCTGGGATACCTAAGCTCATGGACGTCAAGACAAAACGAGGCTTCTATTAGGCCCACGCCACTCTAAGGCCTCCTTGCCTTTATATGGCGTTGTAGACGTTGGTTTCTCTTTGATCCTAAGCCCTTGCCAGCTCCTTAATAACTTCGTTAAGCCTCTCCTTAAACCTCTCATAACTGAACCCCTTTGCCACTTCCCTGGCCTTAGCGGAGAACTCCTTAAGCCTCTCAGCGTCGTTAAGTAGCGACCTAACTATGTGGGCCGCCTCCTCAACGCTTGTGTATCCAAGCCCCTCATCTATCCTTGAAACTATGTCAGTCCAGCCTCCCCCGTCCCTGTAGACTACTGGCACGAGGCCTGCTGCCGCTGCCTCAGCAATCGTGGTTCCGAAGTGCTCCGCATAAGGTGGATGTAAATATATTGAGGCCTGTGACATAAGCTCGATTATCCTTCTCCTTGGCACGTCCGTCTCAAGGTGGAAGTTACTTAGACCCTCGACCTCGCTCTCGATAACTTTAAGCGTGCGCTCCGAGTAATCGCTTGTGCTTCCTACGAGGTAGAACTCTGCCTCAGGCACAAGCCTAGCTACCTTCGGTATCTCTGCAACCATCTTCTCTGGCGTTATCCTGCTCACGGTCAGCACTACCTTGCCCCTGTCGCCGCCTATTGACGACAGCTCCTCCACGTTAACTGGGGGGTGAACGACGTAGACCCTCTGATTACCATATGCCCTCCTGACGTACTCTGCCGTCCACGAGCTGTTTGTCATAACGGGCCTAGCGCTGTCCGCAAGCCTCTTCGCCAACCACGCAATAAGCCTGTAGTAAAGCCTTTCATTCAGTTGTAACCTGCGGTGCCTGGACAGGAGGCCTAAAAGGCATCGCGCCGGAAAGTGAACGTAGGAGGCGTCAGCCCAGGGGACAGGCACGTTAGCATAGGTGTCTATAATAGGTCATAATCTGGCTTCAGCCTCTTGAGCCGCTTACCCAAGTACGGCATCGCTAAGAGGGTCCTGAGCGTCAACGCTATAGGAATGAGCCTGTTAACTAAGGGCTCACCAATTATTATGGGCCTTGGGGCCTCCGCCGCGCCGTCAGTGATGGTCCTCCAGGCCCTCTCGTCGACGTGGGCGGCGTATAGGTCTACCTCATGCCCGAGCTCCCTCAGGGCCCTGTACATGTTTAGCGTCAGGTTCTCGGCCCCTCCGACCAGGTCGAACATGGCGTGGACGAGCGCTACTCTCATAAGGCGTTCTCTAGAGCGCAGATGACTTCAAAGATTTAAAAGTCTGAGAGACCAACAGCCAAGGTCGCTGTGAAGGCCTGACATCATAACGCTAAGAACCTCCTTTCAGGTTGCTCGTCAATGCGCTCTCATCCCTCGTCTCGAGAGTGGCATGTAGGTGCCCACTTACGGCCTGGGGGTTCAGCCTCGAAGGGGCCTGAGGCAGGATGGCGTTAGTCAGGTCGCTATGTGGACAACTATAGCCTTTCCCCACAAATCTGCGTACAAATGCAACCTCAGGGCTGACTGCGGCTGGCGGGCTCATAGCTCGGTGTGCGCGAGAGCCTCCGTCAGGTCGTCCTCGTTAAAGCCCTCGTACTCCCTCAATGCCTTAACGATCTCGCTTAAGAGCCTCCGCGTCTTGGGCATCACGTAGGTCATTAGGGCGTCCCTCGCCTCCTTGGGCAGAGCTGGCAGGCCCTTAACATCACCCTTGGCTAGCCACCCAAGCTCTATGATAAGCCTCAGGGACTTGAGCGCCAGAGGAATGTATGTGTTAGAACACCTGTCAAGCTCTTCAAGGCACTGTCGCTCCTTCTCCTTAAGCAGCCCCTCGCAGCCCCTTGCCCTCCCACCCCTCTCGGACCTCTGCGCCTCATAGAGCTCAGCGGCCACTTCCTCAAGACTCCTTGAGACCCTCTCCCACCTCCCTCCCGGCTCCCTCATCTTGAAGCCCTTCCTGTCCCTGGCGAGCCTCCAGCCCTCCTGAACCCTCCTCCTCAGCTCCTCCTCGCTCTGTACTACCATGAGCCCTTCGCCAGTAGGGCGTCCGAAGGCTATAACGTTCGCAGGGGCGCCAAAAGGGTGTCTCCCTCAGGTGTCTCAGCCTAGCCAGAGACGCGGCAGAGGGCCAGGAGCAGCGGGCTGCGTCATCATATGACCCAGCTTGCAGCTCCCTCTAAGGCCGCGCGGCTGGTCAGACGTGTCTGTGGACAGCGGGAAGACACTTGAACTAGACACTTGGGTGTCTCGAGACATCGTCATCGGTGTCTGCAGGACACTTAGCTAGACGCCGCCTCAACAGGCCAAGTGTCTAAGGGTGGGCCTAGGGCACAAACACTGTACGTGTTATATGAATACTGAAAATGTACGTTAGACACGGAATGCGTCTGCGTGAACACTTAGAAGTCCATGGCATAGACGCGTCAGCTTCGTAGGCCTGCAAATGGAGTCGTCAGCGCCTTTGCAACCGAAGGCCTCGCCCTTCAGAGCGGGAGGAGGTCAGATGTGATAAGCCGTAGGGCTAAGACGTTTAGGCTTCGCGAGCTCTTAAAGCTCTGGCTATTGAATAACTATATAAGTAAATAATAAAATAAAGCCCTAGGTTAGCTGACGAGAAGGGGCCAGCGGCCGTTATGGAGGTCAAGGGCTCTATATGGACTATGGTAAAGTCCGCCGCGCTCAGGGCCTGGCCTCAAGAATGCTCTACTCACATGCCTCGAGACAGCCGGCTCTTTCTACAAATTGTAGAAAGGGCCTGAGGCTCCAAGGTTTAGCATCTCCTTAGTGCCTACCGCGGACACCGCAAGACCCCTCCCGTGCCCGCAGGAAGCCTCAGCAAACGCTGGCCTAATCAGTAGGTGCAACAGATACTAACATGTCTGCTGGACCGCCTAGGCCTGCCCTCCTGCCCCGCGTACTCCTCCAGCCTCTCCGCAGCCGCGGGAGCTCAGCACGACCCTGCTGGGCCGACGGCATGGGTCAGGGTTGCAAGAAGCGGGACGTGAAGGGCCTGCAGGCTTAGATGACAGCTGTTAGCGTCATTCAAGGTCGCAGGTCATGGGGCCAGGGCCCTCTCAGGGCTCGACGAGCTCTTAGAGTCCTGACGATTAAGTGCGATAATAGGTTAAATCCCTCAGGCCGCAAGTGAGATGAGGCCACAGCCGGTCATGAAGGTTAAGGAAAAGCAGCTGAGGCTTATAGGAGCCGTGCTGTTCGTCCAGTTCTACGTTGTCTGGGCCCTCGGCTTCGCCGACTACGTGCCTCAGCTCTACAACTTTAAGGTATTACAGGCTTCAGCGGCGCTGCTAGTGGTCGGCCTGCTCCTGACGCTCAGCGGCTACATAAAGGACGTGGCAAGGCAAGTAGTTGCGGACAAGTACTTCAGGGCCCTCATGATAATTTACGCCGCAGCTGTGTACTACATAGCTTACAGCGCCATGACGACTTATTACCAACTGAACATCTGGACAAGCCTTGACACGGCGACATACATGCAGTCCTTTGCCTCCGCGACGCTGTACCACAGGCTCTTCTATAGCTTTACCGTGTCGCCGTTCTTCTTTAACCACGCTTCGCCTATACTCTTCCTGCTGTACCCCCTCTACCTCACATATCCAAGTATAACCACCCTTGTGACCATAGAGGTCGCGCTGGCGACGCTGCCAGCTATACCCTTATACAAGCTTGGGCTGAGGCTCTTCAGCGACAGGAGGTACGCCCTGCTCACCGCCTTGACTTACCTCCTGTTCCCGTGGGTCACCACGTACTTAACCGAGGCCGTTGAGGTGGTGGTGTTCACGGCGCCTTTCTTCGCGCTAGCTCTTTACAACCTCTACATGGGAAACAGGCTGGGCTACTGGCTGTCCCTGACCCTCATGATGACTACAATAGAGTTTGCACCAATACTGGGGTTCTTCATAGGGCTTTACGTACTGGCCACTAAGCTCGACTGGCTTAAGGCTAAGGGGAGGGCCGCCCTGGGCCTTGAGACCCTTGCCTACTCGCTCGCCTGGCTCTTCGGGGACTTCCTGATGGTCTACTACTTCAGCCGCGGGTCCATAAACATCTTCGCGAACGTATGGGGCTCAGCGCTCTCTGGCCCGCTGATATCGATAACGGACTCCATAGGCAACGCCATCTTCCACTTCACTACTCACGCAAGCCCCAGCTCCTCGTCAAGCCACCAGGCCGCGCTAAGCCTGTCCAGCGTCCTTGAGTCCCTTGTAAATAACGTGAAGGCGGGCCTCTACACGAAGATCCAAAGCACGGTATTCCTGATGTTGCCAACACTCTTCCTGAACCTCGTGGAGCCCCAGAACCTCCTGTTGTTGCCATGGCTTTACGTGATGTGGCAGACCCCGTGGGGCTTTTACTACGTTATCTGGGTCTACTACACAGCCCTCGTGGCGCCGGCCGTCATAATGCCCGCCATATGGGCCCTGAGGAAGTTCAGACCGCGCATTAGGAGGGCGCTGCTTGTTGCAGTCTTTATTGCTGTGACTATCTCAACCCTACTCCTTAACGTCCTCTCCCCTCTCTCAGCCCTTTACTTCCACGGACCCTTGCCTAACCCCCTGCAGCCAGCGACAACGCCATATGACCTGGCCCTCATACAGCTGAACGACTACGTGCCCCCTAATGAATCGGTCTCGGTGCCGGCATCGGCCGTGCCCTGGTTCTCATTAACTAGGTACGGCTGGAATGAGCACGGGGTGCCGTTCTTCGGGCCGAACGGCTACACGAAGTACGAGGTGTACTCGCCCTTTGTGCCAACAGGGTACCCATACGGCCCGAACTTTAACAACTACCTGCCCTACGTTTTCAACGACGGCGCTTGGCTGCTTGTTGGGCCCTTCAAGAGGCCTTACGGCTTCAACTACACGACGACGGTCGTGTTACTCCCCCTGACGCCCGGCCAGCACCAGTACGGCGTAGCCACGTTACCAGGCGGGCCCTTGACGGTAAACCTAAGCATCAGTTACACGCCGCTGCAGGACATAGAGTATCTCACCAGCAACTTATCATGGCTACTCCAGCAGCCCCAGGGCGCTACGTGCGGTACCCTGCCAGGGTACTTCACACTGTTAAATTCCAACGATTACATAGTGCAGCCGATAACCATTAACGAGACCACAACGATAGAGGTCCTCACAGTGTTCGGCTCAGGGGCTAACAGCTTAATGAATGGTGAGGTGATGGTATCATCATCCCGGCTTCCAGCCCAGAACGTCCTGTGGAGCGGAAGCTTCAGAATGCCCTCATGGTGCAGCCCCCACTCATGGGCAACGCCAATAACCACGGAGCCTAACCTGACCCTGAGGCCGGGCACCTATTACATAGTGGCTCACGCGGTGACGCCCTGGCAGGCCCTCTGCACTTACATACCTGGAGCGCCTAAGGCCCTGCTCTACAACGGCACAGGGCTACAGCAGCTCAACTGCACCATGAACCTGATAGCTGTGACCAACAGGCCGGCGGAGGTCGCCAACACTAACGCGAGCGTCTCAATATCGTTAATTATACAGAACAGCACTACCGTAGCCCTGAACAAGACGGTGACGTTAGTTGCTCAGAGACCCTTTGAGCTCCCGCTGACCTACTGGGCCAACCTCACGGGCAGCTCCTACCAGGAAGCCCTCGTGGTGAACGTTAACCAGAGCTCAGGCCTGCCCCTGCCTGGCGAGCTCTCGGTCACGATAAGCAATTACATGCCTGCCGACAGCCCGCCGATACCGCTCATAAGGCTCCATGGCCTCAACTACACGGCCACAGAGACGCTGTTACCCATAACGCCGGGCTCCCACCAGTACTCGCTGGCCCTTCTGCCTGAAGGACCAGTCAAGGTCAGCGTGGGCGTCAATTATACTCCGCTGCAGACCATAGAGTACGTCACCAGTGACCTGCCTCAGGTGCTTCAGCAGCCTCAGAGCGGCATCTGCGGTACCCTGCCAGGCTACTTCACTCTTCTGGACAGCTCGGAGTACCTGGTGCAGCCGGTCACAGTCAATGAGACCGCCACGGTAGAGAGCCTTGTCGTCTTCGGCTCAGGGCCCAGTAACCTGGTGAGCGGTCAGGTAGTGATATCAAGGTCACCTGTGCCAACGAACACTAGCGGCTACCTGTGGAGCGCGGGCTTCGGGGAGCCCTGGTGGTGCAGCCCGCACGGGTGGGCGACGCCAATAGTCACCAGCCCTAAGGCGAAGCTGGAGCCGGGCACGTATTACGTAATCCTTCACATGCCCACCACGCCGTGGCAGGCCCTCTGCACTTACATACCTGGGGCCCCCAAGGCTCTGGTTTACAACGGCTCAGCCCTCGTAAAGCAGCTGAACTGCACATCGAACCTGATAATGGTCACCAACAGGCCGGCTAGCTCGACCAACGTGAGCTCAAACATAACTGTGTCGCTGCTTGGCAGGACCATAAACATAAGCCCCCAGAGGCCCGCGCAGAAGGCCCTGACCTTTGAGGCCAACGTAACTCAGAGGGCAACCTGGGAGACCCTTGTGGTGAACGCGAGCGAGACAATTCCTGGCAACCTGACGATAAGGGTGAACACTTACGTGCCGGGCGAGTACCCGCCCATAAGGGTGCCATGGTACCTGATCCCCGCCTACGGCAACATACCCACCTACGCCCTGTTCGCCCTAGCCATAGCCTTCCTGGCGGCCCGCGAGAGAAGGCCAGCAGGCTAAGGTCAAGCCGCAGGGGGCAGGTCCTCCTGGTGTTAGTTGGGGGCTTACCGTAAGGCCTACTCCAAAGGCCTACGCCTCACCTCCTTTAGGCCCTGCCCACTGCTAACGCCCATGTCGCGGGGTCCAACCCGCTGGCGTCACGCATAAAGTTGGCCAGCCCTGTCAGCGACCTGGCCGAGGGCCCTGATGAGGGTCGCGCTAATTCATAACCACAGCCTCACATACATGGGCGGAGGAGAGACCTTCATAGCGAGGCTCGCCAGCGCCCTCTCGAGGCAGGGCCTCAGGGCCTCCGTCTACTCCCTGCCCATAGGGCGGCGGAGCGGCGTTGACGTTAAGGGCCTCCTCGGCCCCGTCGACTACAGGGAGGGCCTGCTCCCCGAGGCTGACGCTGACGTCGCATACGTCACTTACTTCCCCATGGCCTCGCTTGCCCTCCTGAGAGTCAGGGCCCCTAAAGTGGCAGCTATTCACTCGCCCCTCCTCCTGCCCGAGGCCCAGGACACAGGGCTCTTCAGGGGAGGCCCGGCAACCCTCCTTAACAGGCTGGGCGCCTGGAGCGCCTACAGCTACTACCTTCACAGGGTCGCCCGCCTTGAGCTGAGGCGCTTCAAGGCAGTCCACGCCTACCCTCACCTTGTCAACTTCATAAGGCACAGGAGGGTCTACGCCCTGCCCCCCTTCATTGACGTTAACCGCTGGAGGCCGACGAGGGAGAAGGGCGAGGAGTTCAAGGTGCTCTTCGTGGGCAGGAGAGCATATGAGAAGGGCTTTGACGTCTTCACCGCAGTTGCCAGGGAGGCCAGGAGGCTCGGCCTCAAGGCAAGGTTCCTGGCCACCGGCGGCAGGGAGGGCGAGGTGATAGACGGCGTTGAGAGCCTCGGCTTCGTCCCCGAGGACGAGCTTGTGAACCTCTACTCGTCAGCCCACGTAGTCATGTACCCCACCAGGGCTGACACGTTCGGCCTTGTCATCCTTGAGGCCCTGGCCAGCGGCACGCCCATGATAGCCTCTGACATACCCTCACATAGGCTCCCAGGCCTGCCCCTCCTCCTGACTAGGGGCGTTGACGGCGCGCTGAGACAGCTCGTTGACCTCTACGACATGTTCTACAATTACAGGGAGAGGTACCTTGAGCTCTGCAGGAGGGGCAGGGAGGCCGTAGTAAGGAGCTACAGCGAGGATGTCGTGGTCCCCCAGTACGTCAGGATGTTCAAGGAGGTCGCTGGCCTTAGCCCTTAACCCCCTTCAGGACATCAAGCCACCTGTCAGCTATCACCTTGGCGTCGAACTGCTCGGCCCTCTCCCTGCTCCTCGCCCTCATGTCGCTCGGGTACCCCTCCCTCCATATCCTGACCGCCATGTTCACGAGCGAGTCCTCGTCCTTAGCCAGCCAGCCCGTGACCCCGTGGATCACCGTCTCCCCGGGGCCCTGGGCGGCATAGGTGAGCACGGGGGTGCCGCAGGCCATTGACTCAACTGGCACGTAGCCGAAGGGCTCGTGCGTGAACGGGAACAGGGTGAAGAGGGCGTTCGAGTAGAGCTCCACAAGCTCCTCGTCGCTCACGCGGCCAAGCAGCTCTATGTTGGGGTGCCCCCTTATGTAGTCAGGCACGTGGGAGATCTTCGAGCCGAAGGCCCTAATCTTGACCCCTGCATCCGCTACCCTCCTTATTGCCGAGAACTCCGTCTCCTTGCCCACGTAGGTCAGCACGTAGTCGCCAGACGGCCTTGAGGTGATTGGCCTGAAGAAGCTCGTGTCGAGGGGAGGGTGTATCACGCCGTCAACCCTTATCCCCCAGGCCTCGTACATCGACCTGGTGAAGGAGCTGTTAGCTATGAACAGCCTTGAGGCCCTCCTCAGCCCCCTGTTGAACTTCCTGTCGTGAAGTATGAAGAGCCTCCTGAAGGCCCTGTATATGGCTCTGTAGAGGGGCCTCATCTCCGGGTACATGTCGTCAAGGGCCCTCGTTATGGGCCCCTGGGCGTAGTAGATATCAGCGTCCACAAGGAAGGCCTGGGAGAAGTTCACCACGACGGCGTCGTCGTTGTCGACGTTGAACCTCATGCTCCTGAGCCAGGCCTCAAGGGTCCTCAGCGACCCCCTAAGGAAGTACCTCCTGTCGAAGCTGACGGCCTCAAGGCCGGCTGACCTTATCTCCTCAGCCGTCTCAGAGGAGGGGGTCACGAAGGTCACGTTATAGGACCCCCTGAGCTCCCTTGCGAGGAGGTAGGCAGGCCTGAGGGGGCCGTGAAGGCCCTCAATGGGGTCGACGAACATCACCAGTTCCATGGTCTCACCTTGGCGGGCGCCACGGCAGGCCTTCGGGGCCTCACGGCCGTATTCAAGGCGGGGCATGAGTTCAGGGCGGAGCCGAAATTTAACCTTAAGCCTTTTGTCCCTCCTCTAAGTGATTACACGTCGGCCAGTAAGCGGCGGCCTCGTAACTTCCCTAGGTAGCGACCAACTGGGGCCGTGAGCTCTCAAGGCCCACAAGAGGAGTGACGAGGTAGGGCAACGTAGCGACGGTTAATGGGCCAGCCCGCTGGCCACGTCCCTGACCACCTTGGTTAGCTCCTGTACGTCCCCGCTCACCTCCTCAAAGTCGTCGCTGTCGACGTTGTACGTCGCTGAGCCGCGCCTCGTGTAGACCCTGACCCTGTGAGAGAAGGCCCTCTTGATTGTCTCTCTCGGCAGCTCGCCCTCCCTGTAGACCCTCTCAGGCCTGTACTCGGGCCCGAAGCTCTCGGCCAGGACGACGTCAGAGCCTAAGCCTGACGCTTCGCCGTTCACCGCGGCCCTCACGATCGAGGGGACCTGGGCAAGGCTCACGAAGGCCCCCTCCTGCTTAACGGGCCTGGCCCAGCTGGGCCACCTAACCCAGAGCGGCACCCTGAGGAGCCCGTCCTTGAGGAAGTAGCCATGGTGTACGCCCCCGTCGCCCAGGAGCTCGCCGTGGTCTGACGTCACTATAACGAGGGACCTGTCAAGGTAGCCCTTGAGGGCGTGGACTATCTCCAGGGCCCTCCTCGTGGCGTAGGCCGCGTGCCTGGGGTAGTTCTGGCGGTTGAGGTTAGCGACCTCCTCGTCGAGCCTGCTGAAGAACACGGCCTCAAGGAAGGCCCTGACCGTGAGCCTCATATTCATGTCCTTAAGTGTGTAGGGGCCGTGCGCCTCCATTATGTTTATCAGCATGAGGAAGGGCTCTGTGAAGGGTCTCCCCCTCAGGAAGTCAAGTATTGCCAGGGAGCCCTTCTCCATTGTAGGGTCGTGGAGGCCCAGCCTCCCGGCCAGCCTCCTGAGCCTGGACCTGGTGAGCATCCTGAGGCCGCTGAGAAATAGGCGCACCTCCCCATCCCTTATGAGCTCAAGCGCGGCGCCCAGGTAACTGTCGCCCCTGCGCAGGGCTGTAATTAGCCTCTCGTAGTCCCTGCACTCCTCATGCCGCCTGCAGAGGCCGTCAGCCACGAGGCCCTCCGTGACTCCCCCGAACCCGTAGGCCGCGGATATCAGCGGGTTGGCCGATATTACGTAGGCGCTGTAGCCCTCCTTCATAAGCTCCCCTATTATGCCCCTGTCGAGCTTGCTCATCCTCTGCCTCGACAGCTCCATCATGGTGCCAGCGTAGACGC
>Ga0326758_100125_pt1 | contig 24423 bp, 35 predicted proteins | sample GCRJH_S_FD_207221 | JGI IMG/M metagenome (GOLD analysis project Ga0326758, IMG submission 207221) | Hot spring sediment microbial communities from Geyser Creek Basin, Yellowstone National Park, WY, United States - GCR.JH_S | ecosystem: Environmental > Aquatic > Thermal springs > Near-boiling... | reverse complement strand
GCCCATGACCTGTTTATCAGCTCTTTCTCGTTCCTAATTATGTTCAGTATGTGCACGGGCTTGACGTTGCTGTCAATGGGAAGATCTACGTCCCCTCCGTCGCCCCTGACGCCCGCATACCCCTTGAATATCCTAGCCATCTGCCTGCTGTCGTCCTTATACGCGTTCAGAGGTATCACGGTCGGGCTCTCTTTCCTCAGCTCCTCATACTCCCTTGTTGTTCTACTGCTGTCAAAGAACAGGACCTCCTTGTTGGGCGCTTTGTCCCAGGTGGACGGCATGTGAACTATACCTACCGACCTTCCTCTTGGTGGATCTACCTCTGGCCTAGATATTGGGAACTCGTCTATGTCAAGCATGAACTTAAGGCCTGGGGAGCATGTAAGCTCTGCCAGAAGCTTGTAGTAGGCCCTAGGGTCCATGAACCTTATGTCCCTCTCCCTGACGTAGGTCAGGTTAACGTTGAAGTCCTTAGCGAGCCTTGTGAGCTCCACGTCATCCTTGCCGACTGCGACAATGCAGGCCTGTCCTCCGAGCCTGTAGACCCACTCCATCCACTCAGGAAGGGGCCACTCCCTCCAGTCCCTCGTATACGTGAAGGCGAAGTACTCCACTCCCCCTCCCAGCTCTTAGTCTTCCTATAGGATAATAAATCTTATACGTTGTAGCTTTAAAAGCCTCCATTGAAAGCCTATATGTTGGGTGAGAGCAGTTGGAAATAGGCCCAGGCTCGCTGCTAATAGTTGAGCTCCCTGCCTATGGAACCTTCCTTCCCTTCAAGGTAATTGACGTAACCAACATGCCGTATGACGAGCTTGACTACTCCCCACTGCCAATAACTACAAGCACGTCACTTGGGTACTTCACACCTACGGTGCCTCCAGGCGCTCCGCTTGCGGCCCCTCAGACTGGCGTTCTGCCGCCCATGTCGTACACTGCGTCCCCAGTCATGTTCCCCCTGCAGAACTCCTTTGACCCAAGCGACATGTTCTACTTTGAGTCGCCGAACAACAAGCTTATGGTAGTTGAGCTGTTCGTCCAGCCAAAGTTCCTAAGGGTCATGCCAGAGATACCAGCTGGCAACATAGTCGCCTCATATGAGAACACGATATTCAACATAGGCGGCTCCATACAGGTCAACGTTGGCAACTTCACTGGCTTTGCATCAACTGGGTTCAAGAGGGGCTACTCGCTCGTTGTTCAGCTGCCTAAGGTTCACTACGGCTACCTATTTGGCAACGACACCTCCCTCACCGTTTACACCTCTGGCAAGATAAGGTACTACGACCTTAGGGTAGCGGCGCCGAGCCCAACTGAGGTCCTTGACGCCTTTAAGGGGAAGGTGAAGGAAGTGGAGTTTATATCCCTGCCAATGCCTACAGTACAGACCGTTATAACGAACATTCTGAACACCTACTACGGCACGACTGGTATTCCGTTCGCAGCCGTAAACCAGGAGCAGATAGCCAAATTTATCAAGCCCCTGGCCGATAAGATAGGGGGTGTATGAACATGAAGGGGAACCTTGTAACCTTAGCTGGACTGACCAATAATACAACTGGCTCCGTTATACTCACTGGCCAGTTCTCGCTGCAGGGAGTAACAACTATAACTGTCCCGCAGGGCATGAAGCTGAAGATCTATAGGTTCGCCGCAAGCGGAAACGCTATAACTGCCCAGCTACTATTTACCCCTAACATAAACGCCTCAAGCCCGACCTGGTACCCGCTTGACCAGATAACAATGACTGCCGCTGGGGACGACATACATGAGTACAGGGCTAGGCCAATAGTCGTATATGGCATGCTTGGCACAGAGGCAATAACGGTGCAGTACAGCCAGTCCTCTATAGGTGGTACGCTGATATCACTTGTGACCGAGCTGACTGAGCAGGACGACAAGGAGGAGTGACTCGATGAGCAACGCCAGCAACGCCATTCTAGCCTTCTCAGAGTACGCGCTGGTAAGGGGATGGCAGTACCAGCTGTTAACACCTACATATGAGCGTGGTTTCCTTACAGTTGGAGGGAAGGAAATAAGTAAGACGCTGAACGGGCCGCTAGTTATCACGTTTGCAGCCTTTGCAGTAGCTGGAAGCCTTGACGCCAAGTACACCAAGATAAGGATAAGGATAATAAGTGAGAACGGGCGTATCCTTGCGTTAGTAGATAACACGTTCTATGAGGTCTTCGAGACGATGCCGTCCCACGCGGCGATAACAAGCAATGCGCCCTTCATATCCAGCTATGACGAGATATCCAAGTCATATGTCTGGGCTTTTGCGCCCTTTAGGGAGTACCTAGTTGTCAGGGCTGGCGAGAAGGTAGAGGCAGAGCTGATACCTCCCCAGAACCCAATTGAGGAGACTGGCCCTACTACCTACTCCTACTCCATACTAGTGATATACAGGGAGTACGAGAGCGACTTCGGTGAGAGGGTATGAGCCAGCCGCCCAGCATCGGTATAGTAAGGGCAGGAGACCTGGCGTTCATAGCGCCAGGCGTGGTTGCCAGGCCAGGCGTTGACTACCTTGCCATAAGCCAGATAAGGGACACAAACGTGCACTCCTACAGGAACGACAGCGGGTTCAAGCTACAGAAGGTAGGGATAGCTACCCCTCCATATAGGAAGATAGGGATATGGATGTGGAATAATGAGAATCAGCAGGCGACAGTTGACATAATTACTAACATAAGCAAGAACGGCAACTACCCAGACATAACTGTTGTGTCTGGGATAACGCTTGCCCCTGGGCAGGCATCGTGGCAGGTGCTTGACGCTGCCTACGAGTTCATAGGGCTGCAGGTGAGCTACTCTACTGCCCCAACTACTGGGTTCTTCATGGCCCTCCTGTTCGGTTACCACTGAAACCCTTTTTAAGGGCTAATATTTCCTTTTTTCCTGGGAGGGAGGGTGAAGATAGTAGTAGCTGTGCCTACTACGTTTAGGGGCGTCTCCCCTTACTTCATTGACACTTACGCTAACACGGTTATAACTCTTTCAAACGAGCACAAGGTGATAACGAGGATACTGATATCTGGGGAGCCTATAGACAAGGCTAGGTCATTCCTTGCTGACTTTGCTGTTAAGCAGGGCGCTGACTATGTCCTCTTCCTTGACGATGACATATTCTTTGACCCAGGGGTACTGAAGGAGGTCATAAAGCTCAGGCTCCCCTTTGTCTCTGGCATCTATGAGACAAGGAGGGGCAAGCCTAACGTCATGAGGAAGGTAGGAGACAAGTACATAGACGTTGATAATATACCTCCTGACGCTGGCCTCATACGGGCTGATGCTGTTGGACTAGGCTGTGCCCTCATACACACCAGCGTGCTGAAGAGGGTCAAGGAGTTCGCTGGGGACTACTTCAGGTTCACTCATGACATAATAACTGACGAGGGCTATGGGGAGGACGTATGGTTCTGCGACCAGCTAAGGAAGCTTAAGATACCAGTCTTCGTGTACACCAAGTGGAGGTGCGGTCACTACATACCTAAGCTGGTGATGTGAGGTGGAGACCCTCAGGATTGCCGTGGCGCTTCCCTCGATTAACAAGGTTCCCTCCAGCGGCTACGGCTCTGAGACAATGGTGTACAACCTAGCACTTGGGCTACGCAACAGGGGGCACGAGGTTCACCTTTACGGCCCCTACATGACTGTTAACGACGGTCTCATACGCCACCCCATGGTGTACACCCCATCTATTGTGTCGCTTGACGCAGAGCACGACGCAATCGACAGCGATATAGAGAAGATGGACTTCGTCCTTGACGCTACTGCCACCTGCGCCTTCCATGAGGAGCTACACTACGCCTACAAGCATAGGCCCCACGCGTGCTGGAGGAACGGAATAGAGTTCAGTAGCCCTAGGTTCGCTAGGCACAACGTTGCCGTTCTCAGTGAGCTGGCAAGGGAGTACGCCATGAACGGGTGGGGCGCCCTCCATGAGTCTGACTATGTGCCACCTATTGACTACCAGCCAAAGCTAAGGGTGCCCATTGTCATGCCCTACGGGATAAGGAGGGTAGAGCCATGCGATGGTACTGGGGACTATATACTTTACTTCTCAAGGATTCACATACACAAGGGCATAGTGGAGTTCCTGAAGCTGGCTAAGAGGAACCCAGACCTGAAGTTCCTGGTCTCTGGGGACGCCAGCTGGGGAGACCACTGGTTCTACTATCAGATTGCTAGGGATCTGGCGCCTGACAACGTTGAGTTCATGGTGGACGTAGAGGATCCGAGGGAGGCGTTCTGCAGGGCTAGGGCATTCGTGTACATGCCTCAGTACGCCGAGGCCTTCGGCCTCGTGATAGTCCAGTCCGTAGCATACGGGATCCCAGTCGTGAGCCCAGAGTCAAGCAGGAAGTTCATAACTAGGGAGCTCCACCACCTAATAAACTTCGGAAACGTGGACGAGCTCATAAGGCAGGACCTCAGGAGGCCCTCCTATGAGGACCTCAAGGGCTTCACAGAGGAGGACATGGTGAACAGGTGGCTTGGCTTTATAAAGTCGGCGGTAAATGGGTATGAAACGGGTGAGTGAGCGTGAAGGCGCTTGTGGCTGGGGGCGCTGGAGTCCTCGGCTCTAACCTTTCCTGGCTGCTGCTTAAGAAGGGCTACCAGGTAACAGTGATGGATGTAGTTAGGAGAGAGGAGGCCTGGAGGCTTGCAGATATTGGAGTCCTTGGCGACGTTAACTACGTCTGGAAGAACGTTGCTGACGTTACGGCTGACGACGTTAAGGGGTACGACCTTGTAATTGACTGCGCCATAGGCTATGCAGACAGGCCCATGGGAATATCAAGCCCTACCTCCGTGATGCTTGGTAACCTCCTCCCTCCCCTAAGGCTGCTTGAGGCGCTTAGGCAGGTAGACTTCAAGGGGTACGCTATTTACCCCTCCTCGTTTAACGCGCTCTACGGTCACAGGCCTGGGGCCGTGTTCTCGGAGTTCACGCCTCCTCTTCCGAACAACGTCTACGGCTGGACCAAGGGCGCGGCCGAGCTCCTCTATCACTCCTACAGGAGGCAGTACGGCCTCAGGACGCTGGTTACTAGGGTAGGGTCTGCGTTTGGACCTAGGGGACGCTCTGACGAGCTGCCCCACAGGCTGATAATCTACGGCCTCCTAGGCAGACGGTTCATACTCAGGTCGCCCTATGCAAAGAGGGTCTGGACGTACGCTGAGGACGCCATTGGCTTCTACGACAGGCTCCTCGAGAGGCTTGACGACGTATATGAGTCTGGCGTCTTCACGCTTCACCTAGTTGGCAACAAGGGCGATGAGGTAACCGAGAACGTAGAGCTGGCTAAGAGGGTAAAGAAGTACGTTCCGAGCCTTGACTGGGTCGAGGGGGAGTACGAGCCTGGGGAGAAGGACGTGGACTTCACCTACGACTCAACGCTCACCAGGACGTTGCTGAAGTGGTCACCCCAGTTCAGCCTCGACGAGGGCATAGAGAGGACTGTTGCCTGGTTCAAGGAGAACCTTTGGAGGTACTCTGCCTAGCTTCTGACTAATCAACCTTAAACAGCATAGCAATAAAAGCTCCCCTTAAGTATATTAAGGCTGGTGGGAAGTTGAGCGCGACCTCGGCTTGTACGCCTACCCAGTCACTAGAGCCAGTAACTACGTGGTGGTCACCCCAGGCCCACTGGCACCCTGGCTCCTATGAAGGGCAGCCAAACGCAGAGATAGTTATACCACTTCCTGCGTGGCCCTATCTGCCATTGAACTTCTCTATACAAACTCCACCCTTCCAGGTAACCCTGGAGAACGAGACTATACAGCCAATTGTTGGGGGCTGGTTTAACTGTAACGCAGGGATATCTCCTGCGGGTCACGTGTACTTTGAGATTCATGGAATTGACAGTAATGGTAACGACCAACTGATAGACGCAATACCAGTGTCAAGCCTTAGTATGCCACCAGACTGCCTATCAGAATATGATGTGTCGAACTACAAGTACTTCTACTTTAAGATAAACGCAGTAAACGCATCGCATACTGGTACTTCATTGAACTACTGCGCTGCCATAATAGTGCCAGTTGGGTTCATAGCCCGCGGTACATTACCTCCGCCAAGCCAGACCGCGAACATACAGGTCTATGTCTATGACTCGTCCAGCATGGCACCAATACCTAACGCTACAGTAACCATTACTGATCCCTATGGTTACGTCAATATGCAGGAAACTACAGGCAGTAATGGGGTAGCCTACTTTAACAACGTCCCCTTCAGCACAACTGATACCTACTACTTTAGCGTTACTGCAAGCCACTACAAGAGCGGTGGCGCCACCTATACTGGCCAGGAAATAGAAAACAACAACTTCTACATAAGGATAGGGCTTACGCCTGAGAAGCCTACTGCCCTAAGCGCTATTGAGAGCTTTGCAAAGGACGCTGCGATAGCCCTGATAGCAGTAGCTGCAGTTGCAGCTGGGCTCGCCATATATAAGGTCATGAAGGAGCGTGGCAAGTAAGGGGGTAGCCTTGTCGGCCCCCCTCTACGCCACTGTTGCCCTTGGGTCCCTGTACACTGTAGCCAAGGATCTCGTGACCTTCATGAACGACATAGAGAGGTACTGGCCCTACATAGTGATAGCTCTGATATTCATAGTGGCCATTATATTAATTATTGTACTTCTTTTATGACTTAGTTATTATAACTGCGCTTGCACTGAGTATGAAAGGAGCGTCTATGTTGTAGACCTCCTTTCTCCTTATCCTTGGAGGTAGCATTCTGTCGTACTGTCCCCTCCTCTCAAGCTCAAGGTTGTACTCAGAGGTAATTGCGAAGGGGAACCTCCTCCTGTTCTCGTTGTTTATGAGGGATGGGTTGAACGTAAGGAACTCCTTGTTCACCCTCTCCACGTACTCTGGCAGCGCTTTCTTTAGCGCCTCAAGGTTATCCCTGTACAGAACCGACACCTCTGAGGCCATGAACTTGCCCCTCTCGAGCATCGCTATAACCACGAAGTCAATTACAGAGAGGTAGCTGTCAGACTCGCCGAGTATGTCAATGAAGTAACTCATTCCCTCTATGTCGTCCTTTGAGAATATCGGAGTCCTTGAGAGGGGGTGGGTGTGAACGACTGCGTACAGGTTACTGCGGTACTTCCCCTCAACCCTGATCAGGTTATAGAAGCCCTCGTAGGCGTAGTTGACGTAGTAGGAGCCGTCCTTCATATAGTAAAGGCCTACTACCTCGTGATCCTCGCTGTAGGCCCCTATGATTGGCATAAGCGCCTGAACACCGTAGGGCCCCTTTAGCTTAACGTAGTGGTGCATGGCACACCATGATAAGTATTGAAAGTGAGGCCTAAAGTCCTTCACCAATTAGGCTAATCAGCTTTAAGCAGTATAACAATAAAAGCCCTCCTTAGTATATAAGCTATGGTGGTCACGTTGAGCGAGGACTTAGACTCGTCACCTATATCGAGGTACTGTAACATATCAGTAACCGTTAGCCCAAGCGTCGTGAGGCCTAACAGCCCAGTCACGGTAACCATAGTTATGTCCTGCCAGTACTTTAAGCCCTCGGGAACAATTGTGGTCTCTATGGCCCCCCATAGGCCTGGCAGGCCCGTCCCTGTTCCAGAGGTAGTGAGAATGTTGGAGGAGGTAGACCCAGTCCTGTGCGAGAAGGAGGTGCTGTACGGTGATCACACGGTAGTTGAAACGTGTACGTTCTACGCCCCCTCAGAGCCAGGACAGTATGACATAGTTGCAACATACGTTGGAAGCGGGGGCGCTGTCACTGGCTCTTCCATTCTCACCGTCACTGGCACTCCTACACCTTCCCAGCCTACACCTGCCCCAACTTCACCTACTCCTATTCCATCCCAGCCTGCCACGGTGAGCTCATCTAGCAACTTCATGAAGTACGCCGTAGTTGGTATAGCGGCCGTAAGCGTGATAGCGCTTGGAGCTGTGGCATATAAGGCTGTGAGCAAGCGCTAGACTTCAGCCTTACGGCTAATTAGCTTTAAACCGTACAGTAATAAAAGCCCCCAATGTATACCTTAACTGTGGTGAGGCTATGAGCTGGCCTGGCGGCGAGTACCTCAGCATAACGGTGTACGTCTATGACGCATCTAACATGACGCCAATTCCTTACGCAACCGTCACGGTAAGCGATGCCGAGGGGTACGTGAGCGGTATTCAGGGAACTACGGGCCCTAATGGATATGTCACATTTAATAACGTACCTTATGTTCCTGGGGACACCTACTACATAACTGCCAGCGCAAACGGGTACAAGAGCAACACCGTGTCCTACGTCTCGTTCCAGCTTGAGGAGCTTAGCCACGTCTCAATAGGCCTAACACCCACAAAGTGGACTCCTTGGCCGAGCCCTACGCCTCCATCTGGAGGGAACTACCTTACAGTAACCGTGTACGTCTATGACGTCTCAAACAACTCCCCTATCCCTGGCGCAACCGTAACGATAACTGACAGCCAGGGACAGATTAGCGGCCTCCAGGGCACAACTGGCCCTGACGGGTACGTGGTCTTCAGCAACGTGCCGTACTATCCCAACGACACCTACTACATAACGGCTAAGCAGATTAACTACAACAGCAACACGGTGAGCTACACAGGACAGCAGCTTGCCAGCCTTAGGCAGGTGAACATAGGGCTCACCTCCATCTTCACTACACAGCAACAGCAACAGACCACACAGCCAACTCAGCCCAGCGCTCCGTCCTTGCTTGGCAAGGGGACTACCATAGCTCTCATAGGGGCGGCTGTAGCTGTAGCAGGGGTAGCGGCCTACGCTGTAGCTAGCAGGCGCAAGAAGTAAAAGAAAAGGACGTCTTTTTTAAGCTAATCAGCCTTATCCCTTATAGTAATAAAAGCTCCCACAGACATATTAAGGCTGGTGGAGGTGTTGAGCCAAGCCCAGGTACCGCCATATGGAGGCTGCAGCATGTTCCTCACGCTAGTCCCAAATACAGTCAGCCCTAACAGCACTGTTACCGCTGAGGCCATAATATCCTGCGAGAGCTTCAAGCCCTCTGGAACCGTCACTTTCTCGATAGCCCCGTACGGCACGAGAAGGCCAACTCCTACCCCTATGGAGGCAATCATAGCCCCTCCATCTCCTTCCCCTAGCCCTATATACTACCAGAACGTTCTCTGCAAGACAAACATCGCTGGGGCTGGCTACACTGCGACGGCCTCATGTACGTTCAGGGCGCCCTCCGAGCCAGGCATCTATGTAGTTACCGCTACTTACATGGGTGTTGGCGGAACGCTCACGAGCTCTGCTAACCTCACTGTGACCTTGCCGTCCCCGCCTACTACACAGCCTCCTACCAGCACAACTACTACGCAGCAAACTGTGCCAGCTTCGCAGGCGCTGTTTGACCTATTTGTGCCTCCCCTCGCCTTAGGTAGCGTCCTCGGAGTGATAATACTTGCGGCCGCAGCCTACTCAGCCAAGAAGGGGGCAGTGAGATGACAAGGTATAGGCCTAGGTGGTACTATGGCAACATAGTCGCGTCTCCAGCGGCTGGAACAGCCCTGGTCAGCTTCACAGTCCCTAAGGGCTACGTTGGCTATATATTTGGGTTCAGCCTGTCCCTAAGCGACAGCTCTGGGAACCAGTTCTACATAAACTGGACCTCAAACGGAGTTGGCAGGTCGTTCTACATAGTTGTCCCTGGGCCTGGGACCGTCTTCTATGAAACAGACAGCCCGATAAATGAGGGTCTACCAGCAGACCCTGGGACAACTATAACGATAACTAACGTGAACGCTGGCTCTGGCAACTACTTCGCTGGGCTTAAGCTGTCAGCTGCGCTAGGGTGATAGCATGGGTGGGTTCTCAACTATAGCGTCTTCAGGAACCTCAGTAGCTACTATATATGCTACGGTTTCCTCCAACGTCAACTACCCATTGTCAACTATGGCCGCTACCCTAAGTAGCATAGAGTCTAATGCTGCTAATATTAACGCTGTTGTGACGTCCAACGTGAACGTTCCCCTGTCAAATATACAGGGGACGCTGAACAACATAGAGGCCAATGCCACAAGCATAAATGCTGTGGTTACGGCTAACGTGAACTACCCACTTTCAACCATGGCCGCTACTCTGAGTAGCATAGAGTCTAATGCAGCTAACATAAATGCGGTAGTCACGTCTAACGTCAACGTCCCGCTCTCAAACATACAGAACACCCTCAACGAGATTGAGACTAACGCTACCTCAATTAATGCCATTGTCACGGCTAACGTCAACTATCCCTTATCAACGATGGCGGCTACACTTAGCTCCATTGAGTCCAATGCCGCTAACATTAATGCCATACTTACCACAAATGTCAATACCCCACTGTCAAATATAGCTAACACGCTCAACGCGATTGAGGCTAACGCCACAAGCATTAACAGCGCAGTCAGCGCCAACATTAACTACCCGCTCTCAACAATGGCGTCCATACTCAGCTCCATTGAGTCAAACGCAGCGAGCATTAACGCGATACTGACCACAAACGTGAATGCGCCCCTCTCTGGGATACAGACTTCGCTCAATAATATTGAGGCTAACGCCACATCAATCAACGCTGTCGTTACGGCTAACGTGAACTACCCACTGTCCACAATGGCAGCGATATTAAGCTCCATCAACTCCAACGCCGCCAATATCAACGCCATACTCACGACAAATGTAAATGCCCCGCTCTCAGGAATCCAGAACACTCTAAATGAGATAGAGGCAAACGCGACAAGCATTAACGCAGCTGTGAGCGCAAACGTGAACTACCCGCTCTCTACAATGGCGGCAACGCTGAGCTCCATAAACTCCTACTCGGCTAACATAAGCGCAATACTGACAACAAACGTTAACGCGCCGCTGTCTGGCATACAGAGCACGCTGAACGAGATTGAGGCGAACGCCACCAGCATAAATGCCGTCGTTACAGCCAACGTCAATTACCCACTCTCTACTATGGCGGCAACGCTAAACAGCATCAACTCCTACTCAGCGAACATCAACGCCATACTCAGCTCAAACGTCAACTACCCGATGAACCAGCTCAGGTGGGGCTACCCAGTTGAGCCGATATGGGCCTACAGCGCAGTCTCAACAGGGCCGCTCGCGGCTGGCACAGTGCTCCTCTCGCAGCCAGTGAGCTCTGGCTACAACGCCTACATATGGGGCTACTTCCTGTCAGAGAACGACCCCAGCGGCAACGTCTTCCTCATACAGTGGGTCAATGGCACAACCATGTACCAGCAGATGATAGTGATGAACGGGCCTGGCACAATTAACTTCATAACAGTGAAGGCGATAAACGACGGGTTACCTGCCAGCCCGAACACAACAATGGTAATAAAAATACTTAACGCCGCCAGCACCAACGCTCTATACATGGCTGGGATACTGTACGGGCAGGTGCCGTGAGGTGAGCTGACGTGGGCATGGGGTTCGCAACGGTGACGCCCTCCGCCACCTCGGTGGCCCAGGTAGGGGCAGCGGCGGTCTGGAGCTACCCGCAGAGGTCGCTGACTGACATACAGAGCCTGGTGAGCGCCATACAGAACAACAACCCTGGGGCAGTGTCCGACTACAGCGACTTTCAGTACGTGCCAGTCCCGTACTACGCTGGCCAGGTCTCCCTGACCCAGGTGGCCGCCTTCATAGACAATGCCATAAGGAACTACGGCCTGGTTAACCCCATAGCTAACTTCATGTCCAATAATCCGTACAACCTGTGGACAACCAACTTCGTGTCCAGCCTGGCGATTAACCCGTACCTGTCTGTCACCTCGCTCAACATGCTGTTATCAAACGCCAATATGCCCGCTAACTACGCCCAGTTCCTCCTATACCAGCTCGCCAAGAACTACTACTACAACAAGTGGATTTACACAGTGACGGCGAACGCGCCCTCAATAACCTTCTCAGCCAACGCCACCATATCAACGAGCCCGCTCATAGCGCAGAGCATAACCATAGCGTCTGGAGTGACCGTCACCTGCGGCATGCAAACGTGCTTCTTCGTTGCCCAGTCCTTCAACAACTACGGCACGGTAGTGAACCCAAATGGGGGGGTAGGCGCATCAAGCGTTGCGTCTGGCGCAGGAGCTGGAGGCACTGGAGGGGGCGGGATAGTTATAATTGCCGTCACCGCGGCGCTTGGAACCATAAACGTAAATGGCTCAACTGGAGGGGGCGGCACTGCCGCGGCAGCTGGCGTAGGGTTGGATGGAGTTGGCGGTGCGCTCGCCTTACTGAGCGGCATGACTGCACCAGCGGGTGGCAAAGGGGGAACAGGCTATAGCTCTTCTGGTGGCTCTGGTGGGTCCAACGGCGGCGGCGGAGGAGGAGGCTATGAAGAGAGTGGAGGCAATGGAGGCTCTGCCACTGTCTACTCGTTCGCCAGCGCCAACTCCATGCTGACATATTTCATACAGGGCTTATCTGACTGGTGGTTGATTAACGTGATTGGCAAGTCGCCCTCCTCAACAACGCCCCTTATCAGCGTATACGGCTCTGGAGGCGGGGGAGGCGGTGGGGCATATGTATCTGGAGGCGGGGGAGGCGGGGGAGGCGGTGGCGGGGGTGGAGAGGCCATCATATACGGCTATGACATAATCTCTGGCAACATATCCGCTGCTGGCGGCGCTGGAGGCAGTGACCCATCTGTTAACGGTGGTGGCGGAGGTGGAGGCGGCGGTGGAGGCCTTGTGTTCATATTCTACGGCGCGACGTCTGGCAGCGTAACTGCGAACGTGAATGGAGGGACTGGGGGCGTCGGCAGCACCTCACTATACAACAGCCTAGCTGGCGCCAGTGGCACTGCCTACATAGCCGCTGTGACCGTGAACGGGTGATAGCATGAGCCAGCCCACTGTACTTGTCTACGACCCTGACACAGGTGAGTGGGTTACCCCAGAGGAGTACCAGAGGAGGCTTGAGAGGCGCAGGCAAATACAGGACATAGCCTCGCTGCTCAAAGGCGCGGTCATCCAGTTCACCCTCACTGGCACGGTCTGTGGAACCACCGTCACCCTGTCTGGCACTGGCGTGATAGCTGCGGTTGGCGCTGGCAGGCCTGGCGGAGGTGGGCCTGGTGGCGGAGGCCCGTGACCCTGAGGACCCTGACTCCCGCAGCTACGACAAGCTAGTTGAGCTGAGCGAGCAGGTCAACGAGCTCAGAGGGCAGGTGGTGAGCCTGGCGGAGCGCGTCACCAGGCTTGAGGAGGAGAACAGGTGGCTCAGGCAGGAGCTTGCCGAGATCAAGGGCGCAGTCACTGACATACGCAGGAACGTCTGGATGATACTGGCCAGCACCATAACGGTCCTGGTGACCGTTATCATCGGCCTCATAGTCCACTAGGCTTTTTTCCTTCTCCCTCTCCCCTCCTACGCGAGAGGAGAGAGGTGGGCTCTATGGTAGATAAGGACAGCGAGCATAAGAATTACTTGGATGAGTGTGATGAGGAGCTTGCTGAGCTCGCTAAGCGCGTAACTAGGCTTGAGGAGGAGAACAGGCAACTTAGGGAGAGGGCTGAGGAAGTCGCCAGGAAGACGTGGTGGCAGTGTGAGTTTCCTAACACCATAATTATCACACTCCTCTTGGTCCTTCTCATGCTTACCATAATCCAAATGGCCCATTAGTTTTTTTCTTTCTCCCTCTCCCCTCCTAGGTGAGAGGAGAGAGCCTTGAAGGTGCTCATAGCGGTGCCTGTAGGGGAGTCCTGCGGCCTGTCCCCTACCTGGGCCCTGAAGCTCGCAAACCTGGTTCGCTACATACCTGGCGAGTACGAGGTTCAGGTGATAAAGGGCTTCACGATAGACGTGGCGAGGGAGTTCTCAGTGAAGATTGCCAGGGAGAAGGGCGCAGACTACCTGTTCTTCCTAGACAGCGACGTTGTCCCTGACAGGGACGACGCGATACTTCAGCTTATGCAGTGGAGGCTGCCAGTGGTGTGCGGCGTTTACAGGCTGAAGAGGGTTGACGCACAGGTCTTCCCGTTCTCGGTGTATAAGTGGAGCCCAGAGAAGAACGCCTACCGCTACCTCACGCCAGACGACATACCTAAGGGCTGGAGGCTCATACCTATAGAGGGCGGAGGGCTGGGCCTCTGCCTGATAGACATGCACGTCTTTGACCTCCTTGACGAGCCGTACTTCAGGTGGGAGCTCTATCCATGGAACCCTCCTCCTGGAGGGCTTAGCGAGGACCTGTACTTCTTCAAGAAGCTGATTGACAAGGGGATTCAGCCGTACGCAGACCTTCAGGTCACAGCCTCACACTACCTTGCGCCTCCAGTCGCGCTTAAGTTTGACGGCACGCTGTATAACACTCCCTGAGGTGAGAGCGTGAGCCTGGCTATACTCTGCGTGCAGTGCCTGCAGGGGCAGACAGGCCAGGCGATACTATGCGTTCAATGCTTACAGAGGCAGACGGGCCAGCCCCCTACTGCCATATTGGCCCTTAACATTGGCGAGACCACTGACGATGTTAAGAGGCGCACTATAAGGGAGCTTGACAAGATACTTGAGGGGCTTGAGCCCAAGCTCTCAAGGATAAGCGACGAGGAGATCGTAAGAATCATAAGGGAGGACAGGGAGGGGTGCCGCAGTGGAGACGCTTAGGATTGCAATTATAAGCTCTGCCGTGCTGCCCACGCCTCCCTACGGCTACGGGACTGAGATAGCGACCTACTGGCTGGCCAGGGAGCTGGCAAGGATGGGCCACCAGGTTACCCTCTACGCTGCCCTCAGGGAGAGCAGGCTCTACCAGGGCTTCACCGCAAGGCGCATCCCCTGCACCTACGGCCCAGCCATATACGACTACGAGGCCAAGGCGCTCGAGTGGTACAGCGATGAAATTCACAGGCACGACGTAATGCTTGACGTGTCGGCCACAAACATTTCAACTGAGCTCATACACTGGAGGTACCCACACATGCCCCACGCCTTCTACCGCATAGGCATGAACTTCTTCCCCCCTCGCCTTGGGAGGCACAACGCTGTTGTGCAGAGCAAGTTACAGGCTGACTACGCGCTCAAGGGGATTGACCCGTTTCACGGCAGCCCGCTGCAGCAGACCATGGGCTTCTACCCTGGCAGGTACAAGGACGTGAGGGTTGTGAACTACGGGGTGCCGCTTGACGAGTACGAGTACAGCGAGGACAAGGACGACTACCTGCTCTACCTGTCGAGGTTCTCAAGGGAGAAGGGGTACGACATAGCCATTGGCCTAGCCAAGAGGCACGGCTTCAGGCTGATTATGGCTGGGGCCGCGGTCTTCCCTGACCAAATTGTGGGCCTTAAGGACGCCTACAGGCTCGCTCAGGGAGCTGACAACATACGCATACTGCCTAACCCCTCGCAGGAGGAGAAGGTGAGGCTGCTGTCAAGGGCAAGGGCGCTCCTGCTCCCTACGCAGGAGGCCGAGGCGTTCGGGCTGGTGATACTTGAGGCGCTCGCCTCAGGGACTCCCGTCCTTACGTACAAGCAGTTCATAACGGAGGAGCTGCGCCCTTACGTGTATGAGCTGAACGAGCACAATCTCCTTGCGGCTGTGAGGGGGGAGCTTAGCCCTGCGCGGGCTAGGGCTGCGGCTGAAAAGTTCACGGTTCAGCGGTACGCCTCGGAGTTCGCTAAGCTCCTGAAGGAGGTGGCTGACGGGGCAGTCTGGGGCGCCTAGCTTTGGACAGGCGTGAGCTGGCGCACCGCTTCATGTATGGGAGAGTGCTGGACGTAGGCTGCGGGGACGCTGTGATAGTCTGGGGAGGCCATCCTCCTGACTATGTGACCTGCGTTGACCTTGACGTGTACCCTCACACTCACGTGCAGGCGGCCGCCGAGGCGCTTCCCTTTAAGGACAACTCCTTTGACACCGCCCTCCTGCTTGAGGTACTTGAGCACGTTGACGACGTTGACGCTGCGCTCAGCGAGGCGCTGAGGGTCGCCAAGCGGGTCATTATCTCCTACCCTGACGAGAGCTACGAGGAGTGTAAGGTAAGGAGGCCAGACATTAACGCCTTCATAGCTTTTGAGAGGGCCCTGGGCCTCAGGGAGCCTTACGCTGAGGGGGAGGTGGGCTTCAGGGCGCACTACCACTGGAAATCAAGGGACAGGATAATGAGGGACATAGAGCTTCTCCGCAGGCGCTGCCAGCAGGAGTTTAAATTGCGGTACCCAGACTATGAAGGCTGGGGGTTCGTCTGTGAAAGGCAGGCTTAAGGTCGCAGTCGTAAGCACTGCCCTGGGGCCTGGGAACATATTCACAACCCCTCCGCTCTTCTACGGGGGCCTTGAGGAGGTGGCCGCGTTAAGGGCAAGGCACCTGCTGGAGCAGGGCCATAAGGTGTACCTCTTCGCCGCTCAGGGAAGCGAGGGGGCCTGGAGGGCCAGGTGGCCAGGCTCCCCAGTCCCAGAGCTCATAGAGGAGCCCACCGAGGCGGACTTCCTTAAGCACAGGGATATCCTTGACGACGTTGACTTCATAATTGACGACGGCTGGGCGGCCGCAGTTGCCCAGGCCTACCCTCAGAAGTCAATAAAGGTATGGCACGGCTCCCAGTCGCCGCTGATGTATACCCTGGCAGGCAGGGTCAGGCAGTTCGGAGTTAGCAAGGCCCACGCAGACCTCATAATGCGCCTGACTGGGGACAGCAACGTCGGCTACATCTACAACGCGGTGGACACCAGCGAGTACCCGCTCGTGAGGGAGAAGGAGGACTACCTCCTCTACATGAACCGCGTGGACAGGGACAAGGGCGCCCACGTCTTCGTTAGGCTGTGCGCAGAGCTTGGCGTCAGGTGTTACATGATAGGCGAGGACTTCCTCGTACAGGACCAGGGCTACGTCCACTGGCTCATTCAACATCTGCCCTCAAACGTTGAGTACCTTGGAAGGGTGCCAGACAGCGTGAAGCTTGAGCTGCTCGGGCACGCCAGGGCCTTGGTGGCGCCTCTCTCGCCGCTCTACTTTGAGGTGTTCGGGCTGTACGCTGTTGAGTCAGCCCTCATGGGCACACAGCTTATCGCCATGAGGAACGGGGCGCTGCCAGAGGTAGCCCCGTGCGCAAGGTTCGCAGACACCTATGAGGAGCTGTTCAGGCTCGTTGCCCAGGCCCTTAAGGAGGAGCCTCCTGACCCTGCCCAGTGTAGGGAGAAGGCGCTAAAGTGGGACTACCGCAAGGTGTGGGAGAACCTGACTAAGCTGGCACCAGCATAGCCAAGTCCCAGCAAGGGAGCGACTGAACCTTAGGTCTTCTTTCCTTCATTTGGCTTTTTCCAACAAAATTTATAAACCTTTCCTGAAAATCAGTAAGCGGTGCCAGGCTTGGAGGGAGAGCTCAGGTACCTTGAGGCCCTGGCGCGCTGCGTCGGGGCCCCTAACCCAGACGTGACGGCCCGCATACTTGAGGCGCTCCTTGAAAGGGGCCAGGTGAACGCCGTCTCCATAGCTAATGAGCTGGAGGTCAGCTACCCCACAGCGCTCCGCAGCCTCGACGCGCTCATGGCAGCTGGAATAGCCATAGCGTTCCCTGAGAGGGGGAAGGGGAGGGGGAGGCCAAGGAAGGCGGTAGCGCTCAACAGGGACGGCCTCCTTGCTGCCTTTGACAGGTGCAGGGCGCTCCTCGAGGAGGGAAGGAAGGCGCTGGAGACGAGGATTAAGGAGGCGCCTACGCCTGCCGCTGTCACGCAACAGGCAGCCGCGGCCCAGGCCGCGCCTGCGCAGGGAGAATCACAGCAGGCCAAGTAAAAACTTAATAGGCCCCTAAGGTATACTTGATAGGGGAGAAATATGGCAAATCCCTTTAAGTGGGAGCACCTGCTGTATGGCCTGGCTGGGCTGGCAATAGGCGCCCTGCTCGGGTACTTCATTGGCGTCTTCCTGATGGTCATATCGATCTCCTCTGTCTCGTTCATGTCTAACGTCACCCTGGCGTACTTCTTTGGGTACAGGTTCAGCAACTTCCCAATAATGTTCACGTTCCTAGGCGCCACCATAGGGCTCTTCATAGGGCTAGTGTACTCGCACGAGAAGGACACAGGCCAGGCCCAGCAGAAGTAAACAAACTTTTTTACTAAGCTAGATATTAGTTTTTTGTCCTGCCTCAACCCTCTTTTTGAGCTCCTCCATGTGCCTCCTTATGTACTCACACAGCTTAGGTGATGGCCTGAAGGCGACGAATGGGCCCCTGCTCTCCCTCATCAGGTAGCCCTCCTGCGCCAGCCTCCTAAGGACCCTCTCTGCCGTGTGTCCCGTGACGTTGTAGTTGTTGGCCTTAGTGACGTTCCTGACGGCCCAGTACTCAAAGCCCCTGTACCAGATTGTCGCCCTACAGGGGTCGTCTGGGCTTAACTGGACAACATACTTAGAAATCTGCCAGAGCCAGTCTATCCCCCTCACAGCTAGGTCCCCCACCCTCCTTTCTAAGGGCAGTTTGAGCTTTTAAATTTTAAGGAAAGCTAGGAAAGGGTACTCTGTATGGCCTCAGCTACCCTGAGGACGTTAGCCATGTTGGCCTTTTTCTTATAGTCCTCAACTATGTCCTGTAGAGCCTGCCTCCACAGCCCCTGAGGGTCCTCCCTGAACCTCCTCTCCAGCTCCTCCCAGGTGTGCGCGTAGTCCCTCAGCTCCCTGGTTATGGTGTACATTCCGTAGTCACCGTTGTAGAACCAGCTGAGGGTTATCCTGACGTAGCTGTCTGCCTGGCAAATAAGGAGGGATGCCCACTGCCCCTCGCCGAGGCTCCTCCACAACCTCACGCAGTTAACCATGTTGCCCCCTATATATTATGCGGTCTAAGCTATTTAGCTAACCTTCAGCGACGCGCCCTTAGGCAGCGTAACGCTAACCTTCCTCTTAACTACCTTGAAGCCATCAGACGTCACGTTAGATATGTGGTACGCAAGGCCTATTGACCTTATTAGGATCCTCCCGTCCTCTATGAGCGCCGCGTTACAGAATGGACAGCGCTGCGGAACCTTCCTCATTAGGCTGCTCAGTAGTGACCACTTGATGGAGTTGAACCTCTCCTGCTCACTTGCCCAGCTCCGCTTGCTCCTCGGCACGTTCCTGCTGTCAAAGATAACAGCGCCGCAACGAGAGCACACTACCTTAGCCACCCCTTCCTCAGCCTCGGCCTCCTTATGGTCTCCATCTCCAAGCATGACAGTTATGCCGTCTATCCTTATCCTCTGCGTCCTGGGGGGCCACACGATCTTCCACAGGCTCCCTGCGCCCCTGTACCCTATGAGGTACGCTATTGTAGTAGCCGCAGTGTTGGCAGCGTTTATCGGCTTCTCGTCTATAGCCTTGGCGAGAGCTACGAGGAGCATTGAAGACGCGTCGTCAAGGCCAAGCTCACCAGCCAGTAGCCTAGCAGCCGACTCCCTTAAGCCGTCCTTATCGCTCCTAACTGGAAGGCTCCTGAACATGTTGATCATTGTGGAGCTGAGGGCGTAGTTGAGCGCCTTCCTGTCCCTCTCCTCATTAAGGGTTCCTCCAAGCACCTCGTAGGCCCTGTAAACGTCCTCCGCCCTCACCGCTGTCCCCTTCCTCCACAGGACAGCTATGGCAGACGCCAGGGTTACGAGGCGCAGGATGTCTGACTTAACCCTTGGAACCCCCTTAAGGTACCTGAAGACCAGGTCTGCCACCTCTGCCTCCTCGTCCTTGCTTAGTCCCATGACCTCTGAAGCCGCGTGGACTGCCCTCATGACCCTCAGCCTGCCCTGCTCACTGCGCGTGAGCCCCTTGTGCCCGCCATGGTAGGTGACCTCAACGTATGGTGCCTTAGACTCTATTGTGAAGTGAGTCCTGCTAAGCCAGTTCGTGCCCCCTTCAGGGGTGTGGACGTAAGGGATTCCGTCAAAAATATCGTCGGGTGAGGAAAGTTCAGAGCCCGCACCGCTCAAGCCCCCCACCCGCTTAGGCAGTAGGGGGTAACTTGTATAAATTGCTTCTTTGCCCATGCTAGCTTATAAACCCTATACGGTCAATAACAATGGAGCGTGCACCCCCCACCTGGGCCCTAGGCCTGGGGCCGATGACCGCGGCAAGCGGTAGGTGAATTGCGGACCTCCGATGCCTGAGGACGCCACGAGGGAGGCCCCATAACACTTAAATGTGTCCTGAAAGCATCTGTTAAAGGGTGAGGGCCATGCTACTTAGTTCCATAGCCTTGAGCTCCACGCTCGTCTGGGTCCTCACTGTGGCCGTGGCGATTGTTGCCTCCATTAAGGTACGCCAGTCCTCTGTGTTTAACGCCCTTATAGCCACAGCCTCCACATTGATATGGGCTACCGTGGCGCCAGGCATTGACCTACACATACGCTACTGGCCTACCGTAGCCTTTGCCCTCCTGGTTGCCATCTTTATCTTTGAGGTGTTCGCCTTTGGGTTGATAATGTTGTGGAAAGAATATGCATTAAAGGGTTACCAAACAGACTGATAATGGTGTAGCTAATGGCAAAATGCGGATCCGATATATGTACTGCCAGCTTCTCCCTGAGCCTTGAAAACTACCTTAGGAGAGAGGAGTGGAAGAAATTCGGCGCAGTGTCAACTCCTGTAGACGTCGTTGATTTCATGATAGACGTCTCTGGCATAAGGAAGTGGGAAGGGCTGAACATTCTCGAGCCTGGCTGCGGGTTCTGCAGCTTCACAAGGGAGATCTACTGCGACCACCCAGACAACACGTTCTGGGGAGTTGAGATAAATCCAAAGGTCTACGAAGTTATAAGCAAGCTGTTCCCGTGCTTTAATATAGTGTTCGGGGACTTCCTGCTGTGGCAGACTGACGAGAGGTTCGACCTGGTCATCGGGAACCCGCCGTACGGGATACCAGGCAGCAAGAGGTACCCGATAAGGGTACCTGAGGAAACCAGGGAGAAGTACAGGAGGCTCTTCGAGACTGCCAAGGGCAAGTATAACATGTACGGGTACTTCATTGAGAAGGGCGTGAAGCTCCTTAAGGAGGGAGGAAGGCTCGTCTACATAGTCCCCAGCACGTTCATGATACTTGACGAGTTCAGCAAGCTCAGGGAGTTCCTCAGCAGGACGGGCGAGCTTGACATATACTACCTGGGCAGGGGGGTCTTTGAGAAGAAAGTGGGCGTTAGCGTCATAGTTGTCACAAAGGACCCGAGCCTCAGGGGAGTGCTGAAGCTGTACGAGGTCAGGAACTACCTAACTAGGGACGTGAAGCTCTGGTATGTGAAGACTGACTTCAAGGGGGAGATAATAAGGTTTGAGAACGAGGAGACCAGGAAGTTCGAGGAGGGGAAGCCAAAGCTTGGAGACCTGTTCAAAATATACTTTGGCCCAACGACGGCGAGCTACCGTAACTACCCCAAGTTCTCGCCTGTCCCGAAGCCAGGCTACGTCTGCGTCCTCAAGGGGGACAACATAAAGCCTAACAGGATAGACTACAAGAGCTGTCACTCAGGTATCTGGGTACCCAAGGACGCCGTTGGGGAGCTCAAGAAGTACTTCACGGTGCCACACATAGTAGTTAGGGACACCGCGGGCGGAAATGTCGTGGCAGCGATTGATGACAAGGGCTACCCGTGGCTGGAGCAGAATCACCTGATCCCCAAGGTTCCCCTAAGTATGGAAGAGCTGAGGAAGATAACAGAGTACCTGAACTCAAAGGAGGTGCAGTGGTATGTGAGAACCCTGTACAAGGACATTACGCAGCACACAACAATAACTCAGCTGAAGCTGCTGCCCCTACCCAAAGAGTACTGGAAGTACCTGAAGGCCCAGTAGGGATCCTAGACCTAAGTGGTTACTGTACTATCTGACCGACAACCTGTTCGAGAGCCTTAGCTCTCTTACTCCTGCGCTTCTTGTCGGCCTTTCTTACTTCTCTGAGCTTCCTGACGGCCTCCCTGCCCATTGCATCATAAAGCAACTCGAGGATGGCGTAGTAGAACTTTCGTCCCTTCTCCGTCAGTACGTACACGTTGCCGTTCTGGATGGCCAAGGGGCCTGGCATACGAAGAATTGCGGCCAGCCTCTCGTTCATGTATGGGAAGGGCTCGTCCCTCTTCCCGAGCCTAAGGATGTCAGCCACCCTTGCCTCTAGGACTGGGAGCCTGGACTCGTCTACTGCCTCCTCGCCAATAGCCAACACCGTGTAGACCGTTCCATTCCTTAACTTGTACTCCTCCACTTTTTGTTCAATTAAACTAGGCTATACGAGAGGTTAAAAATTTGACGGCAGTGCCGAGGGCTAGATCGGCTCCAGCTCCTTAATAATATGGCCTTGGGCTTAAGTCCTCTATCATCCTTGCGAGGTAGTTCATGAAGTCCCTGACCCTGTTCTCGGCCGAGACAGACACGTTGTTAATAGCGTCCCTCGCCTCCTTCAGGGACCCTCCCCTCTTAAGGTACGCGTACACATTGATGAGCTTCTTTAGGTCGTCTTCTATTTCGTCGTGCAGTTCATACCTGTAGCTGAAGTCGTGTTCCGCAGCGACCTGGTAGGCGTCCAAAAGCAGGTAGAACCTGCCGCTTAACAGCCCGACATCGTAGAGTATATTAGCCTTCGTATTGGCATCAACATCCGCCTTAAGTATAATACCAACTATAAGGGACCAAAGGCGCATAAAGAGGTCAAACACGTCGTCTAGGGTCTTAGCGTTCCTGAGCTGCTCAAGGAGGGCCTCAGGAGAGACCTCTTTGCCTTTAGAGCTCATACTAAAGTCCCTACGCCTTCAGTGTATAGGAAAGGCCAAGAAGGCTAAATGTGTTTCTGTGTGGCCTTTATTCATTTTAAAAATACAAAAGTTAACCCCCTCCCCGCGGGCCCCTCCCCCCAGGCCTTGGGTTTTTTATATCTTATAAAAAACGCGGGCCTCAGGGCTCGCGCAGGGGCGCGCCGCGCCTCTCTGTGACGAGGATTGATAGAAAAGCTTATAAGGCCCTGTTTTTCCTATTGGAGGTGGTGGAGGTGGTGGTAAAGCTAAGGTGCCCGTACTGCGGTTACGTCTGGGAGTACAGGGGCAAGAAGACCTTGTATGTCACCTGCCCTAACTGCATGAGGAAGGTAAACATTCAGAAGAACAGGGTGGAGTGAATGCCCACGGGCGGTGAGGGAGCGCTAACCGTGACCGTGAGGATGAAGGTTAGCCCCGAGCCCGAACAAGAAGAGACTATACTTGACCTTCTGAGGAGGTACAGGGACGCCCTCAACTACTCGATAAGGGTAATAATAGCGAACAAGGCGCTGAGCCTTACCAAGGCCCATAAGCTCCTATACAAAGAGCTAAAGAAAAGGTACGGCCTGCCATCCAAGATTGCCCAGGACTGCTACAGGGAGGCCATCGCTATAGCCAAGTCCTGGCTCAGGAACCCGAGAAGGGGCGATATGCCCACAGTAAAGAGCCTTAGGATGTGGCTGACACCAAAAGACGGCTACAGGGTCAAGGGCGACCGCGTGGAGCTGATAGGAGGCTACAGGCTCAGAGTAATCGGCTGGGACAGGAGGTATGACGACCTCCCTAATAGGGAGGCCAGGCTCGTGTTCAGGGACAGCGAATTTACCCTTTACGTGTACAAGCGTGTGCCTAGGCCAGCAAAGTACGCCCCCAAGGGAGTACTGGCCGTTGACGTGAATGAGAGACAGATTGTCGTGGGCAACTCACACGTTGAGCAGAGAATAGAGACGCCTACTGAGAGGGCCCTGCGCTACAGGAGGCTTGCTGAAAGGCTTCAGGAGAAGTACTCCTCCCCCAAATACAGCGCCTGGCGTAGGAGGAGAGGTATAAGGAGGAGGGTAAGGCGTTTCTACAGGAAGTCCAGGAATATTATAGAGGACTGGGCCAGGAAAACATCCCATATAATAGTATCGCTGGCCAAGCAAAGCCAGCTGGCTGTAGCCAGGGAGAACCTAACGGGATTGATAGAGAGCCTAAGGAGGCTCCCGAAGGATCACAGGGTTGCCCTGATAGCGCTTGGCTACAGGAGGCTAGGGTACTGGATTGATTGGCAGGCCGAGAAGAACGGAGTACCACTATTAGTTGTTGACTCAGCTGGTACATCCTCTACATGCCCAAGGTGCGGCGCTAGGCTTGTTGAGGTTAGCCATAGAAGGATGAGGTGCCCGCGCTGTGGCCTTGAGGCCGATAGGGACAGCATAGCTATACTTAACATCGAGAGGAGGGCGCTTAGCAAGATGGGGGGATCTCTGGCCACCCCGACTGCCCCCCAAATGACAGATGTAAGCCCGAACAGATGGGGGGAACCTCCCCACCTTTAGGGCGGGGAGGAGGTCAGGGCGGTACCCCAAGCTCTTTCATCAGCCTTAGAAGGCGCTCCCCAATCATGTTAAGCGCCGCGGGATCCCTCACGATCCTCTTTATGCTCCTCTCATAGGTGCGCTTCAGGTCGACGACAGTCCCCTTGAGCTTCGTGACCTCCTGCTGGT
>Ga0326758_100121_pt1 | contig 24951 bp, 26 predicted proteins | sample GCRJH_S_FD_207221 | JGI IMG/M metagenome (GOLD analysis project Ga0326758, IMG submission 207221) | Hot spring sediment microbial communities from Geyser Creek Basin, Yellowstone National Park, WY, United States - GCR.JH_S | ecosystem: Environmental > Aquatic > Thermal springs > Near-boiling... | reverse complement strand
TTCGGAGGCTAACTTTCCTCATGAACTCAGAGACGAGAGTCGTCTTTAACGTCAGCATAGCCTCCTTCGTCGCCTTCGCGAACTACAACATAATAATAATCGCCTTACCCGCGATCCTTAACGGGCTTGACTTCAACCCCAACTCGCCCTCGTCGTTACCCTACATCGTCTGGCTGATAGTCGGCTACATGACGGTCACGGCGTCGTTCCTGAGCCTGTTCGGCAGGGTAGGCGACGTCTACGGCAAGGTTAAGGTGTTCAGGGTGGGCTTCCTGATATTCTCCGTATCGGCCTTGCTCATGTCGTTGCTTCCTCCCTGGGGAGACGCCGCGGTGCTAGCCCTCATCCTACTCAGGGTGATCCAAGGCGTTGGGGGAGGGTTCCTGATGTCCAACGGAACCGCGATAATCGCTGACCTGATCCCTAGGAATAAGTTGGGTTACGCCCTTTCCCTGACCCAGTCGATGGGGCTAGTCGGCGGAGTTATGGGCCTCGTTTTGGGAGGTGTGTTGGCGTTCTTCGACTGGAGGCTCGTGTTCCTCTTCCCGGCCGTCGTCGGACTTCTAGGCTACTTACTCACCTCCGGCCTGCCCAGCTTTTCCGCTATGAGAAGCGAGAGCCTCGACTGGCCGGGAGGTCTTCTGTTCGCCTCATCCCTCACTCTGATTCTGATAGGCACGACGCTGATGCTGGTTCCAGGGGAGGGAGTCGCGAGCGACTGGCTAATCGCGATGGGAGTGTTGACCTTGCTCCCCTTGATTTACGAGGAGAGGAAGGCCAGGAGTCCCCTGTTCGTCTTCTCGCTGTTCAAGCACACGGACTTCAGTATCGCTATTGCGTCCAACACCTTAGTCTCGGGCGTAAGGCAGGGACTGACTATACTCATCATAATCTTGCTACAGGCGGTTTGGTTGCCGCTCCACGGAGTCCCCTTCAGCTTGACCCCCCTGCTGGCGGGGCTCTACATGCTCCCTAACAGCGTCGGCTTCATGGTCGCCGCTCCGGTGGCGGGGAGGCTCTCGGACAGGTTGGGTTCCAAGAAGCTGACCACCGCCGGGCTCTCGATAACGGCCATATCCACCCTCGCCCTCTACTTCCTGCCCTACGATTTCCAGCTCTGGCAGCTCTTCGCGATAACCTTCTTCAGCGGCCTCGGAATGGGGCTCTTCTCCGCCCCCAACTTGGCGGACATAATGGCTTCCGCTCCTCCGAACTACAGGGGGGCCACCTCGGGGATGAGGGGCACGTTGCAGAACACGGCCTCCGCCGTTTCGGTCGCTGTCTACTTCACCCTGCTCTTCCTCTTCCTGTATCAGCCCCTGATTAACGCGGAGCTGTCCTTCCGTTTGTCACACGTAGTTCCGCCGCCCGTGGTAGTCTTCTCCGCCCTTTTGGGTTACGACCCGTTCCCGGGAGTGAACCTCGACCCTAAGACCTTCGGCGGCCTAGTGGCGGAACCCTTCATGGAGGCGTTCAAGGGCGTGGTGTTGGTCTCGTTCGCGATCACGGCGTTAACGGTGCCGCTCAATTACTTGAGGAAAGACGCTAGGGTCAGGGAGAGTCAGGCGAGGGTGAAAGACGTGAGGGCGAGCTGAACCCTATAGTCGTTCCTAGGACGTGTGGCTAGCGAGCGTCAAAGCCGTGTTCTTCGCTCTCCGTGATTTAACTCCCCCGCCAATACGGGCGTTAATTATCTCCTACATAAAAACAACGAATCATCCGCAGAGGTGGGAAATCCCGTGAGGCTGAGCGAAGACTTATCCGAAAAAGCTGACCTTTATAGGGATTTATGATTCAGTTCATCGACTTCTCTTTTTATTTCTTCCGGTAACATGTTGTAAACGTTCTTCATTTCCTCCCAATTCAAGAGGTGGTACCACTTAGCCTTTTTAGCCTTTATTAAAAGATAATCCCCGTCGTCTAACTCCAATTCCTTAGCCTTATCCATAGGAATAGTTATCCTATACGTGACGTACTCCTTACCGTTTTTCTTACTTTTAGTTACAGAGACCTTGCTTACGAAAACTACCTCCTTCTCTACTTGCTTGCTTTCCACGATTACCACTTTCTGCCAAAAACTTATAAATCTTGTTATGAATGAAATGATTCTGGCAGAAAATGGCCAAATGCAGTATTGAGACACTTAACGCAATATTAGTAGCTGTGTTCGATGCTACAAACGGTTCGTTATCTGCACACGTCCCATTAGAAGCAGTATTGAGGAGGTTTCCAGATCATTTAAGAGGAGATGTAAGGAGGTGTATTAAAGAACTGATCAAAAGAGGGCTACTGACGTTACACCCTACCAGAGGTTCTACTACTTATCAACTGACTCAGAGAGGGTTAGAATGCGCAACTAAACTAACAAAAGGAGAAATTTCATCAATAGAAGAATGTTAATTGTCTCGATATTCAAGACAGAAAGATTTTGGAATGGGTATGAGTATATGGTATTTCGATACGAAATGATTTCAACACAAACCCCCTCGAAAAGTTACGTAAAAATGTTAGACGTTTTTACACCCTGGGAGAAGGTGTGGTAGTAACTGGAGACGTAAAGAGTAAGAGTAAGAAGGGGCTATTGTATTATACTATGGTTGTTTTAGATCCATTGGAGGAAGCCAGGGATTCTCTAGTCCAGTATTCGATCCAGCAGTATTTAGAGGTGAAGGACTATGAGTGAGGTACTGCAGACCCAGAGAAACTTAGAATGTTTAGTTAAGTTGTTGAGGGTTTAATTCCAGCTAGATGAAGTTGTGGACTTCGCTATAAATGAACTAGATGACGACGAAATTGTAGTTGAAATATCGGCAGTTAAGGACAGAGTTAGAAAAGTGATTGAGAAGTTGATAAGTTAGAATTTTTCTTATTAAACTGGGGAGTTAATTCTAATTTTTGCGAGAAGCAACTGAAACGTGGGTTTTTAAACGGCTCTTTTTGAGGCATACGAGTTTCCTTAGCTTATTCAAAAACCGAGTCAGCGAGCAGTAAAGAAGGACAGAACTAAGTACTACAGGCCAAGCCTTCAGACGATCACCGACCTCACTTCAGCTTCGAGGTCGGAGTAGTCGTCGATCTTCTTCAGGAACAGGTCAGCCGACCTCAGGATTCGCTCGATGAAGCTCGGGGGCCTCCCGATGGGAAGGGCCTTAGCTATCGTTTCGGAAGTCCCCACGGGGTCCTGCTTGATTCTATCAATCCCCTCCAGGTAGGCCGATACGATCGCGTCCTCAGCCTCTCTCTTAATTATGTGGAGCCCGCACATCGAAGGAACCTTAACCCCCAGGGTCTCGAGCAGATCCTCCAGCCTCAAGCCGTTCAACGCCGCGGTCGAACCGACCACCGAGCGGACCTTACCTTCCGCCAGGAGCCTCTGCGCCTCCGAGAGGTCCTCGTAATAAACCAGCTCGAAGTCCCTCGTTCCCAGCCTCTTGTACGCCACCCTGACCAGGACGTCGGCGGCGCTCCCTCTCCTCCAAACGGCCGTGGGGCTCCTCAGCTCCGGATGAACGGCCAATAAGCCCCTCAGCGCTCCGTAATGAGCCCTTAGCCCCCTCCTTATGAGGGAGACTAAAGAGTCCGCGATCGCGTCCGCCTCGATCCCCTCCTTGCCGAACAATAGCTCTACCTTACCTGAGACTATTAGCGGATAAGAGACTGGGCCAGGTGCGGACAGGACCTTAGGCCTCACGACGGATTGTTCGAAGCCGAACTAAATAAACCCTCGCTTAATTGACTTAAGAAGCTGAACGAACCTCCTAAAGGACGGAATTGAACGGAAAGGAGGTAGTTGAGAGGGCCCTCTCACTGGGGGAAGCCGTTCACGGGTCTGAGAGGGAGAAGGCTATCCTGAAACTAATCGAGGAGAGTTTGGATCGGGAGGTCAAGAGGGTTCCGGTCAGGACGAAGGTCTCATTAGCCCTATCCAGCGAAGTACGCGCCTCCGGTACTATGGTGTCTAGATCTAGCGGGGGCTTCCCGACACGTCGTGCGGGGAGACAGAGCTGGGGCGACAGCGCCGGGCTTCGCGGCCCTCGTTGCTATTCCCTTGCTCGGCCTTCTAGTAGCGTCGTCTCGGGATGCGAAGATAGAGAGGCTCAAAGCAATGTACAAGACGGGGCAAGTTACATATACTTAACTCTACGCACTCTTCCTCCGCGGCGAAATCACGGCAGAAGAACTTAGCAGAATTTCAGGCCGTGACAGTCAACGTCTTCATTGCCACGGTGGGGTCAGTCGCTAAACTAAGGTAGGGTTCGGGGAGAGTCGAAGTCCCCGTGGCCCTGAAAAACCTTGGGCACGTTTAGCTGGTTTTTATCTCATCTTCGTAGTTCCTCAGCATCTCATCTTTAACTCTGTGTACTAGTTCCTCCCCGGCTAGCCCCGGCAGCTTGCCGAGGACCCACATGAGCTTAACTGTAACTGCTTCCTTACTCATGTCGTAGGCTGGTATGACCCCGCTATTTAGGAGTTCCCTACCGACTTCGTAGACCTCGAGGTTCACCCCTCCGTATGTTGGTTGCGAGGTCACTATTACCGGTACCTTACTAGTTATCTCTGAGAGCTTCGCTATCAGCTCCTTGGGGAGCCCTCCCAGCCCGAATGACTCGACTATTATGCCCCTCACCCCGGCTGATAGGAGGGCTTCTATGAGGTCTGTTCTGATCCCTGGGAATGCCTTTAGGACAGTTATGGACCTATCGAATGATGCCTCCAGCTTCAGCTCCCCCTCTACACGCCTCGATGGTATGTGCTCTACAGTCACTTCCTCACCGTTTACGCGGGCTATGTAGGGATAGTTGACTGATGTGAAGGCATCTACGTCTGCGGCATTCACCTTACTAGCTCTAACCCCCAGGATAACCTTACCGTGGAACACTATGTAGACCCCTGAGAGCCCGAGCTTCGGTGCTTCCCTAGAGAAGACTAGGGAGTCCCACAGGTTCTTAGGTACGTCCGTATCGCTATCCTCTAGGGTCTTCATGGACCCGGTGAGGACCACAGGTTTTCCAAGCCCCCTAAGTGAGAAGGCTAGTGCCGCTGCTGTATACGCCATTGTGTCAGTACCGTGTAGTACTAGGAAGGAGTCGTATTTTCCGTAGTTCTCGTAGATTGTGGTAGCTATCTTAACCCAGTCCTCTGGGCTCATTAGGGAGCTGTCTTTCCTCATTAGGTCGAGGAAGCTTACCTCGATACCTGCCGGGAGGCTACCCCCCAAAGCCTTCTTTAGTATCTCAGCAGGACCCATCCCCGGTGCCAGAACCCCTTGAATTACGACGCTAGATATGGTTCCCCCAACACCTATTATGAGGACCCTCACCCTATCCACACCCCACCACCATAGCGGAGTATGCGTACTTACTCCTATTACTCCTATAAAAGGGCTCGCGCGACTCTCTGACGCGACCCTATCGTGTCGGCGCGGCCAATGTACGTGCAGGTCATCACTACTAGTACGTCCACTACGGTAACGTCCACGAGAACGAACTGTCAAGCCCTCAAACGAATACCTCTGGCGTCTCCTCGCTACTCACAGCGGCGCTGGCAGGTCTCATCTTGGTTACCCTTAGATGGCCGGTGAGCGGGCTAGATGCGGGAGGCGTGGCGCCGAAATACGTCAAAGACAAAAACAGACACGCGTATTCAATGTCAACTAATTGCGAAGAAGGGAGGTTATTCAGGGCTGCTATGAACGGTGATCTTGATGAGGTAAACGATTGGTGTTAGATTGCGGCGCGGATCCAAACGTACGAAATAATGGTGGCTGGACGCCCCTGCACAGTGCGGCCTTTCGTTGCCGTATTGATGTGGCTAGGGTTCTTTTCGACCACGGGGCTGATCTCACCATTAAGGGATAATGAGGGAATGACCTCCCCTCGACTACGGCAGTAATTGCGAAGAATTCGTTGAGGAGTTGAGGCGTAGAAGCACTGGAACAACGGTGTACGAGTAACCCCACGATTACCCTTAAATCCAAGCCGGAGACGTGGAGGGGTATGAGAGTAATATTTATTAGGTGGAACATGTAGTGAATTAAATGAGTGAAGCAAATATGGGGAAGGGAATCGTGATTGATAAAGTGCTTGCAAATATGATATCGGCAATTGTGGACCTTATTACCCTTGTGCCTATAGGAGACGAGATAACAATAAGTCCGCCTCACAATGGTCATATTGATGTTCAACTGAAGGCGGGTCCTACGAGAGAAGTGATAAAGAAAGCCCACGTACCTCTAGACGATTAAATTTATTAAATCTCAATACCTTTTTTCGCTTGATATTTTTATTAATTCTCGCTACTCGCGTCAAAAATATTTATAGGAACTATCATGAAAAGCTAGGCGTTATCCTGATTCTCTAAGTGTCATCATGAAAAGCATCACAGAGTAGGAGAAAGCTGGCACCATAGCCGTGAAATCGGTAGTAGGCAAGAGACAACCCTAATGTCTAGTCCACAAGTTGCCAAGTCTTCTGGAGTTGTAGACGCCGTACCGGTCGCTATCGCTCGCCTTTGATATGTTTCTGTATTACAATTATATGATAGCTTTCGTAAACAGCTAGGTTACCGTTTCCCTAGCACCCATTCTGCCAGAGTAAGGGAGAATCTACGTTGGATACTATTTTCCATACCTCTAACGAGAAGCACTGGAACAACGGTGTACGAGTAACCCCACGATTACCCTTAAATCCAATATTCCTAAAGAGCCTCTTATATTTTGCACTTCGGGTTGCTATATTAAAAATTAAGTACAGGCCTTCAGACTGGAGGCTCCTTCCTTAAAGTCCACGCGGGGATGGCGTTGAAGACCTCTGCGTAACCGTCGTATCCTCTTGTGTCAGTCCAGAACCCCCTGTACCTGTTAAGGGCCAGTAGTGCGTCTGGCCTCAGGTATCTCTGGCTGCCCTTCGCGTAGACCTCTAACGCCCTCCTCTTTAGATCTACGTAGTCCGTGATGTCAACTACGTCTGTGAAGGACTGCATCGGAGGCCAGACCTCGTACTCGTACAGGTACTCTATCCTGTGCCCGTGAAGGAACATCGCGTTCCACGCGGCTAGTCTAGCTATTTTGTTGGCCGCCCTACCATCTGGGTGGAATTCGCCTGGGTGTGGGGCGTAGATCACGGTCGCCCCAGTGCTCAGAATCAGCTCTACCACCTCGTCGACCGCCTGGGGGACGTATTCGGCGAGCCTTGCATCAGGGAAGTCCAGAAACACCAGCCTGTCGCTAGCGCATCCCAGAATGCCTAAGGCCTCTTTCGCCTCCGACTTGCGCCTTGAGGAGTATTTTTGCCTCTCGGAGCCTTGGAGGACCCTTCCTTCGTATGCCGCGGCTCCGTCAGTGAGGTAAACGACAACGACTTGGTAGCCTGACTTAACGAGGATAGCGATGGTTCCGCCCATGCCGATGACTTCACCATCCATGTGCGGAGTGAGTACCAACCTGACCCCCTTGTTCATGCTGACCATCTTTAATAACTCTAGTTTAAATTTATAAAGTTTTCCTCTTTCTGTTTAGAACTTATTGCGGATTCAATAGATTTATATAATTGGAATGTATTAAACATTATATATGAGATTTTGGATGGAGTTGTGACCAGGCCCCCAATTATGGCGAGGACAGAGGACGCCAGTATCAGGCCCCTGTCCTCCTCGGTCGGCAAGCCTTAGCCCCAAAGTTGCGCGCCCCTGCGCCCCTATTACCTTAGCACGCCCAGGAAGCCCTTGACCGCTGCCTGATGACCCTAAAGGAGTTGGGCTTCCTGGATCCCTCCGGACCCTCGAGCCCCTCTTTCTCATCATCAGTTAACGTTCAGCCCTTTACGCTTATACTTGTCTAAGCCCTGACGTCGTACTCGCTTAGCCCTTAAAATCAGGTAGCTCAACAACGGGTGAGCGGCGAGGCCTGCGCAATGAGACCTCCATCATAAGATGGGTCTTAGTTTTCGTTGCTCATTTTTAGCCCTAATTCACATAGAAGTTTCGCAGGGGTCCTTGACGCCTCTTGTGCAATGCCCACACCTTTCGTTATCATTATCCTTATTTCTAACTGTCGCTTAGCTGTAGGGGCGTGATACTGCTGATAAGTGATTTGCATAAAAGCCTCGATAGTATTGAGGAGATGAACTCGGTCAAGTGGCTACTCAACGTTTTGGACGAGCTAAAGCCAGACTATCTGATTGGGGCGGGGGATTGGGGGGAGGCAATGACCGCGGATGATTTCTCCGAAATCCTCACGAGGGCTAGGTTAATAACGGTTTACGGAAACCACGAGAACTTCGCGGTGATAAAGAACCTCTCAATAAGGGACGGGCAGGTGGTGAGGGTTGGGGAGTTGAGGGTTTCAGGGATCAACGGCCTGATAGGGTACGATGAGGATTACGGCATACCGCCAGGGAGGTTCCTGAGGATAGCGAACAAAATCAAGGGGGTAGACGTCCTCGTAACCCACCAACCACCGTACATACCCGAACTATACCCCAACATGAGGGTTAACGAACCAGCAATACTCATGAGACAAGCGCTGGAGCGAATAAGGCCTAGGCTACACTTCAGCGGACACATGACGGGGGGCTGCTACTCCTATTACGAGTTCGAGTGGGGGAAGTACCTAAGGGTGGACACCTCGGCCAGGTTCAGGTGCTACGCCCTAACCGACGGGAGAGACGTCACAGTATATCAGAAGGGGGAGGAGGTTTTCAGGTTCAGCCTGTAGAGGATCGGTTCATTAAGTTTTTAACTAGTGCTTAATGAAGGTGTATGTGAATTATTCCAACCCCCCGCCTTGCTTAACTATATAGATAATGTTTAAAAACACGTTTATCGCATTACATTTGGTGAGTTAAATGAATGAGTCGAACTTGAGGGTTGAGTTAGAGGAGGTCTGGGTTCCTAAGGATGCAGGTGAGCTTGAGGGTCTCCTCCTGACCATTCAAAACGAGCCCGGCAAGAAAATACTGAAGCACAAGATACAACAAGCAGTAAAAGAAAAAGCAGAAAGACGCAAGAACTCGCTCAACAACTGGAATCAGAATTTGTGGGATGATGATTCTGATGATCATGATGATGTGATTTATACTGATCATGAGAATGTGATTTATGGTGATCATACCGATCATTCCGATAATTCAGATCCCTGATAGTGGTTCAGATCACAGCAGAGAATGGAGTGACTATGTACGGAAAGGTTAGGACGACGAGTTTTCGAGGAGCAAGTGGGATTAAACTAATAGGGGAGCGTTATGGAAGTTCATGGACAGCAACAAGTAGAGGAGAGGGTTCATAACGCCACGGTAAAAGTACAGACAAGCAGGCGCGCTAGGCGCAGTGTTACCCTTATAGTTAAGGTTGTGAGCACCTGCAATCTTGCTTGCAGGTACTGCGACGCTGACATATACTCAAACCTTCGGATGTCTCTAGATACGGTCTCCCAGATTGTTAAAAAGGCGCTGGACTACGCGGATCACGTCAAGTTCATATGGCATGGTGGCGAGCCGTTGCTGATGGGCATCCAGTTTTACGAAAAGGTCGTTGAGTTGCAGAAAAAGTATAGGCGCGAGGGTCAAACGATTGAGAACGATTTGCAGACTAACGGCACGCTAATTAGTCAGGAATGGGTCGACTTCTTTAAGGCCAATGACTTCCACGTCGGAGTTAGCCTAGATGGACCTCCTGAAGTGCACAACGCGAACAGGGTATTTAGGAACGGCCGGGGGAGTTTCGAGCAGGTGATGAGGGGGATACGACTGCTCAGGGAAAACGGCGTAAAGTTCGGGGTTTTGGCGGTTATAACGAAGGAAACGGTGAGGCTCGGAGCTAAGAGGTTCCTCGACTTCTTCATAGAAAACGGGATATTTAACATCGGTATTCTGCCGCAGAGGCCTGCGCTGAATATAGGCAGGACTGACGCTTTGCCGAGGGAGGAGTTTGAGAAATTCGCCATAGAGCTTTTCGACTACTGGTATAGCCTAGATGACCCTAGGATAAGGATAAGGGAGTTCGACGCGATCTTAAGCAGAATTTTAGGCGCCACAACCAGACTCTGTGTTTTTAACGGAAACTGCGTAGGCAGGATTTTAGGGATCACACCTGACGGTGACGTTTACCATTGCGACGAGTTCATGTTCGATGAGAGATATAAGCTGGGGAATATAAGGGAGCAGACCTTTGAGGAGATGCTTAACCCGATGAACCCTAATCTGTTACGCATTAGGTTAGAGACTGAGGGGACTAAAAAATCTATAATAAGTTGTAAGTACTCGAAAATTTGCAATTACGGTTGCCCAAAGGATAGATACATCCTTTCGAAAGTTTATAACGAAGAGGGAACCTGCGGGTGGTGTAACGTCATAGACCACATATACACGAGAGTCATGAAGGACCTGGGTAAAATAAAGGAATGAGAGATCCGCAAAGGCGGATCGATCCTCTACAGGCTGAACCTGAAAACCTCACGGCACCAGCGCAACAGCGACGATAATCATTATTTACGACGAGTACTTGGTGTTGCCATGAAAGTCAAGGCAATAGTCAAACTGCCGGACGGGAGGCAGGTAGAGGTTGTGGCAGAGCCGGAGATGCTCTCGTCTCTCGTACATCGGCTTCGGCGGCCCAGAGAACTCCATGGCTTTAGAGGAGCTACAAGACATTAGTATCGAGGTAGTGGAGGCGTAACATGGTACACCCCAAGCTCTAAAAGTGGAAAAAACATGACCTCACCAAGATTCAGAAACATCATACCATGGAGGATCAGAAGAAGCCTCATCACCCCAAACCTGATCCCAGACTTCATCCCAATCCCTGGGATAATCAACATGACCACTATCATCAAGACTTTCTGCTTTTTCTTTTACTGCTTGTTGTATCTTGTGCTTCAGTATTCTCTTGCCGGGCTCGTTCTGGATGGTCAGGAGGAGACCCTCAAGCTCACCTGCATCCTTAGGAACCCAGACCTCCTCTAACTCAACCCTCAAGTTCGACTCATTCATTTAACTCACCAAATGTAATGCGATAAACGTGTTTTTAAACATTATCTATATAGTTAAGCAAGGCGGGGATTGGAATAATGCACGCCAACGACTGAAAGACATTACGTTTAGCGCTCTTAACACCGCTACGAGCGAAAACGGCGTCAATTCTCTCGATGTTTTTCGTCATACGTACAACTTCGGTTGGTACCAACTCGTTTTCTACGTAGAGAATTTTTGCCCGTTTTTGTCCACCTGCAACCGGTCAAAAACGCCATTAACCACCATATGAAAGATGCCACGTGCCGCCGATCGGGCCGTGACCTATTATCGTGGGCTTGAAGCCCAACTGGTTGGCCTTGATTAAGGCCGCGAAACCGGCGGCACCCCAGCCTATGATCACTAAATTAAGCCTTGTTAAACGTGTATCCCTAAGCTTCCCACCGCTTGTCTGGTAAGGGATACGCGTTCAACAAGGCTTATATTTTAGCTGTAAGATAAAAAAGGTGCCGTGGAATATAAAATAATAGATATAATTAAAGATTTGGAAAAGTTTTCTCCGAGGAATAATCAAGAATCTCTAAATAAAACAATCAAATACATAAAAGAAAATTTAGAGAAAGTTGGAATAGATTTTTTGGATCAATATTTTGATGTTCCAATACCTTTCGATGAAGGATCGTATATAATTTTAGATAATGGAGAAAGAATAATTGGAAAGGCAAATTCTTTTGTTTCGGGAACTTTTGAAGAGAAAAATATATATTCAAGTCAAAATATAAAGCAAGAAATAAGTGTACCACATATAAATTATAATCAGTATTATGACGCATTTTCTGGGGTAATTTTCTACAATTTTCCAGTGATAAATATAAAAAAATCAGATTTAATTAAGGTTATAAATTCTGATAAAATAGAGGTTTATGTTAATGTAAGAAAAAAGTCAATAAAAAGTGAAAATATATTAGTTGGAAATATAAAAAACCCAAAAAACATAATTTTTACTCATTTTGATACAATATTTAATGGAGCTTTAGATAATTCTTCAGGAACAGCGACCTTATTATATGGGATAATAAATAATAAAATAAATCTTAAAGAAAATCTAATAGTATTCTCTGGTTGTGAAGAATTATCATATGACGACCCGTATTATTGGGGATATGGTTATAGGGTTTTTGAATATCAATATAAGGAAATATTAGACAAAAGCGAAAAGATTATTGTATTTGATATGTTTGGACATTCAAAACCAACATTAACAAAAGAATATATTAAGGAAGCATTTCCAATAATGTCAAAATATTTATATGAAAAATCTATACAGATAACGGAATCTAATAGTGATTGGATAAAATTCTATCATTCAGAGGCAGATACTGTTGATAAAGTAAACGTAGATTATCTAGAAGAAGCATTAAAATTATTATTAAAAATTTTATAAATATATTAACTCTTTTTCACTCGTCCTTTTCCTCACCCCTCCTAAAAGTTATCGTTTTTTAGTACGCACAAGTGAGGGCTTACAGTTTGTCCTAGTCGATTTCTCTGAGAATCGGATCGACTATTTCATAAACTCCTTCCTTTCTCTTTTCAATGAAGTTATTGTTTATTAGGGACTCCAAGGCTAAGCTTAATTCTTTGTCATCTACGTTTCCTAGCTTTATTTCCACCCTCTCTTAATGTCTTTCCAAGTGTTTACTACCTTTAATACGCTCGTTATTATTGTGTATAACCGCTTATTGCTCTTGCCCTCAAGGAATTGTTTGAACTCGTCGATCATTATCTTCTTACCTTCTTCAATTGTGGAAGACATCGAAGTTTCAAAGCTCGTTTTCCTTACGGCGTAAAAGTTACCAAATAGGGTCAACCATCCTACGACACCATCTAACTTCTTGACGACTTCGTCCTCTTTATCAAAACTGATATTCAACTCCTCCATTCCTCTTCTGAGAAAATCCCTTGAAGTTCCTTCATCGAACGGTCTCAGGTTTAATAAGACCGGTGGCCTACCGTGAAGCGGGGACGAAGACGAAGGGTTTGACAGCGCTCTGATCACTCCTATGTATGAACCGGAGAATATGAACCTTATTTTAGGGTTAGAAGCGAAAACGTTTCCCAGCACTTCGAGGAATTGTCTACTTGCCTGAGAGACCTCTTGAACTTCGTCGAGCCCTATCACTGCGTCCTCCTCGATCGAATTAAAAAGTTCTATTGAGCTATATCCCTTAAATCATGTTACTTATTTAATCGATTCCAAGGTCTTCCGTAAGTCCCAGTTCGTAAGCCCTTTTAAGGATTTTATTAAGTGGTCCTCTTATTGTATCAAAGAATGCCTTTATTTCTTCATCATCTTTGCCTTTCAAGTAGTCGTAAAGGTATAGAATTTCATCTAAGTATTTTTCTTTTAGCAAAGTGAAAGTATCCGGATTATCTTCAACGCCTATCGCATCTATTTTGTATTCATTACCTAAAAATAACTCGAAAGATTTTACAGCTCTTTTTACATGGAATTTCGACGTAACTATCAATATGCTCCTTATATTTAGCTTCCTAATTATTTTCTTGGCGTAGTACGCATTATCTATAGTACTTGAAGAATTATCATCAAAATAGATGTTATTTATATTTTTGGTCTCTTTTAAGGCTTTTTTATACATTTTTTCGTAATCGTCTTTTCCTCCTACTATGATCAAGTATTTCGCTATACCTTGATTATATAACCTTATTGCTTCATTAATCCTACCCTCGCTTAATTCTCCTCCTCCTAACACGACTATCGCGTCATACATATTTTTCACCTTTAGAATAGGAAGATGCCGTGCCTATTCGGTAACATTTCTTGTGCCCTCCCCAATCTTAACACGATGTATATCCAATACCTTAGAAATTCCTTAAGAAATTCCCCTATTTTCTCACAAATTACTTTATCATCATTATTTAAGCATTTTTCTATTGTTGTATTATAAAATATCTCTTTATTTAATTGTATTTTTAAGTCTTCAATCTCGTCAATCGCTATTTTAGTAAAGTCATCAATCCCTAAATATTTTAGTCTTTCGGCTATTTTTTGTACCGCTCTTTTGTAGTCAGTCTTATCGTCTAATGAATAAAGATAAGCTAAGATTAGTGCAGGTTTAAGGGATAATGCGAGATTACCGACTATTTCTTCCAAGGACCCAAATGGTCTCTTTACTGGTTTATCGCCAGTAATTCCAACGTCTGGATTGAAACATCCTCCAATTAGTCTACCCTCGTATACTAAATCACTACAAACACTTGGTAAGCCATGACGATTTAGCTCCCCTTTGTATCTTGACATTATCTTCAAAACATACTTTAAGGTTTCCTCATCGCGCATCACAGCAGACGTAATAATGTCTATTTTCTCCTTTTCTAAAGGATTCTTACCATAATAAATGATTAGATCCATAAGTATCGATCTTAATGATACATTTGAAAATAACACATCTGAGTTAGAATCGTCTTCTTTAAATTTTTCAAACATGTCATTTAAGATATCATTTAAATCTTTATTTGAGTATTGAGTTAAATCGATTTGTAAAGACCTTTTAACTCTATTCACTACTTTTTCATAGTTACCAAGATCTTTACTAAATTTATATACATATTCAGCATACTCCTTCATTGTAGGATCTGCAAAGTACTTGTCTGCATTTCTGCGAAAATACGTTTCATTCTCTACTAAAGCCCAGGTTGATGGCTCAATAAATACACTAACGATACCCGATATTTCATACAGATGATTAAAATCTGAAAGTATGGATAAAAAGTATTTAATAGCTTTTCTATCTTTAGCCAACTCGTCTAAAAGCTTATTCATATTGGCTAGAACTTTTTTCGCTTCACCTTCATTTAATCTTTCTCCGATAATGTCAGCTTTGTCTTTTTTTGCAAACTGTTCTCCAACAATTTTCCCTAAGTTTATCTTATCGTAAATTAAACCAGTAAAGCCTATGACATCGATTCTCTCCCTCCATGAAAGTTGGCTGATCAAAATACCAGTTTTCGTTCCTGCCAACATATACCAGTGTGCATATTCATGAAGTAATGTCTGTATGTAATCAATTAGATCAATTAGTTGATAAACGCGATCACTAGGAACGTTGAACGATTCAGAGCGTTCTTTCATATTTTTTTCAAATTCTGTCAAATAAATAGAATATCTTGTTTTTTTACTATATTCTTCTACATCACCTTCATAATTTATTTTACCATCTAGTTTATAGATTAAATCGGTCATTTGTCTGCAATATTCTTCTATGGTTTCTTTCGGCTCTTGTTCAAATAGTGATCCGGCCATTCGTTTACAACATTCGATTATAGTTCCTTTAGATCCTAGTTTAAGAATCGAATCAGCTATGCATTTAGTCACTTCAGCATTAATTTTTTCAGCATTTTTATACGGAAAAATCCTCGCATCATATACTTCAAGAACGTTAATAAAGCGACCCGTCATTACCGCTTTAGCTTCCCCAGCGTATAGACCTATCAATTTGTTATTTACTCTTATTCTACTGGGAGCTTTTAATTTCTCTATGGGGGTTACGTCTATTCTTTTAATGTATCTGTAAGCCTTAGCTACAGCTATTGCAGCATTGCGTAGTAACGGCTTTATAAGCCAATCATCTAATGAGTTTGCCATAATTCCTTATTCAAAGGACGGTAATATAAACCTTGTTATAACGTTTTACAATCTAACTAGGAAAAATTTAGTAGTTCGTTGTAGAAGTGACTTAATTGTACACATTCACTTAGCTCAATTAAGTCCACAAACTTTTTAAACTCTTAGGCTAAAAGTATTATCGGATAGGAATGCTGATACCGGGCAGAAAAAGGGAAGATGACTCCAGGAGTCAAATAGCTAGAAGATCCGTAGTAGCAATAGGGTATAGGGGAGCAGGTAAGACGACTTTCCTGGGCTTATTTACAGTACATGTCGATTATTTAGCCAGTACAGATAGTGGAATAAGTTACCATTTTGAACCCGGTGTTGCCAATTTGTCTAGGGTGGTGTGGGGCGATATTTTGAGAAAGATAAGGATGGGCGAACCATTAAACGCTACTGATTTATCGAAAGCGCCTTATGTTGGGAGGCTCGTTGTCAAGTATCCTAGATTACTTGGAAAGGTAGAAGTTAATATACCGATGATAGACTTAGCAGGTGAATTATATCAGCCGATTATGGACTTCATTATCGACTCTAGGAGTCAAAACTTCGATTACGAGAAATGGAATCAAGAATTTAAGCAAAAATTAATTAATGCTGGGATAACTAAGGATGACTTACAATTTATAAACGACTTTATTTTTAAAGGTAAAGCTTATTTAATTATAATAAACTTAGCTCATGCTTTTAAATCGATTAGTCATTCTACGAATGATACCTCTGACGGTACTGTTCAGTTATCTCCTGACGAGATTAATAAGTTATTAGACAGATATTTAAATATAGTTACCAACCTTATTCACTATAGAATAGAACAGGGGGACAAACCCCATGTAGGAATCGTTTTGACACATTATGACGTAGTTAGAGATTACGTTGAAGGTAGGTTAGGATTATACCCATTAGAAACTGAAGATTCGAAAAGGAAACTTATGAATTACATAGGTTCTATAATTTATAATCCGTTAAGGGATTTGACAAAAGACGTCCCGATATTCATAAGCTACTATAAAAAACCACCGAGAATTGGACCTCACAACAATGCCTATGTAATGTTACCCGACTATCCTCAAAAGGAATATGATAAGATTACTGAATGGTTTAAAGATATACTGAGGTGATTAGATGTGAGCAATGTAACAATCAAAGGCCACATAATAAGCTCTTATTACGATGGAATATATGTAAACTATTTCCCGGATAGTAGAAGAGAATATTTAAGGAATATATGGTTAGAAAGACTCAAGGAGATCTTCTCTTTTTCACCTAGGTCTAATGGCAATATGGTAATAACTGGCTACTCCCAGTACTTTGCTGAGAATGAGGCTTATGTAGCCTACGGTGAGGACAGGCTGATTGAAGGAAGACCCTATGTACATTTACACGTGTTAGTTCTGGATTTAGATGAGTATAGGAAAGCGAACTATAATATATTTAATACAGATGCAAATTTTATATCATATGAAATGTTCAGAAAAAACGAGATAAATTTTCAACGAGAATTAAGAGTAAATAAAGAGGCTAAAGAAAGTCGACCTATTGATGTAGATACATTTATTAATAATTGGATTGGGGGTAATAGGATTTTTTACACCGACGATCCTCTAAACCTGATTAAAGCATTAGCAGGGAGGATAGGAGGAAATTTCACCTACGTAGTAGATTTATCCCCAAAGGATCCGTACCAATTTGATATAATCATTTATAGAGGGACTAATGGAGTAGCTGATAATCGACCGAGACAAGTAATAATGGATTATGTAGAAAGGATAAAGTCTGCAGAAAGCATATTTAAGTTTGTTGATATCTTTCAATTTCTAAGACGGCTTAATGTTGAAATGAATGAGGGTAAGAGCTATCAGGAGGCACTTGTGGAGTTCATAGGCAATCATTGTCGTCAGATAAAGGCCTCAGTATTGTATTACGTGTTAAGAGACGAATTCGGTGAAAGGGCTGATGATGTACTTAATCGTATATTAATGAGATGCCCTAATTTTCATGAATTTATAAATGACCCTGACTTTACAAGAGCATTATCCGAAATAAGAGACTATCCAAATCCTCCATTACGCGATTTAATTGAACATGTAAAGAAGCTGGAGAGGGACAAAGAATGGAATAATTATATAAAAAAATGGAATGGAGATTATAGGGAAGCTTATGAACAATTAAACCGAATTTACCCGTCTCCTTCAGAAGTACTGGCTAAGTTCAATGAGTGGTTAAATAAAACAAATGTAAGCGTAGAAAAATTACGTAAAGATTTATCTTTATCGCGCACATTAGAATTAATATATAATACTATCGGGAGTTATGATAAAGATCCCCTCAGATTGCTACTAATCTATATTAAGGTTATCCAACAACACGATGTTACTGTAGAGGAACTGAGAGAAATAATTCCTTATTTGACAGATGAAGAACGCAAAGGGCTAATAGTTAAATACCTTAGAGAGAGTAAGGAGAGGGCTAAATTTTATCTTAATCTTTTTGATAAAATGGAAATCGTGAAAATAATAAATGAAATGATTAGAAATAAAGACGGTCTACTAATTATTGGCTGTAATATTCATGATTACATAGATAAAAATACCAAGTGCTTTTATCTCTTTTTACAGTGGATTAAGACAAATGGTGACAAGTACGCTTATGAATATATAGGTAAGGTAATTCACGCTTTTGACGATTTACTGAAAACAAAGAAGGGCATACTATTTAAACATGTAGATTTAAGCGATCTAGAACGTGAAAGTGAAGATGTAATTACTACGATAGAGAAATTATCAAGTTTTTTGGATGAAGATAAGAAGAAATACATTCTAAAGGAAATAAAGAGAATAAGAAAAAAGTGAGGTGACAGCAAATGGAAAAAATACTAAAAATATTTTTGATATCTGTTAATTCAATATTATTTATAATGTTGTTTTTATTTGTATATTATTTTTATTCATTACTTAGCTATTCTTCTTTTTCAATTTCAACAATAATTTCGATATTACTATCATTTGTGACTCTGGTTTCGATGATGTACGCGATCATAATTTCAAAATATGTTTACAGACATTTGAAAAGCATTACAGACGGGAGTAGAATTACTAACTCGACATTGATTAAGGGATTAGAACCACTTGGTTGGTTCTTTATAACTGAGGGCGTTCTGCTAATAATAATGAGTGTGTTTACAAGGAATTTAGTTCCGTCCATCATATTTTTAATAGGGGGAACCATTATGGTATTAGTTTTTCGTAATTTAAAAAGACTGCTTAAGCTTTAATATTTGCAGACTAGACCTCATGTCTCATTAACAGAATAACAGGTGTATTTGTACTTGTACTTTACCAGAGAAGCTAACGACCCGACTCGTACTTTTTGGAATTATAATTCACTAATTATATTATCAATTCATTAAGTTCACTCATCACATTAGGATAGTAAAGTTTATTAACCACGTTGAGTATACTACCATGTATGGACAAGGTTAAAAGTTTCATTATTTTGGTTTTAATGTTAACACCATTAATACAAGTTAATCATTTTCTTGCTTACAATGCCTCTAGTGATCCACAACTCCTATTCTGGTTAGTACCTTGGGGTCCATCTAATGGTACATATGAAAATTTGATGCCGTATCTGCACAACTTAGTTGTCGGTATAGTTTTTCCTTTTAACACTTACAATTTAGGAAATGAGAACGTTTCACTGCAGCAAGCGCTAAATTACGGAAACAACGGGTATTGGATCTCCGAACAGTTATCTAAACTTGATACGCTCTACAACTCCTCTAATTTATTGTTCATCAACTTCTTCCTAACTACTGATCACTGGAGAGGGTATTTAACGAGTGTTACACCTGCTCAAATGCTTCTACTTAATTACACCCTTCATAAGATAGCTGCTGTCACAAACGGTGGAGAAAAGTTAGTTGTAGGAATCTCAGAAATGAATGATCTAAACAACTATGGCTATTACGAAGTGTATTCACTGATAAAGCAAATATTACCTAACGCTAAGTTATTCTATTACACAGATTTGGGTCAGAGTGTAAGTTCAGTAGAGAGTGTCTTCCAATATTTACAATCTAATGGAATAACATTAAATTACATAGGATACGATGTATACCCCTATCCTTCGTATAACTACGCGAACGGTGTAGTTTCCATACCAAGTAATTACGTTAACCAAATTTTAGATCTAGAAAATTTCGCAAACCAACAAGGTGTTAGTTTCTTTATAGGTGAAATAGGATTTCGTGACGGTGATGTTCAAGGCTATAATAATCCCGCTTCGACAACATACATTGATTTCAATTCCCCCGCAGGATATCAGGACACCATAAACTATTACGAGGACGTAATATCCCAATTAAATTCTATGGGTATAAACTTCATAGGCATCTGGAATTATAACGGTTGGAACGGTGACCCGTTTGGGCTCTGGAATAATCCGTATTTCAATCAGTTGCTTGAATTTGTAGGAATACAACCGATTGAAACAGCCGAAATTGACGTAGTTTCCACACTTCCGTTTTATTACGTAAATGGCTCTATATATGATGCTAATAAAACGTACACCGTTACTTTACCGGCTAATATAACATTTGTTAATGTGAAATACATTAATGGTACTTCCAGGTTTATTCTGAATAAAGTAACCCTAAATGGAAATACTGTTTCTGGTAGTTTCACAATAAATCAACCTGGGGATTATACTATAATAGCTAATTATATAACTCAGTATTATGTAACTACAAATCTAAACGTTTCCGCTTATATAAACGGAGTTAAAGAAAGTTTGAGTACCGGTTGGTACAATAGAGGGTCTACAGTTGAAGTATTTCCGCAAGTAATCCCGATAAGCCAATACGAGATTTACAATATCACTAGAACTTTCAATTTTATTGTTGAATATCCGATGTCAATTGAAATACCTTACATCGTAGAATACTATGTTAAGATTAATTTCACGGGTTCACCATTACTTGCAGTAATAAACGGTACCAATAGAACCCTTGTAAGCGGTTACTACCCGGCTGGTACAACAATAGAAATTCCTGAGTACGAATACTTGAGTTCCTTCGAGAGATTGGAGGTCTTTAGTCAGCCTCAGATGTTTATTGTAAACGAACCACTACAAGTTGACATTAAAGTTATCCCACAATTTTCGGTAAATGTACATCTACCTAACGGAAGTATTTCGGGGTGGTATAATAACGGTTCGGTTATAGTAATTCCTAAAGTTGTAAATGTGAACGGGATAACATATGTACTTAACGGATCCGATGAAATAATTGTTACTCAGCCTATCTTCCTGACTCCGAATTATGAAATGTTGGTTAATAATACACATACTACGACTAACTCAATCACTACTACGACTAACTCTGAAACAACAACCCAATCTTCTGTTACTACGTCAAGTTACAGTACAACCACTATTCAGAATCAAACTTCCGCTACGTCAAGTAGTCTGTATAGTAATACGACCACTACTCCGAGTCAAACATCTTATGGTACCCTAAATATTTCAGCATTAACATTAACATTAGTATTGATTATTTTCGCTATAATAGCAGTCGTCTTCCTATCCAGAAGATGAGTAAAATCAATTGTAAATTCATTATTTTGTATAATATCTAATAGTGGAGAGGAAAATTTTTAAGTAACTAAATATTTATAAAGCGTATGGAACTATGTGTAAATACGAAATTGAGCTATCGAGGTGCAGCAGTAAACGTCAAAATCTACACAATCTCTGAAAGCGTATGCAATGAAGTATCTCAAATAATTAATGATATATCTTTTTCAGAGTTAATGAATTTAGTTAGAAGACATGGAGGTTGTGAGATCACTTCAGATGATCCATTGGAGGTTAGGACATGCGATAATGAAATTGAGGTTATAGTTAGTCCAGCCAACCTCCTCGCTAGGATGAGCTGGGGTAAAGCCGTTAGTAAAGCCAGAGAAAACTGTGATGGATGTTAAAAAAATTGATTATATGATTTCACTTTCTATTATTGTATAATAAGGAACAATTAATAAAAAACTTTTAAGTTTTTCCTATAGGTTTTATAATTAATTTAAAGTTCACGTGGTTATAAGTTCAATTTTATATTGGAGAATATTATTATTGAAAATAAATATATCCAAAGTGAGATTTTCAATCATTAGTTGACGGGCGAACTCTCTTTTTAGTATACGCTTTAGATTAATTTAATTCACCGTAACAATTTTATCTGACGGATAATGTAGAAGATTATCATAATACCCAATTCAAGTCAAGTGAATTTATAAGGCTAACTGTATTAAGTAAGTATGCATGAATGTGAAAAGTGTGTCAAACGCAAAAAGATTGACACCCGCAGAATGTGCAGTGATTATAACTATAGCTATTCTTTCTAAGGCTGGGACTCCTACTACACCTAAGAAGATAGCGGACTATTTGAAAGAGGACGTTCAGACGGTTAGAAATATTTTAGAGAGACTGAGAAATAAAGGTCTAGTTATCTCTTCACTAGCTTTCGGTCTAGGTGGTTTAGCCAGAATAAGTTCATCTTCTCAAGTAAGTGGCAGAGAAAGGATACATAGATTGGTTGATGATATAGAAAATATCTTGGATCAATACCCTGAAATACTAGAATGGACTAAGGTAAATCTAGGTATTGAGGATAAGAAAAAGCTAATGGAGTTTATAAATGAACGTGCGGAAGAATTAAGACGCGCGGAAGAAAAAAGATTAGAATCCTATGGCTTGGTGCCAATGGCATTATCCTTCAACTTACCAGCACCAATATTAACAGCAAAAGCACCACCTGTAGTACCCTACGACCGGATGCGACTGCATATAGCAGCACTTTGGGGTGATGTTGAGATTGTCGAACTGCTGCTTAGGCGTGGGGCAGACCCAAACGTCAAGGATGATAACGGTCAAACGCCATTGCATATAGCAGCACTTTGGGGTCACGTTGACGTCGTTAGGGTTTTGCTTGAGCATCGTGCTGACCCAAACGCTAAAGATAATGACGGTAAAACGCCACTACATTATGCAGCAGAAAAAGGTCACGTTGACGTTGTTAGGGTCTTACTTGAGCGTGGCGCTGACCCGCGGATTGCCGACAATAGGGGGCATATTCCCTTAGATTACGCTAAAGATAGTACAATTCGTAGTTTACTTGAGAGTGCCTTGAGAAATAACGAATTACGCGACAGCGAAGGGTTACAAAGCAGTTGAAGTACTGAAAGATATTGAGCTCGAAGGAGTTCCATGGCTCACCTACCGTCAAACCTGGTAGGTGGTCGAGGGCTGAGTCCCTACACTCGATCATGATTGAACGTAAAATGATTGTAATGAGAGTGTAGGGACAAACGGTGAAACTAAAGGAAAGGAGGGGTGCCCTAGTCCCTTACGGTCTAGGAACGAAGTTGAGGGGCGAGAGGTGAGGAAACAGCATGGGGTGATAGTAAGTATCAGGGGTGATACTTGCTGTTTTCAACAGAACCTAAAGATTTTATTAAATACACTTATTCGATCACGAAACTAAAATAGATAAGTTAAAACGAGTTTAAAGAGGACTGGAAAATCCAGTTTAGTACTTTCAACTCTTAACTCTTTAAATTAAACGTGAATCGCATTTTCATAGACGTAAGGAAAATCTACGATAACGCATCTAAAAAAGTTCCTGCCGAAAAGCTTTACGAGGAACTCTACTCTGGGCTTATAAAACGGAGTAAAAGGAATGAGGGTTTGGACTTTATTGAATCTTCATGAAATTGTATCCAATCCTCAGCCCTTACTCCTCATACCGTGAATTTTCCCAGCGAATGAGGTGATGATTGAGATCAAGTCCTCAACTAGCTCTTGTGCGTCTTCTTTGGGCTCCTCGCCGAAAACCGCTTCAATCCTAACTCCCATGGTCGAGAGGAACTCTACGATGCACTCGAAACCGAACCTTGTTGACTTAATCTTTGTAGGTTATTAGTACGACGTCAACGCTCCTTCTCTCAACGAGTTCGAACAGTCTTACTTAACAATCCTTTCCTTTGTGTGTTCAACCCGCTTGTAATATCTTTCAATACTTCAAGAGCAGATAAGACCTAAGGCTTACTACGAGAAACCTCGATGATCTCATTTAGGGCGATAGAAGGATAAATTAACTAGGTTGACAAACATAATAATTATTCGACGTTCCTTTGCTTGCTAAATAATCCAGCTTTCGTTTTTAATCGGGAGGGCTTCTGAGCTAGGTCATTGTGTTGTAGTTAATATTTTAATCACCTCAAGAACTTCGGATCGCGCTCTCTTTAAATCTTTCAAAAGTTTCTAAGACTTCTTTCCAGTTCTTCACATCCATAATAATCCTCTCTCCTCCTTCATAAACTATACTCAAATCCGCTGTAGAGTCATTACTCCTCAATATTTTTATCTCCCTTACTCTGTCTAAAGGTATCTTTAACTTACCTAATTCGACTCGTTCCGGCGTTATTTTGAGGTTTAGATAAGAGTATGACTTTACGGCTAGGATAATTGAGATTGACATTAAAGCTGCGCCTAATACACTAAATAAAAGTATTTTGTTCAAGAAAATCCCGACTTCAACCGAAACGAACGCGATCCAAGGGATAATTTGTATGTAGAGGAATAACTTATCTCCTCTCTTTGTACGTATCCTCAACATTAACGGAGCTTTCACAATTCACATTATTGAAAATGTAAATATATGCTTTGTCTATGTTCAGTCCTTGGATTTAAAAGATAGGGGAAATGAAGGTCAAGAGGTTTTACGGAGATAGAGCTTACGACGCCAACGAGGTTCACAATACTGGGGTTGAGGTCGTCGTCCCTCCTAGGGAGAACGCCTCCACCAGACGCGGTCATCCCGCTAGGAGAAAGGCTGTGAGGGAGTTCAAGGAGTTGGGTTACGGTGTTAGGTGGAGGGCTGAGTCCCTACACTCTATCACGATTGTAATGAGAGTGTAGGGACGAAGGGCACGCCGGGGGTGGGATTCGAACCCACGAGGGGCGGAGCCCCACCAGCTCTCAAGGCTGGCCCCTTAACCGCTCGGGCACCCCGGCGAGATAACTTACTCACGCCCTGCCTATATTTTCTTTCAGCCCTTCACGGCCTTTATCACCGAGTAGCCCTTGCTCCTCTTGACGACCTCCACCTTGAAGTACGAGCCGAACGCCTTCAGGACGTTGGCCTCCCCCTTGTAGACGACCAGCTCTATCAGCCCTCCGGGTCTCAGTCTGTCCCTCGCCTGCCCGGCCAGCTTCTCCAGGAAGTCGAGCCCCCTGTTGAGC
>Ga0326758_100120_pt1 | contig 24975 bp, 19 predicted proteins | sample GCRJH_S_FD_207221 | JGI IMG/M metagenome (GOLD analysis project Ga0326758, IMG submission 207221) | Hot spring sediment microbial communities from Geyser Creek Basin, Yellowstone National Park, WY, United States - GCR.JH_S | ecosystem: Environmental > Aquatic > Thermal springs > Near-boiling... | reverse complement strand
GGCTCAGTAGGCCTCCTTCCTTATGTACTTCCTCTCCAGGTAGTCCACGAGGTCCTCGGCGGAGTACTCGCGGCCGAAGGCCCTCCTCAGGAGCTCCTTGGGGGCGAAGGCGCTGCCCCACCTGTGAACCTTGTCCCTGAGGTAGTCCTTGATTGCGCTGAAGTTCCTGGCCTCCACGAGCTCGCTCAGCCTCAGGCCGTGGGAGTTCATGTCCTTCAGCATCATCGAGGCCACTATGTTGCCAAGGGTGTAGGTTGGGAAGTAGCCAAGGGTGCCGTGGGCCCAGTGCACGTCCTGCAGCACGCCCTCCGCGTCGCTCTTGGGCCTGACCCCGAGGAGGGACTCCATCCTCTCGTTCCACATCTCAGGCAGCTCCTGCACCTTGACCTCCCTGTTCAGCATCTGGACCTCCAGCTCGTACCTCAGGAGTATGTGGAAGTTGTACGTCACCTCGTCAGCCTCAGTCCTTATCAGGCTGGGCCTCACGTGGGCGAAGTACCTGTAGAGGTCCTCGTCGCTGTAGGCCTTGGTGAAGCCGAGCTCCCTGTCCAGTACTGGCCTTATCACCTTCACGAAGGAGAGCGTCCTGCCCACAACGTTCTCCCAGAACCTGCTCTGTCCCTCGTGGACCCCAAGCGAGGCGCCCGTGCCGATCGGCGTCATGTCGAGCTCCGGGTCGACCTGGAGCTCGTAGGTCGCGTGGCCGAACTCGTGGACGACGCTGAAGAGGCTCCTCTTGAAGTCGAAGCCCTCGTACCTCGTCGTTATCCTTACGTCGTTAACCCCCATGTTTATGGTGAACGGGTGGGGGGAGACGTCAAGCCTTGCCCTGTCGGTCGGGTAGCCTAGGAGGGAGAGGACTGCCTCGTTGACCCTCCTCATGGCAGCCTCCTCGTACTTAGTCTCCTCAAGGGGGCTCGGCGAGGAGAAGTAGCCCTCTGAGGTGACCTTGTCAAGCACCCTCTTCATGGCAGGCTCCAGGACTGAGAAGACGTTCCTGACGTCCCTCGTCCTCAGCCCCTCCTCGTGCAGGTCTAGGAGAGCGTCGTAGGGGTTCTCCTCGTAGCCTAACTTCTCTGCCATCTGCCTGTTGAGCTCAACTATCTTCTCAAGGTAAGGCCTGAACATCTGGAAGTCAGACTTGGCCTTGGCCTCCCTCCAGGCTATGAAGGCCTCCTGGGACGTCTTGGTCAGCTCGTAGTTGAGGCTCGGCGGTATCTTCTTGAGGATCGTTATCTCACGGTTCAGGACCCTCACGACCCCCCTCTCGTACTCGTTCAGGCCCTCCTGTTTTGACGCCCTCTCGACTAGGGAGACGAACTGGTCGCCTGTGATCAGCTCCTGGTAGAGGGTCCTGAGCTCAGCCATGGCCGTGGCCCTCTCCACTACGCCCTGGGAGGGCATGTAGGTCTCCTCGTCCCAGCCCATGAGGCTCATGGCGTGCGCCAGGGACCAGATCCTCCTGTACCTCTCGAGGAGCTCCTTAATTACGGGGTTCTCGAACTTGGCCACGGAGGCCACCTGCCTGGAGGAGGGCCCTGTGAAATAAAACCGCTCGCCCAGCGGGGGATCAGGTTAACCGTTTTACGTGGCCTGGAGGGGGTCTGGCGGGGGAGGCGGTGTTCGAGGCCGAGTTCCCTCAGCTCAGGTCCATGACGTACCTTGACTGGGCAGCAGTTGGGGTGCCGCCCCTCAGGTCAATAGGGGCCGTAAGGGCGTACCTTGACATGCTCGAGAGGGACCCCGTTTCCGCCGCCTCGGGGGCCGCCCAGGCGGCGGCCAAGCAGGAGGCGAGGGCCGCCCTGGCGCCAATACTGGGCTGCAGCCCAGACAGGATAGTGTTCACGGGGACCAGCACGACCTCAGCTGTTCAGGCGGCGGTTGACGCGGTCTCCCCCTCCAAGGGGGACAACGTGGTCATAGCTGACATGGACTTCCCGCTGTTCTACGTTGAGGCCAAGAGGCTGAGCTCGAGGGGGGTCGAGGTCAGGGTTGCCCAGAACGCTGACGGGGACTACGAGCTGGACCAGTTCTACGAGCTGATTGACAGGAGGACCAGGGCCGTCATGGTGAGCTCTGTGATGTGGGTCAACGGGCTGAGGCTTGACGTGGCCGAGCTGGCGAAGGTGGCCCACGAGGCCGGGGCCTACATAATAGTTGACGCTATACAGCAGGCCGGGGCCCTGAGGGTTGAGGCCGACAGGCTTGGCCTGGACTTCGTGGCCGTTGGCTCCCAGAAGTGGCTCATGGCGCCCTACGGCGTTGGGGCGCTGTGCGTGAGCAGGAGGGCCGTGGAGGAGCTCAGCCCCCCGAGGCCCGGCTACCTGAGCCTAGCCGTTAAGGACTGGGACGCCTTCTGGGCGGACCCCTCAAAGACGCCTGCAGGGTGGACGCAGGTCGAGGAGGGGGCGATGAAGTTCGAGTACGGCGGCACCTTCCCTCCCCTTTCCCTGAAGGGGCTGGCGGCCAGCGCCTCCCTGATAAACGAGCTGGGTGTTGAGAGGGCCGAGGAGGTCGTTCTGAGGCTGAGGAAGGCGCTGGTCGAGGAGCTGGAGGACCTACGCCTTGAGGTACTGTCGCCGCCGGAGGCCAGGAAGGCGAGCGGCATAGTCCTCTTCAGGGTACCCGGGGGCCTGAGGGAGAACTACATGGCGGCTGTGAGGCTGAGGTCAAGGGGGGTCATGGTCTCGGCCAGGGGAGCTGCGGGCGTCTGGGGGATAAGGGCCTCTGTGCACTTCCCTAACAGGGAGGAGGACGTGGAGGCGCTGGGGGAGGCGCTGAGGGGGCTGAGGGACTGAAGCTGGCCGTGAAGGGCTCTGCACAGGCCTGACCCTAAAGGAGCTAATCATGGCCAAATGTCACGGATAGTTAACATGCGCAGGCTGGCAGGCTGAGGGGTGTTAATTTAGGCTTTTCAGCCCATTTTAGCTCCTGTTAAAACAAATGTAGACACATTTTACATTATAGGACGTTATTATAGGACGTTTCAAATCATAGTGGCTAGCTTGTCGATAGATCATCTTAGCGGCTTTCGTCAGCTGCTCTTAGCTATGTTAGGCGAAAAAGACATTTATATGTGAAGCGCCGGGATCACTATCGTGAATAGGCGTGACTGTAGTTATAGGGTTTAATTGGCTCTTTCTGCATGACAATGCCGCAGCGGCAATTGTAGACGGAAGGTTGGTCTTTGCTTCGGAGGAAGAACGGTATACAAGGCATAAACATTCTAGAGGTGAACCACCTATTAACGCGCTTAGACAGACCTTTCTCTATTTGAAGAATAGACTAGGAATAAAACCTAAAGACGTAGACGCCTTTGCTGTAAATTGGGACCCTAAGCTTTTTCCTTGGAAGGCAAGGTTTAATCATGCTCGATTCAGTCTTTATAGATTAAGGGGCGGATATGAAGTAGTACCACTAAACGAATTTAATTATATCACTCTTCCAGCGCGCATCCTTTCAGGAGACTACCTGACCTTCGCCCGCGCACTTGTAAGGCATGTAATCCTCAGCCTTGGCGAGGAGGCGCCGAGCGACATAAGGGTTATCCCGGTTCGCCACCATTTAGCCCACGCAGCCTCCGCCTACTACTTCTCAGGGTTCAGCTCAGCAGCCGTGCTCACGGTTGACGGGACTGGGGAGTACGAGTCGACTGTTATCTGGAAGGTAAGGGACGGGAGCTTCGAGCCGGTGCTGTCTATGTATACTTCATATGGATCCCTGGGCCTGCTTTACGATTGGCTAATGCTTCGTCTTGGATTAGAAAGGCTTGAGGGGTCCGGAAAGGCCATGGGCCTCGCCCCCTACGGGGAGAGGTCGAAGTACTATGACAAGCTCAGGGAGTTCGTTAAGATAGACCCTGAGGGCGACGAGCCTTACGCTATCCTAGTTAATGGCAAGAAGGTTAAGACTAAGGGTTGGGCCAAGTGGGAGCCCATTTACAGCTATGTCGCAGAGAACGTCATCGGTGGCAGATCACTTAACTGGAACCCCAGGGGGGAGCTCAGCAAGGACGCCGCGAACGTCGCCTGGGCAGCGCAGAGGGTGACAGAGGAGGCCATGCTTGCAACGGCTAAGTGGGCCAGGGACCACACAGGTGAGGACAAGGTTGCCCTGGCGGGGGGAGTGGCTTTGAACGCTAAGGCCAACATGGAGATCCACTATGCCAGGATATTTAACGAGATGTTCATATTCCCTGCCGCCAACGACGCTGGCGGCCCGATAGGCGCGGCGGCCTACGTGTATGAGCACGTCCTGGGGGGCAAGATGAGGCACGGCAGGCTCACTGACGTCTACCTGGGCCCTGAGTACCCTGACGAGGAGGTAAAGAAGGCTATTCAGAGGAGCAAGTTCAAGGCGGAATATATAGGCGATGACGTTGGCGTGGTCGCAGACCTGGTGGCCAAAGGTGAAATAGTGACGTGGTACCAGGGGAGGGCTGAGCTGGGGCCTAGGGCCCTGGGCAACAGGTCAATCGTTGCTGACCCAACAAGGCCTGAGTACTGGAAGGTCGTAAACGACATCAAGGGGAGGGAGTGGTGGAGGCCCCTGGCCCCCTCACTCCTGGACGAGGACAAGGAGGTCTACTTCAGGGACCCCGTGAGCCACGAGTTCATGATACTGATGTTCCGCTATAAGGATGAGGAGGCCTGTAAACGGGTCCCGGTAACTTGTCACGTCGACATGACGGCGAGGCCGCAGACGGTGACCAGGGACCAGAACAGGACCTGGTACGACCTGATCAAGGCCTTCAAGGAAGTAAAGGGCGAGGGCCTGATCATGAACACGTCGTTCAATTTAGCAGGTGAGCCCCTCGTTGAGACCCCTCAGGACGCCATCAGGAGCTTCGCACTGGGCGGCTTTGACGCCATGTACATGCAGGGGTGGCTGATAAGGAAGAGGTGAAGGGTGAAGAGCGCTTCTACTCCTTCAGGACAAGAGATCAGGAGGTCAAACTTTTACTTTAATAATTTGATAAAAGTACTAGGCCTTCTGACCTGGTTGCTTTAAGTCGCGTCGTAGAGCCTTTTGTGTTGCAAAACAAATAGCGAAGAAGCCGTGAAGCCTGTTCAGGTCAGGTTCCTTGTTAACCCTGGACTCAGGAAACAAGTCGGCGGTCTGTAAGTCACAATAGAAGCGGTAAGAGGCCTTGGCTTTGCTGAAGCTGACTGAATTATGTCATTGTTTGTTGCGACCTTTTTAAATGTCTACAGCAAAATACAGTCCTTAAATGTTTGTACTTAAGTGGCTTTAGGCGCTGAATTCTTTACCTAACCCAAACTTTTACAATGATATATGCTGCCGCCTACCTTTGGGTCGTGCTTCTCTATGTGAAGCCTGCACTCAAACCCCAGCCCCTTCAATGAAGTTAAGAGCTTCTCATCAATGACACCGCTGTTCAAAGGATGAGTCTCAAGTATTATGTGCTCGAAGGCCCTCAGCCTCTCCCTCTCGGGGCTGAGTATTACTTGCGCCTCGCAACCCTCGCGGTCCATCTTGAGCAGGTAGGGGTCGTCAATCATGCTGAGGAGGTCGTTTAAAGAAACGCCAAGCACCTTACAGGGGCCACTGCTCTTAAGCGTGGAGAAGCCGCCGGACGAGGACAAATCATAGTCACACAGAACGCTCACAGGCCCGCTGCTGAGGGCTGCGTTTAACACCCTCACCTTGTCAGTGGCGCCGCTCAGCTTCACGTTCTCTCAGAACACTTAGCCACATTAGGCAGGGGCTCAACGGCTATCACTTTCTTTGCCCCATTGAGGACGAAGTAAAGGGCAGAGTCGCCAACGTTGGTCCCTACATCAACTACTTCCCTGCCCCTGAGGCCAGAGAGCACCTCAGAGATTTCATACTCGCCCTTTGTGAAGACTCCGATAGGGAGGCCAGCAGGTACGCAATTAGGGTTGAAGGCCACAGAGACGCCGTTAACCTCTAGACTTAACCTCTCCGGGCTCGCGTCGATCGAGACCCTGTTGCCTGAGGCCTGAAGCCTGCACGCGTAGGAGGCCAAGGAGAGGGCTGTCACCAGCCAAAGGGGGCTCTCCTGAGGCTTAGGGAAGCGACTGGCAGTTCTAGCTAACTCATCAGGTAGCTTTGGCCAGCACTTGGAGGCGTAGTACGTATATATTGCTAAGGCCCCAAAGGTTGTCCTTCGTAACCTTACGTCGCCTATATACTTCAGCCTGACGCTCAGCTCCTCCCTTTTAGCTAAGTAGCCTAGGAGGGCTGTCAGCCAGCCCCTCTCTACGAGCTTCCTAACGGACAGCGCCTTCAGGGCCTTCTCCTTAACCTTGGCGAAGCTCAGTAACTTCAGCTCAATGTAATATAGTTAGCCGACTTTATATAGGTGCTCCGCCGCTCTGCACGCCCTTACTTGCTGTCATTATTTTGATGACTTGAAGTGAACATCTTTAGCGCTTTTCAGACGCCTCAAGAGGCCTACAGCTCTGAGCCTCGAAACGGTTGAAGTGTAAATAGTCATTTATAGCCTCTAAGGCGTTCAAGCTCCTCACCCCAACTATTGACTCTTCTCTATTCATCTGCCTACACTTGTAAGGCCTCAGTCCTATGGCCCTGAGCCTCCTGTCTATCCAGCTAACGCCTATGTGGTACGCCACCTTATATGGTATTGTGAAAACAACGTACTGCTCATCAGCCTTTATCTCCTTGACTGGGTCCTTGAGCTTCTTTAGCATGTTATAGAAGTTGAGCTCATAATTATTAAGGAATTTATCGTATCTATATATGCCTTGAAGCGCTGCAATGACATAAGCAGGAAAGGCCAGCGCTAGGCGACCTTTATCATAGAGTTTTACGAGATCAATAGGCTTAAGGCCAAGGCCTCTTATGGAGTCAAGCGATGTTCTTAAGGTCCTCTTCACAAAGCTCGTGATTCCCTGAAAGTACCTGCTGGCCTCCCTGCCTAATAAGACGGTCCCCACAATTTTGATCGGCCTACGAAATACTATAGGAAGGTAGTAGTCAAAGCCAACCCTAGCCCACAGCTCGTTGTCCTCAGCGTAGTTCAGGTCCCTCCAGCCTCCCCTTGAGAGGAGGTACTCCCTGCTGAAAAGGTATTCAAGGGGCCTTGGGCTTCCCGTTGCCATGCCCCAGTCTATGGACTTGTGGAAGTAAACGTTATACTCTTCGTCAAGGTCGAAGTGCGCTGCGTAGCTGTTCTCAGGGCACCTGACCAAAGCCAGCTGCCTCCCCAGGCCCCTGCTCGAGCCCGGGGCCCTGTAGACCCTCAGGTTGTAGTCCTTCGAGATCTCCAGGAGCCTCTCGTAGGTCCCGTCGGTTGAGCCCCCGTCAGTTATAACGATGTCAGCGTCCGGCCTGAAGACGCTCCTTATGGACCTCTCAACGGTGTCAGCGGAGTTCAGCACAGTGCCGTAGAGGCAGAGCTTACTCAAGGTACATACCAAGCCTTTTCGCAGGCTTGACGGCTTTAAAGGCACAACGCACAGACTGTTCATATCTTTTTAAAGGGCCTTGACGCCTTAGTCCTGGAAGAGGCGGTGAGGGTAGCGCTGGTCCACACAGCGTTCTTCATCGCCGGAGGGGCGAGAGGCTGCTACTTGAGATGTACAGGGCCCTAAAAGACCTCGGCCACGAGGTCGACCTGTACGCCGCCCACCTTGACGAGGGGGCCTGGCAGGTGATAACTACAGGGGTGATAACTAACGGTATGGGCGTGTCTTAGAGCCTATCGTGCTTGGGGAGCCGCCAATTAACAGGCTCTTTCGTAGTGCTCAGATGCTCAGGGCGCTCTGGCCGCTTGGTACTTAGGGAGGCCCGTTGAGAAGCTCAGGTCCCGCTACGACCTAATAGTTCAGCCCTTCATCGGCATGCCCCTCAGGTGGGCTGACGCCACCTACGTTCACTTCCCACTGGCTGAGCTGCCAACCTATTATCTCAGTATAAAGCGTCTTGAGCTAGGCTTACGTGAGAGGGCCTACAACTCACTTGGTAGCCTGGATGGCGAAGGCCTTCGCGGACAGGAGCAAGCCGGTTATGACGAACAGCGCCTGGATAGCCGAGTGCGTGAAGAGGGCGTATGGAAGCCAGAGGGTCTACGTAGTTCACCCCCCAGTTAACGTTGAGGAATTGTCAACATTAGGAGGTGACAAGGCTTAGGCGCCTTTACACAAACGCCTTACACTGCCAGCTTCAGTCTTATCAATATCGATAAGGCCCTCTAGCTTCAGCTCCTCCGCCAGCCTCCTGAGCTCAAGGTACTCATTGCACGCCTTCTTCACGAAGGCCCACTCATCGCCATACCTAAACGTGACCTGGCCTAGGCCGTGGACTCTGTAAAGGGTCAGCTTAAGGGGCTCGTGGACTATCCCGTAGTCGCTGGCCAGGAATATGAGGACGTAGGCGTAGTCCTGTGCGTAGTAGAACCTACTTATGTCGTCAAGGTAGCTGAGCAGGGGCTCCCTGAGGGCTGTCATGGAGGAGGAGTTAAAGCCCAGCCAGTAAAGGGGGTCGTAAAGATCAGACCTTACCCTGTGAACCTCCTCTGCCAAGTACCTCACGGCCTTCTCCTTCTCCTCTTTAGTAAACATCCTTATCTCTCTCTCAAGGTTCTTTGGGCGATAGGATGGAGGAATCATCGCTGCAGAGCCCTTTATGTAGGAGTCTTGCAGGTCTTTCGACAGCTTCCCAACAAGGTTAGCCAGCCTACGATACTTAAGGCTGTACTTCGCGATTAGATGCCTTAGCGAGTCGTGAGAGTTTACGAACTGCGAGAGGTGTTGTAGGAAGTACTGCTTCAGGGATACGAACGGGGTACCCTGAGGGGCCGTCAGCGGCTCTCCCCTCTCATTCACAAAGGTTACATTGTGCCTATAGAGGCCCAGTGACTTAGAGGATTCATAGACCTCTAGAACCCTCTTTAACTTACCCTGGGCGAACATGTCGTCATCGTCGAGGAAGGCCACAACTTTACCGCTGGCCTCAGCTATTCCTTTAGCGTACATTGCGCCTCCCCTCTCATTGGAGTAGTGAATGACGTGCCCGTAGGGCGCCACTAGGTCGTCAAGCTCTTCGTCGTTAAGGTCCGTCACTAGGATTATCTCATAGCGGTCCTTAGGCACGTTCTGAAGGGCGGCGCTTATTATGGCCTCCTTAACGAAGCTTCTCCTTTTGTAGGCGTTTATCACAACGCTTACGTCAACCAACGGGCCTCACCTCCTCGGTACCAAAGTAGTCCACGTACTCCCTCTTGAGCCCGTCACATACGTCCCTGAGCTTACAGCTCTCGCAGGCCTTTGGCTTCACGTGCCAGGTCCTGGCCATCTCTATATTATAGCGCCCGTCGTCATAGCCCACATCATCCATAGAGATCCTGTGCTTCGCTATGTACCTCTGCCAAGCGCTTAGGACGTCCACCTCTTTCCTTGTCTTTATCCACTCGTAGGCCAGGTCTTCGGAGAACTGGGTGAAGAGGTTGTCCCACTCGTACATGTCCATTATCCTGTTGTGGAACGTCATGACGAAGGGCCTGTACTCCTCAGGCACGAGGCAGAGCGGCACGTAGCGTAGCGCGAAGTAAACGTCGTGAGGCTCTATTACCTTCATGGCCTTTATCGCGTAGGACATGATGTCTGAGTACCTAGCGAACAGCCTCTTCTCGTTGACCTCTGACGTAGTCCACGGGTTCATGAAAATGAAGTTTATGTTCTCAGGCTCGTACTTTAGGACGAGCTCGGCCAGCTCTGGGAGCTCCCTGTAGTTCAGCGCATTTATCGTCGTGTTAGTCCTCACGTGAAGGCCGTAATCCTTGGCCAGCTTCATGGCCTTAGTTATGGCCCTGAAGGCCCCAGGCCTCTGCACGAGGAAGTCGTGGGTCTCTGGTTTGGCCCCATGTATTGAGAAAAGGATCTCGTTAAGGCCAGCTTCCACAAGCCTCTTAAAGTAGGGCTCGTAGGCGAGGGCTATGCCGTTCGTTATGAAGTTTATCCTCCTGAAGCGTAGCTCCTTTGCCATCGCTAAGGCCTTCTCAATGCCTGGCTGTATGGACGGCTCGCCCCCGCTGAAGTCAACATCAATTCTCCCTATCAGCCTGGCGAGCCTGACCTCGTCGAGGAGCATGCCTATAGGCGTCGGCGGCTCGTGAACTAGGGCCCTGTAGTAGCAGAACTGGCAAGCCTCGTTACACGTGAACCCCGTGTGAACCTTGACCCTCCTCGTTGGCCCAGTGCCTATGGTGCTCCTCATGCCGAGTACCTCCACAGGTTTGCCTTGAACCAGGCTACAGTCCTCTCTATGCCCTCGTCGAGGCTGAACTGGGGCGACCAGTTTAATAATCTCCTGGTGAGCGTCGAGTCGTAGGTGAAGTCCACGTCCTTCTCGCCTGGCTCGTACTCCCCCTCGACCCAGTCAAGGCCTGGGACGTACTTCTTTACCCTCTTAGCCAGCTCAACGTTCTCAGTTACCTCATCGCCCTTATTGCCTACTAAGTGCAAAGTGTAGGCCTCCGCCTCATACACGTCGTCAAGCCTCTCGATGAGCCTGTCGTAGAAGCCTATAGCGTCCTCAGAGTACGTCCACACCCTCTTGGCGTGGGGCGACCTGAGCGTGAACCTCTTACCTAGGAGGCCGTAGATTATGAGCCTGTGGGGCAGCTCGTCAGAGCGCCCTCTTGGCCCGAAGGCCGAGCCGACACGTGTCACCAGCGTCCTGAGGCCGTACTGCCTCCTGTAGGAGTGGTAGAGGAGCTCGGCTGCGCCCTTGGTCCAGCCGTAGACGTTGTTGGCCAGGGGCAAGGCGCCTTCGGTGAAGACCGAGCCTGGCCTGTGCCCGTAAAGCGCGTTAAATGATGATGGGTATATAGCATACCCCTTGAAGCCGGCCTGCCTGAGGGCCTCTAGTAGCCTCAGAGGGGGTAACAGGTTGCCCAACATTACTGAGGTAGGGCTGGATATGCCCATAGGCCTGTCCGCGTAGCCTATAGCGCTGTCTATAACAAGGTCGTACCCCTTGACGTCATCTGCCGTTAAGTCGGCCGCGTTCTTCCACTCGTAGTTTACGTCGTCGAGGACGCCGAGCTCCGCCAGCCTCCAGGCCTCCTCCCTCCTAACTATGTCCATGACCGTGACCTGGTAGCCCTTCTTTAGCAGCAGCCATGTGAGGTTAGAGCCGAGGACGCCAGCTCCGCCCAAGATGAGCGCTTTCAAGTCTTTTCCTGGAGCTTTTTAAACAGATGACATTTTAAACCTTTCGACTTAAAAGTGCGTGAGAGTCTTTGCATTAAGCCAAGGTAAAGCGACATACAGGGTAAGCCAGGCAACCAGTTGATCTTAAAATCTGCATTAAAGACTTAGTTGCTTAGGTTCCAAAGAGGCTATGAGGATAGCGCTTGTCCATGTGGCCTTCTTTGTAGCCGGAGGAGCTGAGAGGCTATTCCTTGAAATGTACAGAGCCTTGAAGGATTTAGGCCATGAGGTGAACTTATACACCGCCTATTTCGATGAAAAGGCCTGGGAGACGGCAACTAGCGGTATGGGCAATATTCCAAAGCCGACCATCCTTGGGGAGCCTGCTGTTAGCGGACTCCTCCACAAGACACAATTACTTAGGGCGCTCCTAGCCGCATCGCAGTTAGAGAAGCCTATCAGAGAGCTTAGGCCCCGCTATGACCTTGTAATTGAGACTCAGAGCAACGTGCCGCTCAAATGGGCTGACGCATCCTATATACAGGCCTTCCCGCTCGCGGAGCTCCCAGAGTATTATCTCCATATAGAGCGACTTAAGCTAAGTTTACACGAAAGGGCCTATAATTCATTAGTAGCTTGGTGGGCAAGATCGATCGCTGATAGAACTAAGCCCGTTATGACCAATAGTTCATGGACGGCTGGATATGTGAGAAGGGCGTACGGAAGCCAGAGGGTCTACGTTGTTCACCCCCCGGTTAACGTCGAGGAGCTCTCTTCAATAAGAGGTGACAGGGGCAGGATAGTGCTGACGGTAAGCAGGATAGATTGGGGCAAGAGAGTTTGGGAGATTTCAAACATAGCTAAATTAGTGCCCGAGGCCGACTTTTATCTAGTCGGAAGTACAGGCCCATCTTCGAGGACAACCCTTGACCTTATAGAGGAGAGATCTAAAGGCCTGGGGAACTTCCACCTAGAGATGGACGTCCCTAGGAAAAGGATACTTGAGCTTATGTCCCAGGCCTCGATATATCTGCACCCACCTCATACAGAGCCTTTTGGTATCGCAATAGCAGAGGCGGCTGCAGCGGGCCTCGTGCCCGTGGTCTACAGGGACGGGGGAGGGTGGACTGACATAGTTTCAAGAATCGATCAGGGCCTTGGGTACACGAGCGTTGAGGAGGCGGCCTTGACAATCAAGTCGTTACTTAACGACCCTGAGAGGCTTAAGGTCTTGTCAGCGAGGGCTAGGGAGGTGGCAAAGGGCTTCAGCTATGAGAACTTTAAGGCAAGGCTTAGCGAGGTAATTAAGGAGCTGGCAGGATCTAAAGCTAAAAGTTAGAAGTCTTGCAGTCCTAACCGTAAACTAAGAGGCAGCAGCCCCTAAAACAAAGCAAAGCCTTCGCCTTAGTCCGATCCTCAAGTCTTTTTATCCTCGCTATAGCCTATCGCCTGGGAGTAGCCGTACGTCATACAGGGCCAGGGTCTTCGCCGGCGCCACGAAGCTGTTCAGCAGCTACGTGGTAACCCTGGCCCTGCAGGCGGCCTTCTACCTGATCATAGTGAGGGTCCTGAGCCTTAAGGGCCTTGGGGCCTACGCAGCCGCTGGTACCCTCTTCACGCTGCTCCTGCCGCTCCTCGTATGGCCCATATTTGGCATAGGCAGGTACGTCATAGGCTACTACCAGACTGGCAGGCTTGAGGAGGCGAGGGGGCTATACATTAGGGGCCTTGCAATGGTGCTCGCCTCCAGCGTCGCCATAGCTGTGGCCATCTGGGCCCTCGCATCGCCCCTCTCAGGGCTATATTATGGCACGACCCGCTACGCCTGGCTACTAAGGCTCACGGCCCTTGACCTAGTAGTATATACTTACATCAACTATGTCTACTACGTAGCATTTCAGGCCTCCACGAGGTTCGGCAGGTGGGGCCTTACGCAGGTCGCCTGGGCATTCGTTAGGTACGGCGTGGGCCTTGCCCTTCTCTTTGCTGGCTTCGGCCCCGCAGGCCTGATAGCTGGCTGGGTAGCTGGCGACGCCGCCTCAGCAGCCTTAGGAACCTATTGGTCTTTGGACTTTGTAGTCGGAAGCAGGAATAAGGCTCCTCTGCTCCCGGCTCTCTCTATAGCTGTCCCCATAGCCATAGGTTACCTCATGGCAACCGTACTTCAGAACGTCGACAAGCTCTTCGTCCTGAGGTACATAGGCCTAGCTGAGATGGGCTCCTACTCTATTATAATGATAGGCTCGGTTACGCTCCAAATGGTCGTTTATAACGCGCTATCAAGTGCTATCTACCCTGCCTTCGTCAAGTTTGAGGAGAGCGGCGCTCTGAGCGGGGAGGCTGTTGCGGCCGCAATAAGGTACGTCACAGCGCTCACAGTGCCCCCCTTCTTCCTCCTGGCTGCCCTGGGCAGGCCCCTGATACAGCTCCTCCTAGGCCTAGCCTTCGTCCACGACTGGGAGGCCTTCGCCGTCCTCATGGTGGGCCACGCCGCCATGAACTACGACCTGCCCATAACCCAGGCCCTCCAGGCCAGGAAGGCCACGAAGACCCTTGGCGCTCAGGCCATAGTGTCTGCGGCCCTCATAGCCTTGCTGAGCCCGCCGCTGATTGCGCGCTGGCTCGCTACAGGCGCCGCCGTCGCATATGTCCTGGCGAGGCTTGTTGGCTTCCTTGGCGTGGCCGCCCCAAAGGCCAGGTCGCTGGGCCTCCTAAAGGTCAACCTAAGGGAGTACGCTAAGACCATCTCGGCAGCCACTATAACGTTCGCGGTCACGCTTACAGCCGAGGCTGTCACAGGCTTTGGCTTAGTCCTTCTGCCCCTCTACATAGCCCTCGGCGGCACGGCCATGGTGGCCTCGCTAAGGGTCCTTAGAGTCCTAAGGGCAGACGACTACATAGCTCTCATGGAGGCGACGCCAGTCAGCCTGAGAGGGCTCGTGGCGAGGGCCTGGTCCCTCCTCGGCCTTCCAGTGCCAGATCCTCAGAGGTCACAGTAAAAGCTCATAGACAGGCCTATGATTGACTGTAACCTCGCACAGGCTGATTACGCTATTTAGCTGAGAGGTCCGGGCTCAGGGAGCTAATTACCTCGTTAAGCCTTTCCTTGAACCTCTCGTAGCTGAACCCCTTTGCCACCTCCTTTGCCTTAGCCGAAAGCGCCTTTAGCCTCCCAGGGTCGTTAAGTAGCGACCTAACTATGTGAGCGGCCTCCTCAACGCCCGTGTACCCAAGCCCCTGGTCAATTCTTGAGGCTATGTCCGTCCACCCTCCCCCGTCCCTGTAAACTACTGGCACTAGCCCTGCTGCCGCCGCCTCAGCAATGGCAAATCCAAAGTGCTCGGCGAAGGGAGGGTGAAGGTATATCGACGCCTGCGACATCAGCTCAATTATCCTCCTCCTTGACACGTCCGTCTCCAGGTGGAAGTTTCTCAGGCCCTCGGCCCTCTTCTTCAGCTTCCTGATCACAGGTCCTGAGGCCGGACCCGTTGCGCCTACGAGGTAGAACTCCGCCTCAGGAACAAGCTTAGCAACATCAGCTATGGCCTGAACGTTCTTCTCTGGATATATCCCGCTGACCGTAAGCACCGTCCTGCCTCTGTTCCCTCCTAATGTTGACAGCTCCTCGACGTTAACTGGGGGGTGAACAACGTAGACCCTCTGGCTTCCGTACGCCCTCTTCACGTGCTCGGCCGTCCAGGCGCTGTTCGTCATGACAGCGGTGCGCCTGGACGCAAGCCTCCTGGCCTCCCTGCCCACAAGACCATAGTAGAGCCTCTCGTGAAGGCTCAGCCTGCGGTGGGCCCTGTGAAAGTCAAGGAGTAACGCCGTGGGGAAGTGAACGTAGGCTGCGCTGACCCAACGCATTGGGACGTTGGAGTATGTGTCCACAACGACGTCGTAGCCTAGGTTAGACCCCCTAAGCCCCCTCACAAGGCCTGAGGTAGCCAGGATAGACCTGAGGGCCAGGGCCCTGCCCGCCAGCCTGCTGGCCAAGGGCTCCTTAATGGTTATGGGCCTCGGGGCCTCCCTCATGCCGCCCGTCAGCGCCCTCCAAGTGCCCTCATTCACGTGGGCCGTGTAGAGGTCGACCTCGTGGCCCAGCTCCCTCAGGGCCCTGTACATGTCAAGGGCTAGCCTGGCGTCGCCCCCTACCACCTCGAAGAGAGCGTGAACTATAGCTACTCTCATAGAGTGCTCTCTGGGGCTCAAATGACTTCAGAGATTTAAAGGTCTGAGAGGCCAACAGGCCAAGGTTACCATGAAGACTTAACGTTATAACGCTAAGAACCTCCTTCAGGCCACTCATTAGCGCGCTCTGATCCCTTGTCTCGAGAGCGGCGTGTAGGTGCCCACTTACGGCCTAGGCCTGAGGTTCGCAACCTCGAGGGGCCTGAGGCAGGACAGCGCTAGTCACGTCGCTATGTGGGCAACTATGGCCTTTCCCCACAGGTCTGCGTACGAGTGCAGCCTCAGGGCTGACTGCGGCTGGCGGGCTCAGAGCTCGGTGCGCACGAGGGCCTCCGCCAGGAGATCTTCGTCGAAGCCCTCCTTCCCCTTCAACACATTTGCGATCTCTATGAAAAGCCTCCGCGCCTTGGGGATCACGTAGGCCATGAGGTAGTCCCTTGCCTCCTTGGGCAGAGCTGGCGAGCCCTTCTCATAGCCCTTGGCCAGCTGCCAAAGTTCCAGGATGAGCTTCAGGGACTTGAGTAGCAGAGGCCTGTAAGCGTTAGAGCACTTACTAAGCTCCTCAAGGCACTGCCGCTCCTTCTCCTTAAGCAGCCCCTTCGTAGCCCCTTGCCCTCCCACCCCTCTCGGACCTCTGCGCCTCGTAGAGCTCAGCGGCCACGACTTCAAGGTCCCTTGAGACCCTCTCCCACCTCACTCCCGACCCCTCACCTTGAAGCCCTTCCCGTCCCTGGTAAGCCTCCAGCCCTCCTGGACCCTCTTCCTCAGCTCCTCAACGCTCTGTACTACCATAAGCCCTCCGTCAGTAGGGCGTCGAAGGCTATAACGTGCTGGGTTTGCGGAGACACCAAAGAGGTGTCTCCCTCAAGTGTCTTAGCCTTGGCCCAGGGACACGGCCCAGGAGCGCGAGGCGGCAGGCCGCGTCATTATGGGTACAGCCTGCAGCCTAGGTAACGGCAGGGGCTAGGGCTACGCGCCGAGGAGGGCTGGGACTTGGCCCTTAGGCCTCCCTCGATTTCCTCACTTTTTATTTTCCTGTGCAAGGGACACAGGACATGTTAAGGGGACACTAGCTGTGTCCGCGGAACACGCCAGCGGTGTCCCTAGGGCTAAGGCGCCTGATTGAGCGTGTGTCCGAGAGAAGTGCCCAAGGGACGCCACGTGCGCGAGCACTTGGCCCTTGTTGAGTCAGCGTCCCCTCATGTGTCTCAGGGGCATAAAGTGCTGGCCCCTGTACGCTGGGTGAGGCTGCAAGCTGGGCCATACTATGACGCAGGGCCCAGCTGCGCTCGGCCTGGCCAGGCACGGAGGACAGCCTCCCGTAAGTGTCAGCCCTCAGCGTTTTCCACGCAAGGTTACGTGGTAAAGGGCAGCGGTAATGGGAGGAGGCCTCATGGTCGCTTAGGACCACATTCTGGCCGGTCTCCAGCCACTGCTTGCCCCTCAGGTCGTAAGGGCCTGACAGTCCTTGTGACCCTGCTCCTCCTGTAAGGCCATGTAGCTACTAGGAGTGCCTGCAGACACTTGACTAGGCACTTGGGGTCTCTTAAGACACTGTCATCAGTGTCTACAGGGCGCTCAGCGGCACTGCTCAATCGGAGTAGATATTACAGCGGACACTGACATGTCTGCTGGACCGCCTAGGCCTGCCCCTCCTGCACAGCGTACTCCTCAACCTCTCCACTAGCCTGAGAGCTCATCACGGCCCTGCTAGGCCGACAGCACGAGTCAATGTTACAGGAAGTGGGGCCCTGACAGGGCCTACGGCATTATTGTTTTTATTTAAGTTGGCTTCATCTATGTTAAGGTTAAGCTAAGTTGCCGAGCTCAGCTGAAGCTAAGGAGAGGGCCTTAATGGCGCTTGCTTTGAGAAGGGTTGTAGAGAGGGGCTGGCTGACCGCACTCCTAGGCTACTTAATTAAGAGGGAAGAGGTAGAGGTCAGGCTGAAGTACATAGGTGACGTAAGGCTGCAGAGGGACGAGCTCGGGGCCTTGGCAATGTCTACGTATTATGCCACAAAGTGCTGGCCAAGGCTGCCTGACGAGTTGGCTAGGGCCGCCGGTCGCTTCCCTAAGCCTCAGGAGGCCTTCCTTTGGCTGGTGACAGCCCTCTCTTTGGCTTCCTATGCATGCAAGCTGCAGGCCTCAGGCAACAAGGCCTCGATTGACGTGAGCCCAGAGAGGGTAGGCCTAGAGGTCAACGGCGTCTCTGCCGTCTTTGATGCTCATTGCGTGGATGTCGTTACTATAAATGAGACCTTCGCAGAGGGTGGCTACGAGGTCCCTGAGGTCCTTTCTGGCCTCAGGGGCAGGGACGTGATTGACGTTGGGGTCAATGTAGGTGACACTGCTCTCTACTTCATCCTCAACGGGGCAAGGAAGGTGATAGCCGTTGAGCCCCTGCCCAACGTGGCCAGGTGCGCAGAGGAGAACGTGAGGCTGAGCGGCGCCGCTGACAAGGTGAAGGTGTTAAACGCGGCCCTCAGTGATGAGCCGGCGAGCATCCCATGTGACTATGACGTGCGGCTGTCCGGTAGTTTCTCCACGCTTAAGGGCAGCGGCCCCTGCAAGGTACCTGGCGTCACTATCAGCGACCTCCTCAAGATGGTTGACGACCCCTACCTCCTTAAGATGGACTGCGAGGGCTGCGAGGCGCAAGTAATACTTGGCCCCGAGAGGGAGAGGCTTAGAGCTTTCGAGCACATAATATTTGAGACGCACCCTCACATTACCAGCGTCAGTAACGACAAGCTTCTCACCTCACTTAAGGAGCTTGGTTTCGAGTGTAGGCCTCTAAGACATAGTTCAAAGCTAAGCCAAAGTAAATATCACTGCAAGAACATCAGGCCTAAAGTAACTTAACAGACGTTTAGGGGGAGGTGTGATCACAAGCCCCTGAGTCTTGGCTGAAACCCCTGGCCCTACAAGGAAAGTCGAAGGCCAGGCACCTCGCCTGCTATCTGACAAGCCTCACAACTCTTGGGGGTTAGCTGAAAGCTAGGCATGACATGGTTGTGGCCTTTAGCGCATCTGGCTACTGAACGCTTGCAGCTACTCTCGCGGTTGAGGTTGTCACTGGCTTTAGCCTGATCCTCCTGCTACTCTACATGGATTCTGAAGGCTAACCGTGATAATAGAATTAAAGCCCTTACGCCGCTGATGAGGCGAGGCCTAGCCAGTTATGGAAGTTAAGGAGAGGCACCTGAAGCTGATAGGAGCCGTGCTGTTCACCCAGTTCTACGTTGTCTGGGCCCTCGGCTTCGCCAACTATGTGCCGCAGCTCTACAACCTCGATGTACTGCGGGCGTCAGCGATACTATTAGTGGTCGGCCTGCTCCTGATGCTCAGCGGCTACATAAAGGACGTGGCAAAGCGCGCGGCCGCGGACAAGTACTTCAGGTCGCTTATGATAATTTACTTTGCGGCCGTATATTACATAGTTTACAGCGCCATGACCGAGTACTATCAGCTGGGCTTAGGGGTAAGCCTCGACACGAGCGTTTACCTACAGTCCTTTGCGTCTGCAGCGCTGTACCGCAGGCTCTTTGACAGCTTCGCAGAACCAACGTTCTTCTACAACCACGCTTCGCCTATACTCTTCCTAGTATACCCCCTCTACCTCATGTACCCAAGCATACCCACACTTATGACGATACAGACGGCGTTGGCGACATTGCCGGCGATACCGCTTTACAAGCTCGGGCTGAGGCTCTTCGGCGACAGGAGGTACGCACTGCTCGCCGCCTTGGCCTACCTCCTGTTCCCGTGGATCACCACGTACCTGGTCGGGCCCTTCGAGGTGGTGATCCTCACGGCGCCCTTCTTCGCGCTAGCCCTCTACAACCTCTACGTGGGAAATAGGCCCGGCTACTGGCTGTCGTTGACCCTCATGATGACGACCATAGAGTTCTCGCCTATACTGGGGTTCTTCATAGGGCTTTACGTACTGGCCACTAAGCTCGACTGGCTCAAGGCCAAGGGAAAGGCTGCCCTGGGCCTTGAGACCCTTGCCTACTCGCTCGCCTGGCTCTTCGGGGACTTCCTGTTGGTTTACTACTTCAGCCACGGGGCCATAAACATCTTCCAGAACGTATGGGGCTCAGCGCTCTCCGGCCCACTAATATCGATAACCGACTCCATGGGCAACGCCATCTTTCACTTCACTGCTCACACAAGCCCCAGCTCCTCGCCAAGTCACCAAGCCGCGCTAAGCCTGTCCAGCGTCCTTGAGTCCCTGGTAAATAACGTGAAGACAGGCCTCCACACGAAGATCCGGAGCACTGTCCTTCTGATGTTGCCAACCCTCTTCCTGAACCTCGCGGAGCCCCAGAACCTCCTCCTGCTGCCTTGGCTTTACGTGATGTGGCAGACCCCGTGGGGCTTTTACTACGTTATCTGGGTCTACTACACGGCCCTCGTGGCGCCGGCCGTCATAGTGCCCGCCATATGGGCCCTTAGGAAGTTCAGACCGCGCGTTAGGAGGGCGCTGATGGTCGCGCTCTTCATCGCAGCGACCATTTCAACGCTGCTCCTCAACGCTCTATCCCCTCTCTCGGCCCTTTACTTCCATGAACCCTTGCCTAACCCCCTGCAGCCAGCGACGACGCCATATGACCTGGCCCTCATCCAGCTGAACGACTACGTGCCGCCCAATGAATCGGTCTCAGTGCCGGCATCGGCGGTGCCCTGGTTCTCGTTAACTAGGTACGGCTGGACTGAGCACGGGGTACCGTTCTTCGGGCCGAACGGCTACACTAAATACGAGGTGTACTCGCCCTTTGCGCCAACAGGGTACCCATACGGCCCGAACTTCAACAACTACCTGCCCTATGTTTTCAACGACGGCGCCTGGCTGCTCATAGGGCCCTTCCAGAGGCCATATAGCTTCAACTACACGACGACAATCACGCTACCCCCCCTGACGCCCGGCCAGCACCAGTACAGCATAACCACTCTGCCAGGCGGGCCCTTGACGGTAAACCTAAGCATCAGTTACACGCCGCTGCAGGACATAGAGTACGTCACCACCAACTTATCATGGCTGCTTCAGAAGCCCCAGGGCATAGCTTGCGGTACCCTGCCAGGCTACTTCGCAGTGCTGAATTCTAGTGAGTATATAATACAGCCAATAACCATTAATGAGACGACGGGGATAGAGGCCCTTACGGTGTTTGGTTCAGGGCCTACCAATAGGCTGGTGAATGGGCAGCTGGTGATCTCAAGGTCTCCCGTCCCTACGAACAGGAGCAGCTACCTGTGGAGCACCAGCTTCGGACAGCCGTGGTGGTGCTTCCCTCACGGGTGGGCCACGCCAATAACTGTAAGCCCTGAAGTAACCCTGAAGCCAGGCACTTACTATGTCATAGTTAACATGCCCACCACGCCGTGGCAGGCCGCCTGCACTTACACACCTGGGGCCCCTAAGGCCCTCGTTTACAACGGCTCCACTCTCATAAAGCAGCTTAACTGTACATTGAACCTGATAATGGTCACCAACAGGCCAGCGGAGGTCGCTAACACTAACGCAAGCGTCTCAATATCGTTAGTTGTACAGAACAGCACTGCCGTAGCCCTGAACAAGACGGTGACGTTAGTTGCTCAGAAGCCCTTTGAGCTCCCGCTGACCTACTGGGCCAACCTCACGGGCAGCTCCTACCAGGAGGCCCTTGTAGTGAGTGTCAACCAGAGCACGGGCCTGCCCCTGCCTGGCGAGCTCTCGGTTACAATAAGCAATTACATGCCTGCCGACAGCCCGCCTATACCGCTCATAAGGCTCCATAGCCTCAACTACACGGCCGTTGAGACGTTAATGCCCATAACGCCGGGCTCCCACCAGTACCCGCTGGTCCTGCTACCCGCTGGGCCGGTTAAGGTCAACCTAAGCGTCAATTATACTCCGTTGCATACCATAGAGTATCTCACCAGTGACCTGCCTCAGGTGCTCCAGCAGCCCCCGGGCCTGATCTGCGGGTCTCTGCCAGGCTACTTCGCCCTCCTTAACAGCTCCGAGTACCTAGTGCAGCCGGTCACAGTCAATGAGACTGTCGCGGTAGAGAGCCTCGTAGTCTTCGGCTCAGGACCCAGCGGCCTAGTGAATGGGCAGCTGGTGATCTCAAGGTCTCCCGTCCCTACGAACAGGAGCGGCTACCTGTGGAGCACCAGCTTCAGACAGCCGTGGTGGTGCTTGCCTCACTCGTGGGCCACACCAATAGTCACCAGCCCCAAGGTGACCCTGAGACCGGGCACCTACTACGTTATAGTTAACATGCCCACCACGCCGTGGCAGGCCGCCTGTACGTACATACCTAGGGCGCCTAAGGCCCTGCTCTACAACGGCTCAGCCCTCGTGAGGCAGCTTAACTGCACCATGAACCTGATAATGGTCACCAACAAGCCCGCAAACTTAACCAACGCTAGCTCGAACATAACGATATCGTTGCTGGGCAGGACTATAACCATAAGTTCCCAGAGGCCAACGCAGCAGGCCCTGACCTTTGAGGCCAACGTAACGCAGAGGATGAGCTGGGAGACCCTTGTGGTGAACGCAAGTGAGGTGGTCCCTGGCAACCTGACGATAAGGGTGAACACGTACGTGCCGGGCGAGTACCCGCCCATAAGGGTGCCCTGGTACCTGGTACCAGCTTATGGCAACGCGCCCGTCTATGTGCTGTTAGCCCTGGCCTCACTACTTGATGGCCACAGGAGGGCCTGGCGCCCACCCTCAAGTAACTAAAGGTGAGCGGCTATTTGTCGGGCATAGGCTCCCTGCGATGGTACCTAAGGTGGGCAAGCGTCTTCCTGGGCATGGCCCTGACCTACAGAAATGGGCTCGATGTCATCAGGGGGGTCCTAAGGGGCAGGTTTCCAATTCAGGCTAAGCTCAAGCATGGCGACGTGCTCCTGAGGAGCACCTCTGAGGCCATATACTACGCGCTTGACAGGGTGCCCCACTACAGAAGCAAGGTGAGGAAGGTTGACGACGGCTTTGTTATACGCTGCTGCGGCAGGGACCTCCTACTTCTGAGCCCGCAGCGTGAGGGCAGGCCCCAGGGGCGGGCCTTGGCAGTAGGTGACGCGGTGGTGTTAGAGGGCGCGTGGCTGACAGGCATACATGACGTGTTCCTTGGCCAGGACTACGCCTGGCTTGACGTTAGCGGCAGGACAGTTGTTGACGTCGGCGCTACGATAGGTGACACCGCAATATACTTTGTGTTAAGGGGCGCCAAGAGGGTGATAGCCTGCGAGCCCTACCCCAACCTGTTCGAGGTGGCCTACAGGAACATCTATGTTAACAACAGGCTAGACAACGTGGTACTCCTGCACGCCGGCTGCGGCAGCTCCGACGGCGAGGTCAGCGTAGCGGCGAGCGGCAGCGGCTGGACGCCGCTAATTCAGGCAGAGCAGGGGGTCAAGGTCCCAATCCTATCCCTGAGGACGCTTGTCTCCAGGTACGACGTGGAGGAGGGCTCGGCCTTAAAGGTCGACTGCGAGGGCTGCGAGTACGACCTGATACTGGGCTCCGACGACAGGGCCCTCCTGAGGTTTGACAGGATCCAGATGGAGTACCACATAATTGGCGACAAGGGGCCTGAGCTCATAGCTTTAAGGCTGAGAGGGCTAGGCTACAGGGTTAAGGTCCAGCACACCTACCGTGGCCTTGGCTACATCTACGCTAAGAGGGAGTGAACGCTCACGTATAAGTCTCGCCTTAGGCCTCTAGACGCACATGTAAAAGCGCTGTCATCAGTCACTTAGCTATCAATAGGATGGCATAGCGCGTCGCATAACACGTAAAATGGTCTCGGCGACCTAGATGCCTGACTTGAGGCCGCGTTGATGAGAGTTGCGCTGATCCACAACCACAGCCTGACGTACCCGGGCGGCGGGGAGAAGTTCATAGCGAGGCTGGCCAACGGCCTGTCAAGGCGCGGGCTAAGGGTATCGGTTTACTCCCTGCCGCTGGAGCGTCAGGCTAACGTCGACGTGAGGGGCCTCCTCGACCCAGGCGTTGAGTACGAGGAGGGCCTCATGCCTGACATCGACGCTGACGTCGCCTATGTGACCTACTTCCCCCTCGTCACGCTCGCCCTCCTGAGGGTAAGGGCGCCGAAGGTCGCTGGGATCCACTCGCACTTCCTCCTGCCCGAGGCCCAGGACCCCGAGCTCTTCAGGGGAGGCCCGGCAGCCCTCCTCAGGAGGCTGGGCCCGTGGGCCACGTACACCTACTACCTCCGCGGGCTCATGAACTTTGAGCTGAGGCGCTTTGAGGCCGTTCACGCCTACCCTCACCTTGTCAGCTTCATAAGGCACAGGAGGCCCTACGCAATACTCCCGTTCCTTGACGTCAGCCACTGGAGGCCCACAAGGGACAAGGACGAGGAGTTCAAGGTTCTGTTCGTGGGCAGGAGGATCTATGAGAAGGGCTTTGACGTCTTCACGGCCGTGACAAGGGAGGCCAGGAGGCTCGGCCTCAAGGCGAGGTTCCTCGCAACCGGCGGCAGGGAGGGCGAGGTGATAGACGGCGTTGAGAGCCTCGGCTTCGTCCCCGAGGACAGGCTTGTTGACCTCTACTCATCGGCCCACGCCGTCATCTATCCGACGAGGGCCGACAACTTTGGCCTTGTAATGCTTGAGGCCCTGGCCAGCGGCACGCCTGTCATAGCCTCAGACATACACTCCCACAGGCTCCCAGGCCTGCCCCTCCTCCTGGCGAGGGGCGTCGACGGCGCGCTGAGGCAGCTCGTGAACCTCTACAACATGTTCTACAAGGACAGGGAGAGGTACCTTGAGCTCTGCAGGAGGGGCAGGGATGCCGTAGTAAGGGGCTACAGCGAGGAGGTCGTGGTCCCCCAGTACGTCAGGATGTTCAAGGAGGTCGCTGGCCTCAGCCCTTAACCCCCCTTAGGACCTCAAGCCATTTGTCAGCTATCACCTTAGTGTCGAACTGCTCAGCCCTCTCCCTGCTCCTCGCCCTCATGTCGCTCGGGTACCCCTCCCTCCATATCCTGACCGCCATGTCGACCAGGGACCCCTCGTCCTTAGCCAGCCAGCCCGTGACCCCGTGGATCACCGTCTCCCCGGGGCCCTGGGCGGCGTAGGTGAGCACCGGGGTGCCGCACGCCATTGACTCAACTGGCACGTAGCCAAATGGCTCGTGCGTGAACGGGAACAGGGTGAAGAGGGCGTTCGAGTAGAGCTCCACAAGCTCCTCGTCGCTCACGCGTCCAAGCAGCTCTATGTTGGGGTGCCCCCTTATGTAGTCAGGCACGTGGGAAATCTTTGAGCCGAAGGCCCTTATCTTGACCCCTGCGTCCGCTACCCTCCTTATCGCCGAGAAAGCCGTCTCCTTTCCCACGTAAGTCAATACGTAGTCGCCCGACGGCCTTGAGGTGGTCGGCCTGAAGAAGCTCGTGTCGAGGGGAGGGTGTATCACGCCGTCAACCCTTATCCCCCAGGCCTCGTACATCGACCTTGTGAAGGAGCTGTTCGCTACGAATAACCTTGAGGCCCTCCTCAGCCCCCTGTTGAACCTCCTGTCGTGAAGTATGAAGAGCCTCCTGAAGGCCCTGTATATGGCCCTGTAGAGGGGCCTCATCTCCGGGTACATGTCGTCAAGGGCCCTCGT